>Ga0116231_10006661_pt1 | contig 21821 bp, 21 predicted proteins | sample S1TSphgellanicum_2_FD_89695 | JGI IMG/M metagenome (GOLD analysis project Ga0116231, IMG submission 89695) | Host-associated microbial communities from peat moss isolated from Minnesota, USA - S1T2_Fd - Sphagnum magellanicum MG | ecosystem: Host-associated > Plants > Peat moss > Unclassified...
GTATTGTTTTTTTTTTTGTTTAGTATAATTTTTTTTTTTATATTGTTTTTAAAATTAGGGATAAATTTTATGGTTTTTTTTTTTTTTTTTTTTTTGTGTGGTGGAAAATTATGCGAAGGATGGAGCTAGATAGAGTGTGGGACTACTAAGGACGTCAAGATTTCCAAGCTCAAGATGCTTTCATTCTTTTGTTTTCAATTGTCAATGCTTGGTTGTTTTTCTTTGCTTAGTATAAGTGGGCTTTTCAAGAAGAATGACCAAGGGTTGTAAAGTACATTTTGTTGCCTCCAACAATTCCACTACGTTAGAGTTTGTAACAAAATGTCAATTGATAACAAGAATTTAGAAGTAGATGATGAAAATGATGTGAGGCTCTAGAGGATTAAGTGCATGGTATGTTGTGGAGTTCATTTTTTAAATTTGGTACATTTGAGTCAAACATTAGTCATTGCTAAGGATGGATGAATATCTTTTACTAAGAACTCCAAATGGTTATCTCTTCATGGGAAGATTGGGTGTTTTCTAGGAAGATTTCTAAAGCTCTATGAAGGAAGGGATCCTCACTTGTCAAACTCTTTTTTCAAACTTTGATTAAGCCTAAAATTGGGAAATCAAGGGTTCATAAGTCAATTTGTTGAACTTCATAACTTGGTGACCATGATAACCATAGAAAGGAGTTCAAAGTATTTTGATCCATCATCTATTGTGGTTTAAGATCAAGGATGGGTCTATTACTATGGTATGTAATTCTTGTTGATCATTCATAATGAAGGTGTGTGTGTTGAATTGAATATCAAGCCCATAGTTAGTAAGTGATGAAACTGGTGTCTATATAAACTTTACATGACTCCCTTTTTTGGTTACACTTGAACCTTTAGGTCTAACCTATAAAAAAATGACTTGCAAATTACAACAGAACTTTGACAACGTCCGACAACAAAATAATTCAAATCTCAAATATCTTTCAAACATGTTCAACAAAACTTTTACTTTTGGAACTACAATAGAACTTCGATGAATTAGAAAAAAGTTCATTCCAATGACCTACAATAGATTTGTAATGAGTTGTAACAAAGTTCAACTTGATGAATCAATGAACCATAATAAGATTTCGACGAACAACAATAAAGTTCAAGCTTTGATGAACGACAATAGACCTACAACATATGTAACAAAACTTGTTTCGATTTACAACAAAACAACCATAAACACTCAACAAACCAATGCTCAAATGCTTAACATTGTCAATAACCTTTGACCTTTGACTTACAACAAACAACTTGGCTAGAAAATGAAATTCATACCTATTACAAAAGTTCATTTGTGCACTTAAGTGCTTCAACACTTGGGTCCTTGAATGCACTAAAAATCCTCTTCAAAAAGGCTTTGATGCAATTGTAAAAGAAACCTTGGAAACCCTAAACCCTTAACAAAGATATGCATGTGCATATTCAAACTCCTAAACACTATATAAAATATATGTATAACATAGCTATACATATCCAAGATCTCATAAAATAATAATAATGAATATGCATGATGAAAAAGCATATAATGTAAATATGTATAAACATAAGGATATCATTTGGACCTACAATTTCCGGTTACCTACAACTTCAAATATGAAAGATGGGTAAAATTTGGATATGAATTGTTGATAATCAGGACATTATGCATGTTGATAATTGGCACACCCATGTATATCTAGCCAACACTGGTTTGCACCCATGTGAACAACCATAGCACAAGATTCCAAAGGCATTGGCGTCCAAAGCCCAATCACCTTCTCAAAGGCCTTGTAGCACTCTTTTTCATCTTCAATATCCACCCTAGAAGAATAGTAGTGATAGTAGTATCTTGAATATGATAGATTGGCAATCATCTTGATCATATCTTGTGTCCTTGAACAGATTTCAAAACTATTTTAGATTTCTCACCTTCACTCTAGCCATTATTAATCTTGGGTTCGTTCATACATCCTAGAAAATATATAGTACATGTGACATATGTTTGGTATTAACTAATTCTCACGGGGGGCTAGGTGAGGAAAAAAAAAGACACAACCTGATCCTAGTAGAATCTTTAAGAATTGAACCAATGAACAATGTACTTGAAACATGTTCCAAAAGTAAGAATTACATTCCTGATGCCACCCCCGCCTCACCCCACCCCCAAAATTATTATTCAATTTTTTGTTGAAGAAATCAAATATTTCAACAAAATCTGCCAATTATCAGCGACAGGTACAGCGTGCAACAAAATAAAACATCTGTTGGAATATTATTTCTTCAATAAATTCTTATGACAAATTGTGATCATTGGTAGTACCTAAAGATGAGATCCTTCACTCCTGCTCTTTTTTCACTCGTAACTGAAGTTCACTTCTGCACTGGATTGACAAACCCATTCATGTCCAACCTTAGTTGACAGTTGAACCATCATCACCTCACAGAAGTGTCTTTGTCAGCAGCGCAAGAAGGGAAATAGGTACAGATTTCTGTTCTTCCGACTCATGAACCAGTTGTTGTCTCTTTGTTGCGAATCTTCTCTACGAGCTCCGTTCCTAACCCATCAATGCTAATTGGATCTATTCGTGCTTGCACTCCACTCGATGATAGTGCGGAGATATCATTGGAAGCACGAACGCCTCGTACTAATGTGTCGAGAATTTGTGATCCCATCTCTGTTTGGAAGAACTCATTGACTAGAGAAATGAAGGATGCTCCACCTTGTAATAATGATAGAGGTGATGGTTGTCTCCTTGAAAGCTCCACAAGGGAAACCTACACAATTGAGTGCGCACATGTTGCACAACAAGTTTGAAAACAAGAGCTATGAAAGATTTTGTCTCAACATTTCATTTAGTGAAAAAGCATCAATACCCAGTTTATTGCTAACAAGAGATATTGTCTGGGTAAAACTACCACCAGCTCAACACCTTGAAAAAAGGTCACCTTGCACACAGCCATATTGCATTAGAAAACTAGGAAAATACCTGCTTATCATCTGGAATGCCAGCTTTCTGCTTTGCAATAGCAACAGCTTTGGAAAATCCACCAATTGTATCCACTAATCCTTGACTCAATGCAGACACTCCTGTCCATACTCGCCCTTGAGCTACATTCTCCATTGTTTCAATCTGCATAAGAGTCCAGGGGTGAGGACTTTTTGCTACAGAGGAGAAGGTAAAAGATAGGATGATTGCACATACACAACTAATTCATGAAGGTAACGATTGGTGACAACTTGAAATTATGCACTTTGAATAAAGATGAGAAGAGTGGTGCAATTGGTATGATGGTGCAGATGGGTTCAGAGGTTTCACTCCAGTTGTGAAAACTTGCCAGACAATCATGTCAGATTTACCAGAGGCATACTAATACAGCCATGAACACAGACTGCATTTATGTTTGGATGGAGACTGAGCTGTGATTAAGAGTACTTTGCCCTCTGCAATAGGCTCTAAACCCTAAACCCTAAACTTCAAGCTCCAAAGTAAGTTAAATAGTTCTTCTGGTAAGACCATGCCAAAAGCAATTTTGCAACGAACCTTCATGGATCTTGACAGTGCAGCTTTATCTCGAAATGACTTGTATGCATTCATAGCTGATTCTGCAAACCAGGCTTCCTCTTCTGGTCTGTCAAGATCCACAAAGTTTCAGTGTGTCAGTTGCTAGCTATTAACACTTGTTCCTCCTCAACACTATGAGCACACCAATAAAATCACATGGGTGGGTGCACAAAATCCTGTCTTACTGGGCAAAACCCTAGACCCTTTAGTCAGTGCAAAAGGGGAAATGTGCATACCCAAAAATCAGCAAACTGTACCTGAAAGCACGCTGGTCTGCATCAAGCTCTGCATACTTGCCCCTTGAGATTATCTCTTTGGCAAACCCCACTCGCTGATAAAGTTCTCCAAGGTTAAATTTCACTGGTTGTCCATGCACAAGTGTACAATATCAGGTTCTGGAAATGGGAAAGAACTGACAACCAAACTTACACAACAAAACAAAGAGAGGGGATATAAAGAGGCAAAGAAGAAGAAGAAGAAAGCATTCACATACCTGTCACAACCCCAATGGACCCTGTAAGTGTGAGGCTTTCAGCAACAATAACACCCGCAGCCATGGCCATGTAGTACCCACCACTCGCAGCAACATCAGCCATGGAAGCCACAACTGGTTTTTTCTCTGCAAGAAGCTTGATCTCCCTCCACATCCTAAAAACTGACACAACCCATAAGCATCTCTCATACTCTCTTTGTGATGGAAGAACCACCAAGAGATGCTACTTTTGTGTTGAGAGCTTGACCAGATGTAGAGTCAGATAGACATGTCAACACTGTAAATAATGACAACCGCCATCTCTATGATACAACTAGCAAGTCAAGAGAGACTCACAAGTCTGAAGCAAGTGCATCACCACCAGGGCTATCAATGCGGAGAACTACTGCCTTGAACTGCTTAGATTCTGCAAAAGAAAGAGGAACACAAAATGCAAAGAGGGGTTTAGAAATTCAGTTCACTCCAACAGAGTTTTCCACTCACTTCCCTGTTTTCACTCCAACAGGACTGTTGAAACAGATGGGACTACCAGGGAAAGAAACCAACCTCGTACTAGCCGTATCTTTTCGATGAATGTATCACTAGCAATACCCTCTCCAGCAGCTGCAAGGCCACTGCCTTGCTGCCGACTAATGCTCCCTGCTGCTCTTATAACTGCAATACAGTCCCCTCCCCCTGATAGAGCTAATGTCCATAGCTTGACCCTTGAGTATTTCCTGCTCTCACACAACCAAAAAAAGATCTCAAGTTTAAGCCATAAAAATTGAACAATTTGTTTCAGATCTTAGAGCAAAAAAAGAGGCCAGTCTTTTGTGCCAGTCTATACACACAGGTTTAGAGACTGACCCACAAAGAGGACAATGGGTGCAGTCGTAATAACATTATGAGAATTGCTCACAGTGTTATACCATCATTACCTTCATTGTGAACAGCAGTGACATATCTGCCATGACTACCCACTGACTGCATTGTCTCCTGAAGGTGGGTGTAGATAAGCATATAATTAATAATCAGCCCAGAATGTGGGCAAACCCATTACACAAATCTACTCTGCATGCTGAGTCTCTGTTGCATTTCTGGAAGCAACGGGAAGACTCAGTCATGATGTTGGTGAGCACTCAAAGAGAGACGATAGCTGGAAAAAGAAAACATATGTTTCTAAGCTCAAAATTTCTCTTAGAGCAATAGAGCAATTTTCTCTTTGAGGCCGGTGATGAATCAAGCAGTGACCAGAAGGAACATCATCCAAGTGATGCTACTACAACAGTATATTTGTTGGTTGGTCTAACCTGTAGTCAACTGTTCGAAGAGGTTTGTCCTCTTTAGCCCCGATTCTCTTCTTCAGCATCTCCTCAATCTGGTTTCCACCCAAATATTTTCTGCATAAAAAAGGCTAGTTCTCCAAGTGGTGATAGGAGACAGAAAACAAACCCAGGCAAAAAAAAACACACCAGGGTTTAAGGTTTCATCAAATGGGAAACCTCATCAGCATACTTGATGTCGGTGATCCAGCCACCCTCTTTCAGCTTCTCCATGCTATAGATACCTTTATCCAGTAATGCCTCCACTTCCGCTGTTGACTTGCCTGCAAGTGCACCTCGCCAAACAGATTGATGAAACACACATCATCATCTCTCCAAAGACAACTGAACTTGTATAGGCATTTTGTATGTACCCACACACAACTGTTTTCTTTTTTTTTCCTTTCACACATGAAATGATTCTGCTGAAGATGCTCAAGTTGTAACAGATGTCCCTACAATGAACAATTTTTTTTTTCTACCAACAATGCACAGCACACAAATGGTTTTTAAATCTGAAGTTCAGTCACACAGCAGACAGACAAAAGGAGAAACATACAAGTTCTTTCATTACTACTACTACTTTTATTGGAGTTTTAAGATTTGCAAATAGCTGATTTATTGAGCTGATGAAAGCTAGGGTTTTCAGTAACCTGTAGAGGAAGAGATCTTTTGTAAGAAGTTAGCATAGATGTCATCTAATAATGCTGTCAACATTTCTCGATTGGCTTCTGACATCTCCTTTCGGGAGAGTTGGTCCCCAGCACTCTTATATTTGCCTATACGCTGCACTTGAGGCTCAATGCCTACCTTCTCCAGCACTCCTGGAAGCAAAAAAAACACCCATAACACTTGTCAATATACTGACAACACAAATATAATACAATCCATATAAAACAAATAACAAAACACTGAAATCAAACATACGGGAAGACAGAAACTACCACCTTAGCCAGGGAAAAAAAAAATTCATATGAAATTCAAACTCCAAAATGGAACATTGGGTCAGAACAGGAAATGGAAAATCCAACCTCCAAGGAACTGAGCTTGAACTTTAAGACCTAGGAGAGAGATGTAAGCTCCTGGTGGGGCATAGAGCTCTTTACAGGCACATGCCAAGTAATACTCCTTCTCCCCACCTACTGGCATGTAACCCACTAAGGGCTTACCTGCAACACAAAAAATAGTATTAGCGCACACACCCACCCACCCAAACTTGCTGCTCTCACATCCATCCAAAACCCATGCTTTTTCTGACAAGAAATCTCTTGCCTGTTGATTTTGCCTTGACCAAAGAATTTCCAAGAATACCCATTGCTTTAATGTGGTTTTGATATGTGAAGTGGCTTTTTATCAATCCAATAGATTACTACACACTCACCTGACTCCTTGTAATACTCAATATGTCGGCGGATTTCCTCAATTTTTGCCCATCCACAGCTCAGAGGCTCAACTTGGAGGATCACACCAGATATGCGGGGGTCATGAGCTGCTTTGATCAAGTTCTCACATATCTGTGGTAGCGAGAGCCCTTGCATAAACCGGCCTTGGTACTGCTCTCTGACCTAGATCAACACAAAGCCACTGTTGATAAAGAGTATCCTTGATTGCAGCCATGTATGACATATAGGCAGTGAGTCTCCAGAAAACCCAATATGGGTTGTATCTTGTGAGGGCAGATGTTTGTATTTTAGGGGAACTGCTTCTCATTGCAGGAAATTTCTGGGCAATGAGAAGCTGACTGGTTGACGAGCTTCTTAGAGATTTTTCAATCCTGCTCCAATCCAACTCTGACCAAAACCCATCCCCAAAACTTCCTTCTCTGTGTACAGATAAAAATTAGCATACAGAAAAAAGGAGAACCAGTTTGATTCTTTTTCATTACCTGGCCTGTCAGCTTGAGCTTCAGCACACTGCCATTCTTCACTCTCTGCCATGGCCATGCAATCAACATGCGGCACTTCACCACAAAAGATTCCCACCCTCCTTTCCTCTTGTACACAAGATCCCCGGATGGATATGCCTCCTCTTTTTTGGCAGAACCATTGGCATCTGCCAATCCCTGTATGCTGCTAGGATCTACAATCATCTCTGTGTCTGACGGAAGGATCACTTCTTCTTCATCAGCAGCAGGGATGGCAGCGGCTCCATCACCACTTGGAGCCTCTGTTGAGTTTGAACCATCAAAAGAAGACGTGGCTTGTCTCATGATCAATCTCAGATGATGATGACCCATGTTATATCTATGCATGCTCATCCTCGTGATGGCCAGGCAGCTCAATTGGCCACATTTCAATGAGCTAAGGATATCTACATGGAGGCTTCCATATCTTGGCCGGAGGCGAGTACCCCGCATCATGAGTTGCCATGGCAAGATGCCAGCCATGGTTGCCATGGTGTGTGGGTATGGTGCGGGATTTCCACCAAAGTTTTCACAACAAATCCTGTATCATGCCAGCAAACAAAAACAATGTTACCCACGTTTGGAAGAAATCATACAAAGTGGACACTTGAGAAAGTAAACATCCCCTGAGTGCCTTAAATCTCAAATTTTGAAACACAAATTCACATACCCTAATTCATATACACTCTCATGATGTGGGCCATCTCATAAGTAAATGGTATAAACCCAATTTAAGAAAGTGAAGGATAGAAAAGACCCAAGAGCAACAAATCTCAAAATTTTGAAACACAAATTCACATACCCTAATTCACATACACTTCAATGCGGGTCATCTCATAAGTAATTGGTATCATCAATCCATTTAAGAATGTGAAGGATAGATAGACCCCAAGAGTATCAACAAGCTCCATACTCTATCAGAACAACCCAAATACCACATGACAAGCATCAATTACTTTTGCCATGTTTTCTAGAAATGAAGCAATTTTTTAATGAGTTGGAAAGACTGAAAAACCACTGGAAAACCCTAAGCTAGAAATTGCTGCTTTGGATTTCCAAAAACCTGCACAACAGGGCTAACGCACATAAGAATTGTAGCAGGAGAAAAATTCAAGATTTATCTGCAAGAAAAACACTAGGCAGCTGACAGTCAAGAAAGAATAGTAGGGGGAGAGAAAAAAAGAAGCATAAGAAGAGATCCATTGACGTCCATAGCGCTTCTCTGCAAAACCCACAGGTAGGGTTTGCACAAATATATAGAACCCCTAATTCTTTGTTGCAATTCCAAAACCACAATTTCCCCCCTAAATGTCCTAACATGGAATCAAGCAAAAGGGTACTCACATAACCCATTTACACAAATTTTCCATTTATGTTCCTCCTCTTCTCCATGACTCCAAAGATCCAAAACCAAGTCATACATTTACTGAAGACACAATCAAAACTTTTACAAACAAAAACAAAACAGAGAGAAAACTTTAAAATTATCCACGAAATGTTGGGTATCCAAATTTCTTCTTCAACTAGTAAGACGAAGTTCAAACAAGCAAAGAACAACAAGTGTATGACACTACCGACAACACCACCAACAACAAAAACAAAAACAACAACAACAACAACAACAACATATTATTGTTGTTATTATTATTACCTGCTGGGTTTCCGCTGCAAATGAGTTAGATCCTGTCCTGGAGAAGAAGCTTTTGCTGCTGCTGCAGCAGCATCATCACACTAGCGTCTGAAATAGCCATAAAAATTATGTAACAACACTTCTCGCAATTTGGCATGCACCAATTTGAAAGTGATGTAAGAAGGGTATGTCCACTGGTTTTGGATTTGCACTGTTTGTGCGCTTCTTATCGACACAAGCAAGTGAAGAATGTGTGTAGCGGTACTTCCCACCTCGCACGAGCCCCTCCTTCCCAGAACCAGCCCCATTTGAGGTCCTTACTGGGGCCCTCGTTCCCAGAACAGCCCCATTTGAGGTCCTTACTGGGGCCCTTCGTTCCCAGAACCAGCCCCATGTGAGGTCCTTACTGGGGGCCCTAGTTTCCAGAACAGCCCCATTTGAGATCTGGACTGGGGCCCCTCATTCCCAGAACAGCCCCATTTGAGGTCCTTAATGGGGCCCTTCATGATCCCAGAACAGCCCCATTTGAGGTCCTTAATGGGGCCCTTCATGATCCCAGAACAGCCCCATTTCAGGTGCTTACCGGCACTCATTCGCAGAACGGCCCCTTTTAAGATCCTGACCAGTCAGTGTTGGGTGGTTCTTAGAATTCGAGATAGATACCTACCGGTTATCAACCCAGCTACATATCCACTTACCTGCCGGATCTCAAAAGTTTGCAAAGCACTGATTTTGGTGTATAACTGCAGGTTCTCAAAAACATGGAAATAATCAAAGCACCGGCCAAAGAACCAGCTGGTTCTTTGCTGGTTCTTTGATGGAAATGGTCGGTTCTTTAAAAGGCTGTTCGAAATAACCGGAATTGGCGGTTCTCTTCAACTTCAAATAACCGCACTGGGTGTAAAGAATCGATCAAAATTTTCTTTCTTAAATGGACGACTGTGATTCATTTGAGACGAGAATTTAAAAAAGAAATTATATTATTTTTATTTTTATTTTTAGTTTTGTAACGAAGCTTACACATAAGGTCCCATTCTCTGTACAGAAATTAAATAAGGTGTGATAAAAAGGATTTTTAGGTCCTTTTTGTGTAGGGTAAAGCCCCCAATAGGGGGCCATCCCCAAAATAAGGGGTCTAGGATGAGGCCATGTGTATGAGTCCAGGTGTGTTTCCAAACTGGCCACCACCTGTCAAAATATTATTTTCTACCCTTCAATATTATAATATGGTTTTTACATTTATTATATTATTTTTAGAAATGCTGAAAATTTTAAGTATTTTTTTTCAAAGAAACAAATTGTGAAAGAAAAATAAAATATTTTTTTTGGGGGGAATGCTTAGGAATATTCTTTTAGGGGATCATAAAATCTTCAAAATCGATTAATTATTTGATATACATGGGTTGAAGTTGCCCTTGTCTTACAAGTAGTCATGGATACAAGGTGCCCTCCAACAACTGCATTAAAAAAATTCTATGAGTGTGCTTTGCGTCCTTGAATGTTGAACTCATCAAGTTCTTAAGAAATCAAGTTTTTCCTTTTCACCATTCCTCACCAACTACATTAAGAAAATTCTTTCTATGAGTGTGCTTTGCGTCCTTGAATGTTGAACTCATCAAGTTCTTAAAAAATCAATTTTTTTTCTTTTCACCATTCCTCAACATCACATCAATCTTGAAATGTTTTTGCTAGAGTAACCAAAAAAGAAACATTAATTTTGTAAACCCATTAGTAATGACCACCCATTATTGCCCATGTATGATCCATACCACATTTAACCAACTACCTATCCTACCTTCTCTATGCTTTTGACAACCCATCTTTGTTTCAGTAAAGTTTTTCAATGGCATGTTCCAGTCCTCTCCCCATTCTTGAGAAGCAATTAGTCACCAGTTTAGGTAAAAGATACTATCATTATCACCTAAACAATTAGGCATTCAACCCATAAGCGCAACAACCCAAATCCAAGGGCGACGCTTTACCAACTAAGCTATTTAAAATACTTGACTTTTTCTTTCAACCTCATTCAAATTCGAAAAGTGATCTCTAATACGTTTTCTCAACTTAAAGAAATCAACCTAGATATACTAGAAGAGCACTACCCCAAAGGAAGAAGGAAAAATGTTTCACCATTTATATAACCAACCAATTAAAATTGCTTGTATTATTTACCTACTTATTTGTCAACTTCAGTATTTTTTTAAACGCCAAATGTTTTATCGCAACTCTATTTTATTTATGCATTTTCTAAGATTTGCAATTGATGAATTGCAACTGTAAATAGGCCATAGTGATCCAACACCCACAAGCACACCATCTATTGGATGCCTGTTATTATTCAGTTGTGATAAACCCTAAACCCTAAACCTCAACTGAATTAATATTTGATTTCACCTTGGTAACAAATTTTGTAGGAAATAGGTCTTATACATGGGTAGGAAAATAAATAACTACTAGGTGAGTAGATGGTTACATATAGGTAAAGGTTGTTTTTACTACCTACTAGTGACTTGCTTGTGGGTTGTTAATAGGTAAGTAGGCCAAAAAAAAACACAACTAAGGTAACCACCATGGTTAGCTAGGGAACTAGAACCCAACGAAAAATTGTTTCCTAACCATTTACCATTCATCTTTCATTGGTGCGCAAGTGATGCGCAAGTGAGTGTTGGTTCACTCCGACCCTATAAATAGACAAATCACATTTAAATGTCATTTTTCAACCTAACATAAAGTTAATATTTTTCCAACTAGTGATATGGACTTTTGAAAAGACCCATGTTTTAAACATTAATTTTTAAAAAAATCCATTAAGGATAACATACAATTGACATGCTCCAAAATCCTAAAAACTTTTAATGAAAATTGAGTCCTTAATAATCATCATATCAAATATTGGACCACCTTGAAATTCATTTATGAAACTTGTTATTCAAGGCGACAAATCCATGAGTTTCATTTTAAAAATCCATAGGTATTTTAATTTTGTAAATTATTCATAACAACCACCTACATCATGTGTGTATACTCATGTTAATAATGTAAAATTAAGTTTTTATAAACAAATTGACATGTAAAATACAAATTAGTTATTACATATATTTACACTCAGATCATAAAAAATGTTTTTGCAACATGAAAAATGATCAACCTTAGAAATCATTGACCTTAAAGAATTTTGGAAAAATATGCTTTGCACTTGGAGTGGATTTACAACGATAAACTTTCTTGAAGATTTGGTAGCATTCATTCACAAGAGTATATCACATTCCCCAAACTAACAGTGCATTTTCACAAAAATATATCACATTCCCAATCTAATAGAATGTGTTAAACATTTTTTTTATAATAATTGTGTATGCAAGGTAGTGTGGGCCCCCAAGGCTTCACAAGGTCTCGCCCCTATTCATTCATGTTTTTTGCCCTTAATATTCAAAGGTCTAGTGTGTGAAGGCCTTTAGGAGGATCCCTTACCATACTCTTTCTATATCCCCATCCACACCCACTTCTTTCCATAATATTCTTGACAAAACAAAAAATGATGTTTTTTAACTATAACAATATGTGACTAAAAATGGGTGGGATGACAAAAAAAAGTCATTCATTTTTTCTTTGGATTTAAATTAGGTTTTGTTAAGTGAATAAACCATTTTTCAACTTCTACAACTTTTTGGAAGGCTTTGGAAATTGATTTCATCATTTTGAAGTATGGAGCATGGGTCCAATCCAAAGGAGCTAAAGATGTGAAAGATGTCTCAATTCTTGTTTTTATGGAAAGCAAAAATTACGGATGTTCTTGTGATATTTTATAGTGTGTTTGATGAACTTGTAATTGTTCTTTGAGTTGAAATTTTAGATGTTTATTGTAGTGTTTGGCTACAAATGATGAAGACTTGATGTAGAGTGCATGCAAAAAGAAGTGCAACATTCTAGTGAAGGTAGACTTTTCATGAACATGGAGTGTTTTTGGTCTTGTGTTAAGTTGTTTTGTTGGTTTAGGTTGTGTATAAAAGCTAATATAAGATTAATTGATTTCTTTTGCACAATTCAATTTTTTATAGGTTTCTAATGAGATAAAAGGTTATTTTTGAATTTGATATGAAATAATTGCATATTTTAAATATATTTTATATTTAAAGTATATTTAATATATATATATATTTTCATTTAATGAATTATAAACACCCTATTTACATTTAAGTAAATTATTGAATTTTACTTTCTTTCAATAAGTTGAACCTATATTTTTTTGTACCCCATTTAGATTAAAATGGAAGTGATCTCTCTAGGAATGACAAATGATGAAAACTCTACGTTATTTTTTAAAATCCTATAAGATTGGTGGGAAATTTTTTTGTGTAAAAATGGTTTGAAGAACCCATGTTAATTCATAAATTGTATTTCCAATCAAAATATTATTAGAAACTAGAATGTGTGTGTGATGTTTGGCAAAAACTGTAATAGATTACATGTAGTGTGCCATGTCCATTGTTTCAATAAACAATTTGGCATTTGTAGGGTTTGAATGTAGGGTGAAACCCCCACTGTTATAAAGTTCATAATGCAAAATGGTTACAAGCTAGAAATGAATGTTTTTTTTTTCAATTTTGTCATGTGTTAAGTTGAAATTATGACCATCCAAAAAAGGATTTAAGTAAATTTGACCATAAAAAATTTTTAAATGAAAAAAAAAAAATCCTTTTACATTATTGGTTATTAATTAGAAACTACGATAAAAATCTAGTGAATTTTGAATCTTTTGTTTGTTGGAAAAATCCTTACAATGTAAGTTGACATAAAAAAATTTAGGTAAAAAATTTGAAAAGATTTTCCCAAATAAAAACATGAATCAATCATATTTTTGAAAATTGAATTTAATGAAAATTTCTAATTCAAGCTTTCACAATTTTATTCACATTTAAAAATATTTAGGCCCCCCACCTTTAACTATATAAAGTAAATTTGTACTACCATGGTTTTTTATTTCAATTTTGTGCTATTAAGAATTTGGAAAATTTTCCCAAAAAATTAGCAAAATTAGTTGAATTTATATTTTTAAAAAAAATTTCACAAAAATCTCCCCATTATTTTGTTGAATATTCATTGAGTACTATTGCAATGTGACCATTTCCTTGAAGGAAAAATATGTATAAATTACAAACTACAAAAGCTCCAACCATGAACCCAATACATGAGGAAAACACAACTACATACCATGATACCTTGAACTTAATACTAGTGTTTTTTTCAATAAGTTTTGTTCTTTTTTAAATTTAAAAAACAATTATTTTCCCAGTGTAAAATTTAACATTAAAAAAAATTCAAACAAACTCACAAAGATTTTGAGATCACAAAATTTGAAAAAGAAAAACAACAACAACAATGAAAACCAAAAAACCAAAAACAAACCTTGCCAAATATTTGGGGGAAGAAAAATTATATACTGTCAACAATAAACCATGAACCCAAAACATGGGGAAAAAACTAGATACATTAAACTTCCAACCTTGAAAAATAAAAGGGGTAAAGAAATTACTTACATTAAACCATGAACTTTGGTTTGAATTTATAAAGAATTGTTAATTCTAATTTAAAGAATATTTCAAAATATGAAAGCTATGGATTCCAATTTTTGAAAATCATGAAAAAAAATGTTGGTTAATTGGTAATGGTTATTCCAAACCCTTATAAAATTGATGGTTTTCATGAAAGAATTAGCAATGAAATTGTAGTTTTATATTTGATTATTTTCAAGACAATGAGGACAATGGTTATATAGATTTTTTGAGAGTTGTGTTTATGAATTCTAAAATCTTCCATGATGACCATTAGTGATTTATTATCTATTCCTATCTCTTTATAAGTAGCTACACAACACTGATAGATAGTAGATAATTAAATTGTAAACTTAAAGAACAAAAAAAAGAAGGAAAAATAATTATCAAAAAAATGTTATCTTAAAAAAGGTTTATAAATAATTAATATCAATGGTTTTTTTTTTATTCTAATTTTTTCCCCAAATAGAAGTATGGCACCAAGATTGGTTACTAGAGGTAAGAATTGCAAATATTAATAAATTATGGCATATGGGTAAAAGGATGGGTAAGTATGGAAATAAGTAATTCAACTTATGGGCCTTACTTTGAATTTTTTTGACTAGGGACATAAGCTTGAACTCAAGAGAATAATTTAATTAATTATTTTGAGTTAGAAAGAAAAAGATTTCACATAATTTACTAACTTTTTTAGAGGAATGATGATAGATTTAGAATGATAATATGTGGCATACTATTATTGCCTTGTAGTTTATGAATGAGAATGTTTAATAGATGTACATAAATGAAGCTAATAGTTGATCCATTTATCCTTTTAACTTACTTGGTTGTGGGTGGAGCTTCAATCTCATATTTTCATATTCATAATTTCATGTTATTTTGTGTTAAGCCTTTGAAATAATTGAGTCCTTTTTTGTAACAAACCTATGCCACAATAAACTTATATGTTGTTTTTTATTATGACGGTGTTCACAAAAAACAAACATATGTGTTTTTGGTGAATGATCTTCATAAAACAAAGTTTTTAAATGCATGTGACAAGCTCCCCATTGGGTGTAATCAACATAGAGACCAAGTTTTAAACACATCGGTGATCCTAGCCCAAAAGTATGTAAGTTTCATCTCTTGTATTCTTCACATGACTTTAGTAATGCAACCTACTTATGTGATAGTAGGGATTGAATATTAAGGACTTCAAGAATAGCAATTCAAAATTAACTTTCATAAGGTTGGACTTTTCTTAAACTACATGGTGAATGTAAGGTATGGTGGCTCACTTTGTATGTCTCTCACATGATTTTTGTTGGGTACCATAGTTTGAACACTTCTGACAAAAAAAATAAATTTAGATTTGTCAATTGGCCCCGGCCATTATATCTAGGTTAACAACTTGATTATTAATACATATGTACAATTGTTTTTCAAAAATTGTACATTCATTTTTAATAATGAACTTTCAAAGTTAAAATTATGGACTAACCAACTGATTGGAATGAAATAAGATTGAAATTTTGACATTGAATTTCACTTCAATCATTTATAGGGACATTTATTACAATGATATAATTTGACATAATAAATTCATATGTGGAATTCTTGCTTCAAAAACCTAGGCAAAGATTAAGTTATGGACTTTTGAACGATCAAAATTCAGATTTTTTTTCATAAGTCCTTATAAGTTGCAATAAATTTAGTTTTAAAAAAAAACATTTCCCTTACAAAATGACATTAAAATATCTAGGTGGGCAACCCTTTATATTGAATTTATTAGATTAAACCACTATGTGATCCTTTATTTAATTAATGATATAATATTAGATGACCATTTTAACACTATCAAATGGACTTTTATGAAAAAATTTAGTCACCAAATTGAGCCACCATACCATGCATTCACATTATAACACTAATGGTTTTTAAATTCTGAAACATTTCCCTCCCCCCCCACCCCACCCAAAACTAAAATCAATGGTTATTAACAAAATCAAATATCCATCCAACACTAATAAATACCAATGTTGGGAGGTTCTCACTTTTTGGAACCTAGAACTAGTGGGTAATGGTAATGTGTATGTTTACTTTTGATTCACAAATATCAAAATCAATAAACCAATGTTGGCCCTTGACTATCAGAAATTGTAGAACCAAGTTTGACCTTTAATCGAGGCTCTAAGAAAATCAAAGAACCGGTCAAAGAGCTTAGCATAGACATTTTGCTAGTTTAAATGAGACTTGTTAATTCTTTAATTTTTTCAAAAACCAAAAGTTAGAATCAAAAGGACCTCATTTCTCAAGGGTTTTGAAATAATTGTGTTATTAGTGGTTCTTCCATTATGGCTTCTTTTCCAAGAAGATTAGGGTTTAAGGTTATCAAATTCTAAAACATTTTTACCGATATAAAAAAAACTAGAACTAGCATTTATTAAAAAAATAAAAAAATACCCACCCAACATTGGTATTAAAATGGTAGGTAGGTAAGTAGGTAGGTAAGTAAGTAGGTAATTAGGTAGGTAGAAAAATAGGGGGGGAGGGTCGGTCGTCAGAGGTGGGTCAGTAGGCAGGGTCCATGAATCCACCGTCTCTAAAACTAATTTAGCGGCACCCGTCTCTAATTTAGCGGCTGATCTCTCGTGCTCGCATGTTGTTGCAAGAAGGCAACCCCGCTCGGCCCCATTCTTTCTCTCTCTCTCTCTCTCTCTCTCTCTCTCGCGTGTGTCTGTGGCGCTGCGTGCGATTGTGTGTCTCCGCGCGGGGTTGACAAGCTACTGCTTGTTGCTAATTTTGTTTTACCGCAGAACTACCAGGAGCAGGAGGAAGAGGGGACCTGTGGTGATGGAGCCGGAGGAAGAGGCGAAGTTCATAACGCTGCAGGATGGGAGAAGATTGGCATACCGGGAGCAAGGAGTGACGCCGCCGGAAGTAGCGCACCGCACTTTGCTGGTGCTGCATGGAATCGCCTCGTCTCGTCTCGCAGGCATGCCTGGTAATCAATCACAACACACTAAAATTGCATGAATCCAACAACAATCCCTCTACATACAGGAACGAGTTCCTATCCTCCTCATCATCTCTCTCAAGTTTGCTGCAATATCATGATGACGATGCCAACGATTATCGTTTCCATCTTTCTTGCCATTCTTCTTCCGTTTGATTGTTTGTTTGCTTGTTCTTCCTGTTGCTGGAATTTAGCTCCTACTGGTTGTTGCTATTGTTATTGTTATTCCGGTTCTTGTTATTATTATTGTATATTTCTTGTAATTGTTATTGTTGCGGTTGTTCTTGTTGTTTTTTTTTGTTATCGCTGTGGTAGTTGTTGTTGTGTGAATCTTGACAGCTGCATGTATGTGGACACTGATGCTATTTTTTTTCCCTCCTGTATCACATGGGGAAGGAATCAGGATATAGAGAATATTGCTTGCAAATTCTGAAGAAAACGTTATTGCAATTGAACCGAAATTGGGGGAAAATGTGATAGAGATTCAGTGATGATGATGATGATGAGCAATGCAAATTTTGAACTACTGAATCCAACAACAATGCTCTATTCCTTTTATTATTTTTATTATTCAGAGATTCTTCGATCCATGTTCAGGAGTCCTTCAGAGGTCCAAAAACTTCAACCTTTTTTCCTTGCATGGAAATTTTCTTGCCAAACTGGTGAAAGTTTATCAAGAATTTCGTACACAAAAAAAATTGGTGTCTGATTATTTTTTTGGTCGTTATAATGTAATGCAGGGGTGGATGAGGATTTGCTGAGGGAACTGAGTGTGAGACTGGTGGCAATAGACCGGCCTGGTTATGGCAGAAGTGACAAACATCCAATACAAACATTTGCAACATTTGCAGCCGACATTGCTCAACTTGCTGACCTCTTGGAGCTTGGAGAAAGAATCTGGCTATTAGGTTATTCGTGCGGTGGTGCTTATTGCTGGGGAGCTGCATATTATATTCCTCATCGCATTGCTGGAATTGCAATGTGGGCACCTGTTGGCAATTACTGGTGGAAGGTTTGGAATTTAAGTCCTTTCTGATTGTTTCTCACAATGACAATAATTTTGCTCATGTTCATCAATCAACTACAGTAGTTCTGTTTGTTTGGGTGCTGAGAAATTTTTTACTTCTGCAAGCTGTGGGAATATCAGAGTGGATGAAAATCAGAAATTTTTCTCGTGATTGTAATCTTTTTTCTCTCAGTTGCAATTTATCATTTCTATGAGAAGAATCCAATGCAGAGAAATCTCAACACAGCAAGAACACAAACTTGACTACAAAAACTTTTAAAGAAAAACTCTTAAACTCTTTGTCTGTCTCTCTGTCTGTGGGGGTAGGACATATCAGAGGCTGACAGAAGCATTGTGTTTGGATCAAGTCTTAACAAAGACTCGAGGAGGGAGCTTTCCATCATCAGAAAGTTGCCTCCATGGGTTCTACATATGTATGCACGTCATGTTCTTTTGCGTTCAGTGGGACCAAAACATGTTGAAGCAGCAAGTGCCAAACTCTCACCCCCAGACATTCGCTATCTAGAGAAGCCTCTAGCATATGAGAGTATTATCAGGTACTTCAAAGGAAGATCTTCCTGAAAGTCTGCTCTATCTCTCTCTGTGTGCTGGTAAACTCACTTGGAATTTTTATGCTGTAATGTAGCACTTGTGCCCTTTCTTTACTGATCTCTGCACTAATTTGCTCAATATTAGCAATTAGCTGCACTCAATTGAGTGCTGCTAATATGCTCAATTGGTCAATTGAGTGCTGCACTAATATGAAGCTCAATTCTTTTGCAAAGAATATGATTGTATGATCTGCAGATGTCTCAGTAGACCAGATAGCTCTATTCCAGCATGGGTTTGGACTTTGGACTTCATAGAAAACCTTCCAATTCATTTTTGTTTAGCTGTCACCTTGCAAAGTGTTTGCTGATTTTAAATCGTACCAAGGGCATTTTTGTGCCACTGAATTTGTCAAACCAGTAGAAGTGTGTTCTTACAGGATATGATCATAAGAATCATCAATTTATGGCAAGTTTTTTGTTTTGCAGGGACAACATTGAGTCCGCCAAGCAGAAGTACTTTGGGTTTGGTCATGATCTGTATCTTATTACGCATCATTGGGGCTTCGAGATCACTGATGTGCCAAAAGTGTTTCATGGTCCATTGCATATCTGGAATGGCGATGAGGATTCGCTTGTCCCAATCAATCTCCAGAAATGCATAAAAAAACTGGTCAGCAGCTGTTTCTCTTGTTGCTTAGTGTAACATGTGTCAGAGTTCAGTATGAATGCAAATTTGTGATGTACTTAGCTCATGATTATGAAACCAGCTGGGGGAAGGGATTTGTGCACTGTGGCAAGGGAGAGGAGCCAGAGAGTTGTTCCTTACATCATGTCTTGTTTCTTATGTGGATGGCCAACAGATTCCAGAGCTGGTTCACCTCCATCCTTTGCCAGGAGAGGGTCATTTGTCTCCATTCTGTTACAATGATAAGATTCACCGTGAGACATTGACAACTCTTTTCGGGGTTTCTGGAGGCAGCAGAGCTACAGAGCATGTGGGTTCTAATCCTGAAGAAGTGGAGAAGACAGGATCACCAGATGTTATCATGGTGAAAGGTGCAGAACTACAGCAGGAAGATGCCAGAGCTCAGGCTCCACAAACGTCTTATTTCCAATTAAGTCCACTTTGAGTCCGCATCTGCGAGGAGCCTCCAAAAGCAAATTGCTTGTACTGTGCAGTAAGAGAGACACAGAGGCTGTATGAGCTCTCTAAAAGCAGGCAGGCAGCACAAAACATCCTGCAAAGAGATCAGCTCATCTGAGGTTTCATGGTGTTCAACATATTGCTTGATCATAGAGTTTACATATATTTCTGCATTCAAAATTTGCCACAACAAGGCTCTTTGTGTGTGGCAGCTAGCAGGTTGCAAGCAGTATATGATATACTCACATCCAGTTTACTTCACAAGCTATCTATCTCACATTGCGGTGTAATGCTTTGGGAAGGGGGATGAAGAAATCAAGTCTCCATGGATTCATACACAAATCATGAAGTATTTTATGTTCATTCCTTTCAGAGGGTCATTGGTGGAGGAGAAGGTAAAATGTTCTTTGAACCACCATTGAAGTACTTTCAGCACATGAAGTGATTCATCTTTGATTCATAAGTTGCACTCTCTCTTCATAAGAACACTTACAAATATTTGTCTGCAGTGCTGTTGGGGTCCAATCCTAGTTTCCATTTGCACATGGGTTCATGTTGGAAGTGCAATTTCTTCTTCATGCATCAGAAGCTTGGTGGTGTGTTGTGCCTAAGTAGTGCAAAATTACTCTTTTTTTTTTCCCCACCTCAACTGTAGGAATTTCAGGAAATTTTTATTTTTATTCACAGAGTGAAAAATCAAATAAATAAATAAATAAATATATTCATCAAGAAGATGCCAGAATGGTAAAGGTGCTATGCTAATAATTTTATTTTAAAGATTTCATGTTGGAAAATAGAATACTTCAGAGTATTCTACAAGATTGTTTAGTTTTCCTTCACACAATATTGTGCTTTGAATTATTTATTTTTTGGTCGGTGTCACAATTGTACACACATTGTTTTTTGTCAATAATAAAAAAGCATTTGATCTTTGGTGAAAAATGGGATATTATTGTGGGTGCAAAATGTTTGATGAATATTATTGTTTAAATATAAAAAATTAACACAAGATTTTTTTGATTTTAAAAAATAGATCAAATATCACTAATTAAAGCTCTCACTAATTTTATTAATAAGAGCATAAATCTTCCATGCATCCCTAGTGCAAATTCATTGTATCAACGAGAATTAAAAAGGTGAAAGAATTTTGAAGCATTACAAACAAGACATTACTTGACATCTTATTCACTTGCCAAAAAAATAATATATTTTTCAAAATATATAAAGCCAAAAAAAAGCCTTGAAAAATATTATATTATATGGCATGATAAATTTTAATATAATTAATCAATTATTCAACATGATATAATTAGTTGTTGGGGGAGCTCTCTAAGTTGTATTTATTTATTTATTTATTTATTTTCTTTCTTTTGTGATGGGCATCTTTGATCAGCCCATCACAAAACATTAAAAACAGCAACTGAGCTAACCACTATGGTTAAGTAGGGGAATTGGAACCCTAACAGAAAACTGTTTCCAGTTCACTTATCATTCATCCCTCATGCTGCTGCACTGGTTGGAGTGCTCTGGCCCCAGATTGGCCAGATTGTTGGGTTTGGGGTATTGTGGATAAAATGAGTGGTTTTTTTTTTTTTTTTTTTTTTTGGGGGGCCCTTTTTTTTTTTAATAAAAAAAAAAAAAAAAAAAAAAATTTTTTATTTTAATAATTTTTTTA
>Ga0116231_10006664_pt1 | contig 21815 bp, 15 predicted proteins | sample S1TSphgellanicum_2_FD_89695 | JGI IMG/M metagenome (GOLD analysis project Ga0116231, IMG submission 89695) | Host-associated microbial communities from peat moss isolated from Minnesota, USA - S1T2_Fd - Sphagnum magellanicum MG | ecosystem: Host-associated > Plants > Peat moss > Unclassified...
CGGGACCAACGAACGTCCCCCTTCTGGAGTGCAAGTAGAACTGGTTGCAATGGCACCAGGGACAGTACAATGGGACAGTTTTTCATGGAACAAACAAAGCTTGCAAAAGAGCATGAGCTTTTTCATTCCATGAAAAGCTGTCCAATTGTACTGTCCCTGCAAAGATATATTCAAGGCAGGAGGAGAAGCCTACTGTCGAGCTTTTCCGACAAATGCAGTTTCAAGAAGCAAGTATTCCTGACGGTTTCACTTTTCTTCTGCTGCTAAATGCTTGTAAAGTTGTTCTAGGTTTCGAGCACTTGAAGATGGCAAGCAAGCTCATGAACAGACGATTTGTTGAATCTGGTTGTGGGGCAGATGTCTTTTGTGGAGGGGGGAGAGTGGGAATAGCCTGGTTAACATGTATGTTCTCCAAACGTGGGAGCATGAGGAAGATGCCTGCAGAGTGTTCAATACCTATTTTATGATAGCAAACAATGATAGCCAAATTATAGGGCATAATTGTTTCCTTAGAGCTAATAAATGAACACCATGTCAAGAAAGTTTTTTCAAAACCCTAATGTCAATACCTAAATGCATTATAGGCAAGGTAAGAGTCCAAATTTTTTAAGGTGTATCAAAATCGTGACACAACATTATCTTCTTCTTTTTTAATCATTTTTTAACATGTAAAGACACATTTATGGATGATTATGATAAAATCTAGTAGAATTGTAATGGTCTAAATTATGGTACTTATGAAACATTTTTTGAGTCATTAATTTTGATGAGGATCAAAATTTAAAGAAGAAAAGGAATGTAGAAAGGACTACATCCTTTTCGTCTTGGGTGGTACATTTTAAAGGATTTTCACCCTATGGATTTATGTTTGTTGCATGATTCATCACACACATTTTGAAGGGCAACAAAAGGCAAAAATGAAAATATGTTTGTCACATGAGAGGCAAGAAAAAATAATACATGTTACATGAAATTGTAGTGTATAGTTGCTTTTCAAGAAAATATAATATATGTCTAATAGGAAGGGACAAATTCTAAATCCCAAAGCTTGAATGTGTAAACAAAAGCATGTTTAAATCATTGCACAAAAAACCTTGTCCATTTCATCATTCTTTTGTTGAAGGTTTTTTAAGATTGTAGAAAGGAAATTATAATATGATGCATTATTACACCACAAATGTACATTTTCGACCAACCTAACTTTTTAAAGGAGATGAAAGCAATGGTTGAAAAATATATGCAAGTAGTTGTAGAAAGTTGAAATGAATGATTTCATGTCTTATTAATTTTTAATGTTTCAAAGTTGTTTAATCCTAAACATTATTTTGATGATGATGACGATCAACATCACATGATGACTTAGTGAGTCAATAGGTTGATGACAAAAATTTATAATTTCAGATATTGATAGTGTTTTGTGTAAGGTTGAATTGCTTGAATTCTTGAAAAGTTTGGGACATGAATGTGAAAATAAAAGACCATTTGGGCCATGGTATTTTTGAAGACATAATGATCACAAGCATACCAATTGGCCTTATTTTATGAACTTGTCACAAAAAATACTTGTTATTCCAACAATCACAACCATATGTGAAGGAGGGTATTTCAAATTAAATGATATAAAAAGTCATTTTTTATCATGTTTGAAAATGGACACATTTGATGCTCTTATGCATGTGTCATTATGGGGGATTGAAGTTGACAATATGAACTAAAGGATAATTTTTCACATTTGGCATAATAACAAAGTCTAAATTTATCATTAGATTAGAGATGAACCTTGTTTTTATGAGGATGATTATAAGTTAAAATCATTCCTTGCAACTTTAAATCATACATATGTATTTAAATTGTCACTACTATAATTCATAGTTTTTTATTAGGATTTTTAGTTTTAAAAATACCCAAAATGACAAACGTAAAAAAAAACCACCTTTTCACTTTGGATAAATCAATTTGGACCTACTAGCATGTTAAGTACTCTATTTGGACCTTGTTGTTTTGACTAATAGAGTGATTGACAAAGTGCCTAACAATTTGATTGGTAGACAGTGAGCCATTTAATTGGGTCAAATATATATAAAAATTAAAAATATTTTTAAAATTATTACTTAAAAAATTAATAAGTAGGTAGGTAAATAGGTAAGAAGGTAGTAAATAGGTTTAAATAGGTCAAAAAAAGGCACTTTGGTATATAGGTGTTAGCCTTAACCTACTTAACCTAACTTCATCAAACTACTTTAATCTAACCTACTTACCCTAGCCCTCTAAACATGCACGTAAGTTGCAAATATAAAGAATTGAACCCCAAACCTTCACAATGATAAATCAAGTCCTTACCAATGGATTATAATCAAAAGTGATCAACATTTATTAATTTTTTAATTTTAGATGTTTATTTCGCATCACTAAACATAGTGGCTAAACCTAGGCGACGATTAGTGATTAAAATTAAGTTAAACATAATGGTTAAATCAAGTGACTAAACTTAGGGCCTTAATGTAATGACTAAACATAATGGCTAAACCTAACGATTAAATCTAGTGGTTAAACTTAATGACTAAATCTAGTGTTTAAACATAATGACTAAACCTTGGTTAAATATAATCGATAAACTTAATGGCTAAACTTTGGTTAAATTTAGTGGTTAAACATAATGATTAAACCTTGATTAAACATAATGGTTAAACTTAGTGGCTAAATTTAATAGCTAAACATAATGATTAAATTTTGGTTAAACATAATGGTTATACCTGGTGGTTAAATTTAATGGTTCAACTTAGGTTGAATTTAGTGCCAAATTTAGTGCCTAAACATAGTGACTAAACTTAATGGCTAAATTAAAATTAAATGTAATGATTAAAATTTGGTTAAACTTAAGTAGGTAAATGGGTGGATAGGTAGGTAGATAATATGTAAGTAAGTGGGTAGGTAAGTAAGTAAACATGTGAATTGTACAAAAGTGAAAAATATAGGTAAATAGGCAAGTAAGTAGTAGGTAGGTGGGTGGGTGGGTAATAGGTAGGTAAATAACTAACTAGGGTTGGTGGATGAATAAGTAGGAAATATATACATAAAATAGTAGACCATGTCACATTTAATTAAAGATCATTGGCCATATTTATTAAATGTTTCATTTGATTAAAAACCATTGGTCATTTTGACTAAAGATCATTGGCCATTTTGATTAAATGTTCAACTGAATTAAAAATCATTGACCATTTTGATTAAAGGTTGTACAATTTGATTATATGTATTAGTCAAATAAATCATTATAGTCAAGTTGATTAGTCAAAAAATACATTTGTCATTCAAGCCCCTAACCTTTAATTAAAATGTAGGTGTCCATTAATCAAAAATGACAAAAATTAGTCAACTTGAACCTTCTAAAAAACCATGAAATTTTGTAGTCATGTGTTAAAACAAAATGTAAACAATTTTAATTTTGCACATGTTGTGGTCCATCATAGCAATTCAAATTGTTAATATTTCTTCACCTACAATATTAATTGAACTATTTTCTTTTCAAGATAATTTATTAACATTGGACAAATACAATGACAATGGATTTGGAATTCTTAATAGTAGGATAGGATTTTTTCTTGAAGCTCTATATATATCATCAAATATTGTGTTGAAATCATGTATAAATTCAATTCATATGATTTTCCCTTGCAAATCATAGTTTGTCACTTCATTCATGGATGACATAAATTCATATATATAATTTCCGTGTGAAAGGCATTTATTGAAGTTGCATGTCAAATGAAAAACAACTAGTCAAAATTGTTGATTATTTTGAAATGCAAACTTGCTTGTCATTGTGAAAGGCAAGGGTTATGTTGAATTCATACACTACTTCCAAAATCTAGTATTCATTTTTTTTGGGTTTTGGGTTAAAGATATGTGCTGGTTTCCCATATTTTGGAGTCCTCATAATCTTTAAGTGGGTAAATGATTATTTGTTATACATTTAGAAAAGCCTTCACTCCTAAGGCTTTGAAACATACCCATTTTTTTTCTTTCTTTATTCATCAACATGAACAATAACAATAAATTTTCTTTCAAAAAAACCTTGCCCCCTTATTTTTGACATGTGCATTATGGTCCATAGTTATCATACTTGCTTAATAGTAGGGCTCCTTACATGTTGCACTACTTTTTTTTATTACCATACTCCTTTAAACAATAAAATGATATTTCATGAAAATATGATGTTTAGTAATTTTTCACCTAAATTTCAATTTTGCGAAGTAGTTGAGGTGGCGATCAACCATGAGTCAATTTAGCCAAATTTGACTATTAAACTATGAAAATGAAAAAAAAAACCCTTCATATTTCTTGCTACCTATTTAATCATGTATAGAAATTTAATTGTTTGAAAAACAATTCTAATTTGAAAAAAACCTATATTTGCAACAATGTAAAATTTCACTATGCAAAAAAAAGGTTTATGTTGAGGTGTTGGAAATTGGAATAATTATAGTAGGTTGTAGTATGGATAATTATCTAGCATTGGAATTTCATGTCAATCATGCTTTCAAACGCATATTTTATTTTATGGAGTATAAACACAAGGTAGATAACTTAATAACTGAACACATAAGACATTAGAGAGGATGGGCACATTAGGGGTCATTTTTTGGTCATGGGGTTTAAAAATAAGTTGTTCCCCATTTTTGGGCACACTTATAACTAATTAGACCATGACATTCAGTGGACAAATGACAAAGATATGCCTCCCTAAAGGAAAGGGGGTCCATTAGTTGAAAAAAAATGTTAAACAAAGACATGACATTTTAGTGACCAAACATTGGTCACCTTGAAATACCAACACTTGAAAATTGGATGAAATCTGATCCATGTTAACATTTGATGAAACTAAAATTTGTTTCATACTTTATGTAAAAATGTTCATTATACATCATTGACCAAGATCAATGTTAAAAAATGGTGAGAAAATCTATGTCAATTATATACAAACCCTTGTTTATCTAAACTTAAATTCCACCTAACATCACAAAAATCCAAGGGTTTTGGGTTTGGCATTCCCACCCTTACACCAATAGTGGCTTCTTGAGCTTTTTAGTTTAGGTGTTCTATTTTTGTTGTGCAAATGTGTTTGTTAATTGCAAATGGTCATTGGTGCTTATAAGATGCTAAAATTTGTCACCTTCCATGAGTTCATCGCTTTTTGATGGCACTTTTTTTTTGATAATGCACGTGGTTTCCATCCCCCCTCCCTATGCATGTGTTCATCATAATCTTCATCCTTTTTCTTGTAGATAGTTAACTCTAAATTGGTGTTCGTTTTCTTTTTGTCTCTTCCTTATAGGAGCAAATAATTCAATTGGTTTTTTTGTGGTTTGAGTTCCCTTTTTAGTAGAACCCAACTCCTTTGGTGTTTGTTGTAATCTATGTCCTCGTCCTTGCAACAAACTAGTTCCTCCAATGTTTGAGGTGATTGTTGTCCTCGTCATTATAGCTAGTCAATTCCTTTGGTGTTTGTGGTGATCATTGTCCTTTTCCTTGTAGTCAATCGAATCCTTGGTGTATCTAGTGATTTTCATCTTCTTTTTTATAGGAGCTTTTACTCAAGTTTTTTGTGGTCTAAGTGTTCATTTGCGAAACCCAATTCCTTCGATGTTTGTTGTGACCACATTTTCTTTCTTGCATTGGGACCATTGTTTTAATGTTCATCTTGATCTTTATCTTTTTCTTTGCAAGAGTTGGGAGTTTAGTTGTCCTTTCTTATGGTTTGAATGGTCGTCATGGCAATACTTAATGAATTTAGTATTCATCCTAACCTTCATCCTTTTTCCTTGTAGCTTTGAAATCATCCCCTAATCATTTTCACCAAGTTATATTCTTGTAGGAACTCGAGCCACATTGAAATTTTTTGTGGTGTGATTTCATTGTGGTAGAAATTTGGCTCCTCCAACATTCATCTTGGCCTTCATCCTCTTCCTTCCAACTTTGAGGTCATCTTTTTGTCCATCTTGATCTTCATTATCTTCCTTGCAAGAGCCAAGGCCCATTGGGATTTTTTGTGATTTAATGTTCATTGTGGCAAAACTTGACTCCTTTGGTTTTTGTCTTGACCTTTGTCCTTTTCTTTGTAGGACCCCAAACTTCATTGGGATTTTTGTGTGGTTTGATGTTCATTGTGATAGAATCCAATTCTTCTAATATTCGTCCTAAATTTTGTCCCCTTCCTTCCAACTATGAAAACATGCCATGTTCATCTTGTTCTTAATGGACCTCTTCTATGTAGGAGCCCAAGCCCCCTTGTGATTTGTTTTAGTTGTTTAAAATCATTCTTTTGTTTTGTAGAATCTAATACCCCACCCTTCATCCTACTCATCTTAGTAATTTCTTTCATTTTCATTGGAATTCAAATGTTTGTCCTTGATGGTATCTTTTATGGACCGCCTTTCTCCCTTTATATAGTTGGTTATTCTAATTTGGTATGTTGTAAATTTGATACAACATTTCATTTTTCTTGCATTTGAGCCTTGGCCCTAGCCTTTCTTTGACTTTATGATGTAAAGTTAAGGTTCATACCATTATATAGTAGAGGATGGGCTCATAAACTTGTTGCATAGTTTTGGCAAATCTTATCCCTTACTTCTTGTATTGTAGTTGTTGACCAAACTAAATTAAAATTTATTCTTACACATGTATTAACTAACCATTGAGTTGTTTTCTTAGTTGGGTTAAGGGAATCGTCAACACATTCAATTATCTTATCTTCCCTCTCCGTTAAATTTTTGTTTTTGATTTCTTTAGCAGCCTCCTTGTCCATGATTTTTTGTTAAAAGGTATTTGTGTATTCATTATATGTTATTACATGTGATTGATTATAGTTTATTGATGATTTTCTACCCTTTATTTCCTTGCAAGTAGGTGTGACAAGGATAATAGATATCCCAAAAACAAAGCCTCTTGGGTCGCATTTGTAAAATTTTGGCAACATTGCACTTGACATATAGGTTCATCTAGGTCATAAATCACTTTTTGTTGGCCTTGTTTATTCTATGGTAGAAGGACTTAAATTAAACATTTTCACATAATATAATTTTAGGATTAATTGTTCTTGGACATTGACATCAACCCTTGTTCCAACACTTTTAACTATGGCCATTATGTTCAAAAAATGTGTGGTAGCCCCATCTCCACCCCATTGGTTAGGGTCATCAACTCCATCAAAATTGTCATTGTTTTCATGTAAGATGTGAATAACTATTCTTGTTATATAGATTCCATTTGGTTTGGTTTTCTCATATTCCATGGCCTTGGAAGTGAGTGGCTAGATTCATGTAACCCTAAACTCACTCTTGATGTTTTTTTGGACAAAGTTTGCCCAAAACATTTCTACCCAACTAACAAATGTGCATTTGTTTAGTTCACAATGTTTGTTTTTGACCATTGCATTGTTTCTTTCTTTTTTGGAAGTTATTTTGAAAGGCTTGAATGTTATTAAAACGTTGATGATTATGATATTTTAGGTTGCAAAATGTTCTTCCATTGAAAATGTAATTGGGGTAATTATTGGTTTTATCAAATTTCTACAAGAATAAAATGAAAATTAAAAATTAACGAAAGAATTTATATTATCATTCCATTGCTATCAAACCTAGTGTTTCTAACAAGATTTATAAATTATTTTTGTACAATTACATAAAGACATGATTATGAATCAATTTCAGATTTATGGTTTATGTAATTTTTAAATATTTAAAGCATATATTAACTATATATGATTTTTATAATAATTTGTAGTGAATGAAATTTTACACATTACTCCTTTAATATTATATGTACTTCTAGTTTTGACCCCATCTATCTATGTCATACCTTGCCTTACGCTTGCTTCAAAGAGTGAGAAACATAAAAGCCCTCCCACATTCAAGGAGTAACATCACTCTAGTTGTTGAAGGATATTCATGGATGATAGGTGCTCTCCAAATACATTAGGAAATATCTTCAAATCCTTCATGTGTAGGATAATGTGTGGACATTAGGCATTGCATGTAATAAAAAACAATGCAACCCTCGTACATAGATGCATTACATGTGTACAAGGTGCTTTACACATCCTAATGTGCCTAGGTTTTGAGTCCACTAATTAAGGCATCATGTATTTACATTAAAAAAAAGGCAAATCATGAGGTCTTTACATATATTTGTTGTGTAACATATTTCATCTCTTTAGATATATAAACATTACAAAATCTTATTTCACAACCTAGAAAACAAAAAAAATATGAATCCTAATAAAATGTTTGTTCACATGTCTTTTAGTGTAACCATATTTTCATGAAATTTTACATCAATAAAATCTCTTTCAACAAGCTCTTTTTGTATGATTAATTATTGGTCATTGAATTTGAAGATATTTAGACTATTGATTTTCATGTGTTTACAAAGTCAAAGGAAGTTGCTTGAATGATTTAAAAAATATCTATCCTAAAACCTAGGATCTACCATTGGGTTGGGCATCATGGAAGTCTTGGATACACATGCATTTTGCATTTTCCTATACACAATTCCATTAACTTGTTTTGGGTGACTACAACAAAACCATGTCCTTTTCACTAGTGAAATTTAATTAACATGATTGTTGAATCAAAAGTTTTTTAACCACATAACTAACCATGTCGATTTCGACAAAACACAAAAGTAGCATTGTCTATTATAACTAATTTGAATTTCATTTTAGTCAAAACAAACATTGTAACTTCATATGTGGACTTTATGTAATGGTTACATGTAATCAACCTACTAGCAATGTGACTAAAATTAGTCATTTATCTAACATGTATACAAATGTGACTAAAGTTGGTCACTTTGATTACACATGTATTATTAACATAGGTTGACCTCATTCTAAATAAATAAATAAATAAAATAAAATAAAATAAAATAAAGTAAAATATATATACCCCCCTCATTTTCAAATTTCATATCTTTTTCATTACTTGTCCATTTTCAACAATTTAAAAAGCTCTGGATACATTATCTTAAGCTTCTCAAACTTTCTTTGAAGTGTAAAAACGAAATGTACAAAAATTTTAAGTCAAAAACACAAGCTGGATTAACATGTGGTCAATTTCTACAAATCATCCCCTTCATTTTCAATGAACATAACTTGCTCATTCTTTTATCAAATTAAGATTTTCTTTCACCTTTGGAATTTTCAAGAATTTTTTTAAAAAAAACAATTAAACATGAAAAAAAATGGAACAATATATGAAGAATTAAACTCAAAAAAAGAATTGAATTTTGAATTCATTGATTAATCACCCCACTTCACTTTCAATGAACATATTTTTCTCATTTCTTTATCAAATTGAATTTTTAAAAATAATATTGGATGTGCCAAGAGGAGAATTACAAAATGTTTTTGAATGTCGAAGGTACTGGCGCAATGTACAAAAAGTTTAAACTCAAAAACACAACTGAATTGTTATGTTCAATTTTTGCAAATCACCTTCTTCACTTTCAAAGGGCAACACTTGCTTAATTTTTCATTGATTTCAACAATTTTTTGTACCATTGGATGCTCCAAGAAAATAATTAAATTTTTTTTTTTGAATGTTAGAAGCAATGGAGCAACATACAAAGAGTTTAAACTCAAAAACACAAACTGAACTGTTATGTTCAATTTTTGCAACTCAACCTCTTCACTTTCAAAGGGCATAATTTGCTCATTTCTTCATCGATTTCAACACTTTTTGTACCATTGGATGCACTAAGTGGAAAACTACAAAATCTTTTGGAAGCTTAGAAGCAATAGAGCAACGTACGAAAAGTTATAAATCTTATTCATAAGTGTTTGGTGGTAGGTCTAGTAAATTGAAAACTTCATGTGATCAAGTTGTTCTTTGAAAAAATATATCCCATATTGTTTGGTCATCAATCATTCACACAATTAAATAAAATGGACATGCCACATCATTACATTTAGTCACATAGTTAGTCATATAGGACATGCCACTGTGGCACTATGCTAATGTTTAGTCATTTTACATTTGTTTGTTTTATTAGCACTTACATGTATTAAATGACTGGTCTTTCTTAACTTGTCCCAAAATTGTTCGAGGTTTGTTCTAACATAAAATCCAATGTAAAAGGACTACAAAACAGACAAGTTATGTTTTTGTGTGACAAAAGGAACATGATTGAATTCTACTTGGAAATCATTGAAAATATATATATTAGGGAACATGCTTCCACATCAAATGGTTCTTGAAGGGTTCTCAAATGAATGACATAAATAAAAAATTTAAAATATTTGTAAAATGTTGAAAAGAGGGCAAGAATGTCATGTTTACATTACACCAATATGTGTTGAAATTCATTTTGTGTTTCATTAGATTTTGGATGAACTTGAACAAATTTACCATGATGAAAGTGGTTAGCCCCCTATTAAATAGGGACTAGTGTTACAAACAAGTGAATTCACTAATAGTTAATTCATTAGGTTAACCTCCAAGTTCATAGTTAAAAACCTAAGCCACCTTAACCCACTAATTAATTGAGGTGCAAGTGTGAAGGTTTGAACTTTTCACCTCCCTTCACCTTCACCTTTAAGGAACAAGTCCTTAACCATTAGACCATTTAAATGAATGATTTCATTTGTCACCACATATTAAACTTATCCATGAAATCACCTTGTCTTCACCCTATTTTTGGGTTTCAATTCACCCCCAAATCCTTTTTTCAACCTCAAATGAATGGTATTCACAAGATAAGGAAACTTTATTAAATTTGGGTATGAAATGTTGAAACTTCACATTTAATGCATGCGGTTTGAAACTGATTATAATAGCAATACATGTAGAAACAATGAAAATATATGTATGGAAATAATGGAAGCACACATGAAAAATAAAAAAGGGGTGAAGATGGGATAACTTCAATTTACGAAAAAATTTGATGGTTTCTTGAACTTTTCATCTCCTGTTGAATGGAAATGTAGTTTTTTGCAAGTTTTTTTTGAATTTCACCTTGTTTATGACCAAACTCAAAGGTTTGGTGTTGTGTTTTCCTTTTTATAAATAACTTTATTATTATGCACATTCTTTTTTAATTTACTTAGGTATCTACCCTAATTATTTTTCATACCTATGTTATATTGTTACCCTTGCATACTTATAAACCTAGGATATTAATAGGCTACCATAGGTTATTTTTAAGTTAGTGTAAGCTACCATAAGCTAAATTCCCAAGGTAGTTTTATGCTATTTTAAAATTAATGTAGGCTACTATTGATTACCCATGTTTATGTGTGGACTATTATAAACTAGGTTTCTAAACTAATCCTATGTTATTCCTAGGCTAGTGTAAGTTATCTTAAATTATTCTTAAGTTATTTTACATTGATTATTTTAGGTTATTCTAGTTTAGGTTATTTTCAACTATTCTAAGCTATTTCAACTTACATTATTTTAAATTATCATGCCTTAGTCTATTTTTTATTATTTTAGACTATTCCACCTTAGGCTATTTTAAATTATTTCAACTTATGTTATTTAAAGTTAATTTATTTCAAATTATTTTAGGCTATTTTAGGCTATTCCACCCTATGTTATTTAAACATATTCCACCTTAAATTATGTTTGATTATTCTAGGTTATTATTATTTTTGCTATTTTAAAGTATTTTTCCGTAGGTTATTATTCCACCTTAAGTAATTCTAAAGTATTATATTTTATGCCATTATTATTTATTTAAAATTATTCCACTTTAATTTTTTAAAAACTATTTTTGATTATTCAAATTTATTTTTTCATATATTATTATACATTATTTTAGGCTATGTATAATAATTATAATAATTTAAAGTAACCTAAAATAACATAGGGTAAAATAACTTTAAATTGTCTAAGGTATAATGTATAATGATAAAAAATAACTTTAAAAAAAAAACATTGGGTGGAATAGCCAAGAATAACAAATAATAATTGAAAATAACCTAAGGTAGAATAATTTAAAATAATTGAGAATAACTTATAATAAAATAAAATAACATATGATGGAATAGCTTTTAAAAAATTAAATTAGGAAAAAAACATTTAAAATACAATAGCCTAAAATAACCTAGGTTATTATACCTTAAAATAATAAAAAATAGCTTAGGGTACAATAACTTAGAATAACCCAAGGGTGGAATAATTTATAATAATTCAAGATAACTTAAGGTGGAATAACCTAGAATAACCAACAATAGCATAAGGCATATAATTTAAAATATCATATTGTGAAATAACTTAAAATAACTTAGAATAAGTTAGAATGGATAAATATAAAATATTTTTAAATAGATGAAAATAATTTAAGGTGGGATATCCTATAATAGCTAAAAATAACCTAAAATAACATAGGGTGGAATAAATTAAGTAACTAATTTAAATAACCAAAACTAATATAAGGTACAACAACCTAAAATAGTCTAAGGTGAAATAGTTCAAAATAATTTTAAATTGAATAACTTGAGGTATAACTTAAGGTATAATTGATTAAGGTATTTAATGCAATAACATCAAAATAATCTTATTTATTATAGTGAATATTATTAATTAGGCATGATGATTACATAAAGAATTTACGGTGACATAACTTTAGATAAGGTGAAATGATTAGGGTGAGGTGAACCTATTTTAGTTTTAAAGTCCCATATATTTAAATTAGTGAACTAGACCTCACTTTTGAACTAATGTTGGGCAAAATGTGAGGCGAATGTGAAATGTAAGATGAACTTAGTAGAAAAAGGTAAGGTGAGATTAAAAAAACTTTTCATTTTCAACACATTCCAAGTTTCACCACACAACTTTGTGTGTTTAAATGTTGAGTTTTTTTTGTGAAAAAGATTAGTGAGGTGTATGTTGTGCAAAAGAATGATTAAGTGCATTTGTAATGAAGACATGTGCAAGATGTGTGAAAGGTGTGACTTGGGCATTCTTAGTGAAAAGAAAGAGCAATATGTCTGCAAAAAGATACTTAACATGGTTGAGTTTCTAGCAAAGAGAAAAAAAGGTGACCTATGCAAACTCACAAATTTTTCATGTGAAAAAGTTTACACTAAACTAACACAAATAACTTTAACTATGAGTTGAGCATGGAAGAATGGATGTGTGGAGCCATTGTTGACTTTTGAGGAACCTTTTTTAGCCCTTCAATGTTCACGCAAGTGAGGAATAGACCCCACTTTCCAAAACTTTCTAAAACCTTCCCCCTTTCTTTCTTTTATTTTCTTCCCCCCTTCTTTCTCTTTCTAGAACCACCCAAACCCTCCGTGACCTCACTCTAATTGACATAACCTCTTTTTGTTTTTGAATTATTAGATAATGTGTTTAACTTACAAGGGCAACTATTGTTGAAGAGGGAGGAGACCAATGAAAAAGTGCAAGTTTTTTTCTATCATCATGTGTTGTTGTAGTGATGATGATTCTTGTTGCAAAGAGAAGAGGGACTTAGAAGGGGGACGAAGGTAGCACGCACAAGAAAGAAAGTAACAACAAAATCATTGTTGGGTGCACAATTGTATCAACCATCGCCATCACCATTCTTTAAGGCTTCTATTTGCATGCATGTATGTTACACGAGGTAGATTTTGTCATTGAACTTAGAGGTTATTGTTGTGCTACTTGTGAAAAAGTTAATACTAACTTTCGTTCACTATTTTTTTTCTTTTCACCAACTTCCTTTTCCCTTATGTTCATCCCCTATTTTGAGTTTGGGTCCTAGTTGGTGGGACTTTAGGGATACTTGCAAAGTCAAGATGAGAGAGGGTACAAGGTTGAGTGTGACCTCCAAGATATTTCTATTACCTCTAAAACTTTCCACATTTCAGATTTGTAGCATGCTTTCAAGGTCCATGATTTAAAGTTTTCAAATCATGGAAAGTTGTTGGGATAAGACTTTGTATATTAAACAAGTGTCATGATGAAATTACAAGGGAAAATGTTAAATCGGCCAAAGAAATTAAATGCAATCAATACAAAAGTATTGATGCAAAATTTTCCCCTAGTTTACCTTTTGCCCCATTCATATTTTCTCAACAAAATTGGGTGATATCCATGCATATTTTGCACTCATAACATTCAATGTTATGAATCATTCAAAGAGCACATAACATGCCCAATGACATGTTACATACCCCTAATACCCCGTAACATAACATGGACATAACATGTTTTGAACATCTTCCAATTACAAGTGTGGGTTGGTTCTTTGATTTTGGTCCAAAGTCCAAACCTCCAATGGGGGTTAGACATGGTACATAGGCATATAATTGGTAGAGGCCAAAAATTGAAAGAGTTGGCCCTTCGTAATTTTAAAAAAAAAAACAGTCAAATGACCACTAAGAAAATTGCAATTTCTTTGTTGGTTCTTTCATGGAACCCAAGAATTCTTTGAGGGTTTTGAAATACTTGGAATTGGTGATTCTTTTATTCAGTTTTTTTTTCAAATACCCAAAACTGGTCAATTTTCTGATTCTAATCTTTTTTTAAATACTTGGAACTAATGCCAAGTATTTAAACCAACACAATTTAGTAATTAGTCCTCCAACACCATTTGCCCTAAATTTCCTTTTCATTTTACTGATGTCCTTTCAACCTTGTAGAGATTCGTAAATCCTAAGTATTTTTCTTTAAATTGGTGTTTTTAACAAAATTTGACAAGTTTGCAACTGGTTTGTTTGAGCTTAAATTGGGTTATTTGATCCCCACCAAATGATAATGGTGTCATTAACAAAGAATCTATAATTTTTTTCAAACATAATTGGAAGGCACTTATGTTTGTTAAACTTTTTCTTTTGGCATAATTACAAGGCACTTTAAATGAAATGATCTCCACAATGCATGCCTTGTGTGAAGGCACCTTGCTTTCATAAGTTACCTCCACATAGGTCTAGCAATATGTTTTACACAAGGTAAGGCCTTGACAACAATAGCTTCAACATGTTAGATCACTAAAAACTTAATGTAGTTGAGTGCCTTTATGGAGCATAAGGCCCTTAAGTTCATGATCTTTATTATGATTTTCTTACAGTGTCCATTGTTGTTTATTCAAAGTTTGATTTAGATTACAAATCATTTTCCAAAACAAAAAAAATGCAATGGAGTTATTCATAAAGTCATGCGATTAGGGGGCAAAGATGGTTAATTTCGGCATAATAGGGCATCAAATACATAATTGGAAATGAAAATATTACAAAACGAAATAATTGGGACGTAAACTAAATTTTCCATCAATTTTGGTGGTAAACTGAGTTTCATCATGTTTTTCCTTTTACTCAAACGCCTTTATAGTTACTACATATATTTTTCACTACTCTTACTTGTACAATTATTATATTTCACTAGTCTTATTTGTACAACTACCATAATTACACTTGAACCTTGTGGATTAAATGTTGAATTTCAATATTTTATACTGAAATTTAATAAAACTTCTTTACTTTGCAAACTTGACTAAAAAAGGGGATAAGATCAAAACCTTGAAAAACTTCATTTATAAAACACAATGCATATTTGAAGAATGTACAAAGGTATTAAAATCAAGGGATAATTTAAAGGACATTGAATTAATATTGAATAGATGTCAAAAACTCTCCATCTCAACAACCAATGGCTTATGATAGGTCAACCATGGCAATGGGGGCTGTGTCTTGAAGGGGTGGAAGTTGGGAAGTAGCTAGGCCTACTGCTATTGCTTATTGTTATTGCTTGTTTTAAGATGGAGGATGTTTACATTCTTTACAACATAATTGAAATCTTTTGACAAAGAAAAGTAACCAAGACAGAAAGGGGAAGGCCTTTTGGCCCTTTTAGGCTCCAAATAACATTGGCACACTCATGTAAAAACACATTGACCTGTTTGGGTAAACATCTAAATACTTCAATTGCTAAAAGGAGGAATTGATTGGTGGGTGTCAATTGCGGTAGCTCCTTTCTTTGGCTCGAAATGCATTGGAAACAACAAATCCTTGAGTTGTTCAAGATTGAGGAAGTAGATCTACACATGTTGGGTTAGCTATAATAATGTTAATTAAGGTGCAAATTCCATTTTTAATGAGCACAATATTGACTCATTGATGGAAGGAATTAGGTGTGACTGAGGGAAATGCATGTAGTTGTTCTTGTTTTCCATGGAAACCAACATTTTGTGCAATGGTGGCAAAAGTATCACGAATTTCATCATGGGTCTTAGTGCGTTCGTTATTATGGGTGCAATGTAAGAGGTGGATATTTATAGGGTTAGTATGAACCTAATGCCACCAAGAGTTATTGGGAGAGAAGCTTGTTTATGGGCTAAAGGTTTTCCAAAGCTATCAAAAGACCTTGGACCCAAGAGGCGTCCAAACATTTGAAGGAGAAAGAAGTGAAAGAAAACAAGGGAATCTATGAAGGTGAGAAAGGGAGGTGTGCAACATAATCAATATGATGGTCGTTGCATGTAGCAATGAATTAAAATTCCAAAGATTACCTAGACATCGCTTAATCTATGGAAAAGGTCAATATGCGTAATATCTTTTAGTAATGTATTTTTTATGAAGGATGATTTGAATGATGAGGTGTTTAATGGAACCCCCAATATTCTAATTCGTTTTGATGCAGTGTTAAACTGAGATGGGGTGTCGAAGTTAGGCAACAAACCAACGGAGGACCATGTTACACATTTTTGAAGTTCGATAGAAAGACCTATCGCACGGAATTCAATTTGAAAATGTTCATATGTAAAAGATATAATGAAAGGGGGCCGATGATGTGAATGTCGTCTATAATGGATGGAAATAGACAATAAGGAAAATGGTTAACTATAGAATGTAATGTCTTAAGGCGAGTTAAGGCAAATAATGCCCTTCCCAAAGGATCACTTTAACAAATTTCCATGGCAGATGGGATGATTGTGACATCACCATCACAACTATGGTGATTATAAAATAAGGGAGATTCAAATGCATTAGAATGCATGAACAAAAAGGATAAGTTATATAATGTCCCCACATGTTACACAAAGTTCTTGAAATATGACCCTTTTTGACACCATATTGAAAGCATTCATGACATTTAGTTGAAATGCTTTCAACTTAGTCAGAAAACAATTTAGTTGAGGTGAAGGTTTAAGATGAAACCTAATGCCATGAATTATTGTTTCACATCCACCCTTGGTTGCAATTCTGAATTGGTGTGGGGATAAATGTGATGCAAAGACATCACAAAATTGAAGGCATATAACACGACTTGTGAATTGATACAACACTCCCCTTACGACAATGGGACGAACTCCACTTGAAGGTTTGGTCATGGTTAAAAGCTGGGCTGCCCCAACGATACGTGCAATTCAATGTGGAATGTGTCCTTGTGTGATATAAGAACAAAGTTAAAACAATTATGAGAATCCATTTGTGAAATCTTTTGGATGAATACAATTTTAGAGGTGTTTAATAACCATCCCAGAAGGACCCCTTGGAGATAAATTCGACATGTGTTGGAATGTTAACTTGAAAGAATCAAATGAAAGTTCAAGGTTTTAGTCTGGTTCGTAGTCTTCCAAAAAAATTGGAAAATATTTGTTTGATTCAAAATGTAAAGCGGTGAGAATTGGGGTGGTGTTAAAGGATGTGGGTGTAGGAGAAAATGGTGCTAAAGTGTGTGTTGCTCAAGAATATTCTTTAACATGTCCAAGGACTAAATTATGGAAAATGTATTTATGAGTTAGAAGGTCATGTTGGGTAAGAGGCATTGAGCTCAAATTTGTTGCTAAAGCTTGGGCCTATAAAAATAATTCTTCATGCATGTTTTCTCAATTGCCTACTAGAAAGCATTTGAGTTGGATCTTCATTTCCCTATGCTCAATGGCCCCCATTAAGGTAACAACACATCGTAAAGTGGTAGGAATATGGTTATACAGTAAAAAAATGACAAAAACCAAGATAAAAAGACTTGAAAATATTTAATGTCAAAACCCAAGCCCAAACTAATGTAGGCGGGTTGGTAGTAAGGGAGGGTATTGGGCCAGGATAGGAAGTGAAAACAGGCCCAAAGAGAGGGTGAAGATGGAGTGACTTTATGAATAACTCTAATGTAAGAACATTAGAACTATTCAGAAAGTCAGCCTTTTCACCTTATCTTTGAGCTTGTTTTTACCCCCTATCCTCTCTTTCAATGGTATCTGCAAAGAAATTTTTTAAAAATAAATGTCGGTATGAAATGTTGAAACTCAACATTTAATGTGCAAGGTTTGAGAGTAATTACAGTAATTGTACAGGTAGGAGCACTGATTATATATGGAGTACCAGTGGAGGTGCTCACAGAAAAGGAAAGACAGGATGAAATTTAGTTTATCACCAAATTTGATGGAAAAAAATTAGTTTGGGTCCCAATTATTTGGCTTTGCAAAAATGTCATTCCTAGTTACATGTTTGATGCCCTATTATGCTGAAATTTGCTGTTTTTGCTTGATAATTGTGAAACCTTACATATAATTCTATAAAGGTTTCAATATTGCCATAGGTTTGCTTAATTTAGCATAAATTAAAAACTTGTTAATTCATGTTCATGTTGGGAAGGTCAATCAAATAGCTACTCATTACTTGAGTTGGAATCAGTAAAAGAAATATTCAAATTTTTTTGATTTAATAAATCTTTGCACTTTCAAGTAGTCTTATCTCCTTCAAATGATATATTCTGTTATGGGAATATCTCCAATTTGTTTTTGGAATTCATAAGGATTTTTCTTGTTCGTATTCCAATTATCTTGAATATCCTTTAAGTTTTTCTTCCATTCCAATGGTTACAATATAATTAGGAGTACATATGTGATGGATAGACCCCAATGGCCATTATTGTTTTTAAAATTTGAATAGAGAAAAAAATCTAATTAATTTTATTTTTTTTACGAAACCCAAATAACGAAATATATATTACATACATACTACATACGCATAAACCCTAGATAAATTACTCTTAGTAACGAATAAATTGCTTTCATTTTTGAGTTTCACACTACTCCCCCAAGAAACGTGTCAAAATTAGAAGCATCCTCTCCTAATAAATTATGGATAGGGTGATAGTTTCTGATCGAATCTGTGTAATGGAAATTGTGTATATTTACTTTAAGAAAATGTGGACCGTGCATAAAAAGTAATATCTTCTTTGACACTCAAAATGTCAAAAAGGTCCAAACCAAACATTTCATATTTACTTTCCAAAACAGTCAACTGGTTGAACATGTGCACAAAAGTAATACCTTCTCTAACATTCAAAATGACTAAAGTCTAAACCCCGTGCATGTTCAAATTCCACTTTATCCACAAATTCAGTTTGAATGCTGAAAGACATGATTGCAGAAATGATTGCAGAAAGACACTAAAAGAATGACTTCTTAAACATCCTTAGAGAACAACCCAAGTGACCTGCAAATCAGAAGTACCTAGTATAAATGTACTCTGGAAAGATGCACAGAACCCTGCAAAACTTCCTTGTTTTTGTGTAGAAGCACTTTCAAGGTTTGATGAAAACATATATGTGACCTGTTGCAACTTAAATAGCAATTTGAAACCACCCAAGATATAATATGCAGTCTGCAAATGTCCTCCCCTCTTCCTCCAAAACTACCTCTGAAGGAACTGGATGTCATCAGACTCTCTGCTCAATGCCTCTGTCTTTGAGAATCCAAGGATCAGAGGGGACTTATGAGAAGAAAAAATGAAAACTCAGAGATTTAAGATCATCTTAGTTCAATGCTCTAACAAAGAAGCTTGCAAATCTGGTGGGTAGTTTTGCCTTCAGATCATTGACCTTCAAGCTATTTGCATTTATACCAAAGGACTCCATCACCACCATCACTGTCTGCTTCCACATACACGCATTGCTTGTAATCCCTGTAGAGAGCGAGTGGCACTGGTGTGCTATCAAACTGATAGTAGCTCCCAAGAATTGGCTTAATGGCCTTAGTTGCTTCCTGTGCATGGTAATGTGGCATTGTTGAAAACATATGATGTGTGACATGAGTATCCGCAATGTGATGAAACACGTGATTCAGGATCCCATAGTCCCGATCCACAGTAGCAAGAGCTCCACGAATCCAGTCCCATTCTGCATCTTCATAATGAGGCAAAGCTGGATGAGTGTGCTGCAAATAAGTAATGAGGACAAGAAACATGTTAACTATCAGGAGTGGAACTCCATAAATTTTAAAGAGCCACAGGAAACCATAAGCAGATCCAAGGCTGTAGAGACCAAGGCCTACAAAAAGCAATCCAACATCACTGAGGATGATTTGAAGTTGCTCTCTCTTGCTGAAGATTGGACTGCTCGGATCAAAATGGGAAGCAAACTTAGGGTAAGGTCTCCCTGATGCGTTGCAAATAAGATATGCAGGCCATCCAAATAAAAGCATGATAGTAATCAAGATGATTCGTCCTGGGGGATGCTGAAGATACTGGGCAATGCCTGCTACATTCTCCTTCTTCTTGGGAACAAAAACCTCATCACGACTCACACTCCCTGTGTTGCTGTGGTGCCTCCTGTGGGAATATTTCCATGAGAAATATGGAACAAGCAGGCAAGAGTGGAGGATGAATCCTACAGTGTCATCAAGCCACTGATGCTCACTGAAAGCATGATGGCCACATTCATGAGCTATCACCCACACTCCTGTAGCAACACAGCCTTGCACCACCCAGTATGATGCCCACATGGCCCATCCCAGAACACCATCAAACACAAAGTAGCGTGTTGCGTAAAGGAATGCCCCGATGATGGCAAGATCCACTGCCAAATACATTGATGATTTCAATGCTGACCTCTGGAAGCAGTGTGGTGGAATAGCCTTCTTGAGTTGACCAATTGTGAATGGAGGTTTTGTATATGGAGCCCGCTCCACAATTCTTTGTTCATCATCATCAAAGTTTGCTTTCCCACCTTTGCCCATTTTGCTGCAAGTGAGTTTCTGGAGATATGCAACAAAGGAGCCTTGTAGTGAATGGAAAAGCTTTCCCTTCTCTCTACTAATGGCACCAAGGGCACTCTTCCAAGGTAGTGTGAACAGCAGTTGTAGAGAGCTGAGTTGGGCAAGAGTTGAGCAAGAGGAGGAGTTTTGTGTAAGTGCTATGGAGGCCACCAGCTTCTGTCTAGAGTTGACTTAGAACCCAGATTCCAGCAAATGGTCTTTGTAGTCTCCAATTCTGCACAAAGAAGAGTTCTCCATGTACATCAGTCCACAAGCCACAGTATAACACAGAACCTTTGACACTCAAAACTTCTCCATGAGCAACTTGCAAAATCCTAATGATGCCAGAATCAAACTTGCATATCTCTGATGAACAGAAATAGAGTTAGCTGCTCAATAGATCCCCAAAAAAGAAAAAACGTCCACAAGAGTCTCCAAGTACTAACTGCACTATCCCAGTCTTCACAAAGCACCCATGTTAATGTTCTTTGCTCCAGGAGGCAAGGACATAAATAACAGACTTTAGATCTTCAATAAAAGTCCTGATCAATCGATCCCTATGAATTAACCTTCTCAAAACCAAATGGTAACCACAAGGTTCTTAGCAGCTTGCAAAATAGAACTATTCCAACACCTGTTGCCATCAGTGTCTGATACTGTTCTACATGCACATCATCAATCCATGAGAGAGAGAAATATGATCCCAGTGGCTTAAGTGTGGCTGGCTCATACCCCCGGGGGGGGGGGGGGGGAGAAAAAAAAAAAAAAAAACCCCTCCACACCGGGCTTCCAACACACACAAAAAAACAAAAAACCTTAGCCCACTCCAGAACCACGGGCAATGGGGA
>Ga0116231_10006670_pt1 | contig 21797 bp, 20 predicted proteins | sample S1TSphgellanicum_2_FD_89695 | JGI IMG/M metagenome (GOLD analysis project Ga0116231, IMG submission 89695) | Host-associated microbial communities from peat moss isolated from Minnesota, USA - S1T2_Fd - Sphagnum magellanicum MG | ecosystem: Host-associated > Plants > Peat moss > Unclassified...
AGACGACAAAGAACGCGGGCACCATGGTGACCACGCGGCGAACCCAGACGGGAATGCGCCAGCCGACAAAACCCTGCATGATCACCTGCCCCGCCATGGTGCCGACAACGGAACTGGAAATGCCGGAAGCCATCAGCGAGAGCAGGAAAATGCCCGCGGCTGCGGCGCCGAAAAGCGGGATCAGCGTGTGATAGGCCACCTCGATCTCGGCTACGCCGCTATGGCCGGCATGGAAGGCGCTGGCAGCCATCATCACCATCGCGGCATTGACGACCCCGGCCATGGTGAGGGCCGCCACCACCTCGCGGTTCGAAAAGCGCACCAATTGCCGGCGTTCGCGGCCGGTGCGCGCCGGCGCACGATCCTGGGTGAGGCCGGAATGCAGGTAGATGGCGTGCGGCATGACGGTGGCGCCGAAAATGCCCACCGCCAGAACCACCGCATCCTGGTCGGTGAGGCGCGGCACCAGCGTGCCGATTGCGGCGGCACGCCAATCCGGCGGGGCAACGAAGAGCTCGATCACATAGCAGAGGCCGATCACACCGACGAGGCCGCCGATGACGAGTTCCAGCGGGCGGAAACCCGCGCCGTCGAGCATCAGGATGCCGTAGGTAATCAGGGCGGTGATGCCCATGCCGGCCACCAGCGACAGGTGGAACAGCAAAGAAAGGCCTATGGCGCCCCCGAGGAACTCGGCAAGGTCGGTCGCCATAGCGGCGATTTCGCTCACAACCCACATGGCGAGGACGACCGGGGCAGAGAAATGCGCGCGGCAGAGCTCGGCGAGGTTGCGGTTGGTCACAATGCCGATCTTGGCCGACATGGATTGGAACAGCATGGCAATGACATTGGCGAGCAACACCACCCAAAGCAGGCTGTAGCCATACCGCGCGCCGGCCTGGATGTTGGTCGCGAAATTGCCTGGATCGATATAGGCAACCGAAGCAATGACGGCAGGCCCGGCGAAGGGCAAGATGGCGCGCAGTCCGCGCCGCCGGCCTTCCAGCACTTCGCGAATTGCCCAGGTGGTTCGTTCGCTGAGGCTGTGTGGCACCGTGTCGGTCGATGTCATGATCGGAAAATGTAGTCCAGGCTACACCTTGAACAAGGCGGCATTTCCATCAATTTGACGTAAAGAAGGTGGGCGAGCCGACATGCAGGGGAAATCCCAGGCCGAGACGTTGCTGCCGGAAGCGACACAGGCACGGCGTTTCGGCCGGGCGCGGGAGGCGCGCGCCAGCGAGGTGATGGAGGATTATGCCGAACTGATCGCCGACCTGCTGGCGGCGGATGGCCAGGCACGTCCGCAGAGCATCGCGCGGCGGCTTGGCGTTTCGCACGTGACGGTGGTGAAGGCGATCAACCGGCTGGAGCGTGAGGGGCTGGCGACCGCCCGGCCCTATCGGGGTGTTCTGCTGACCGAGGCGGGGGCCGATCTCGCGCGCCGGGTGCGGGCGCGCCACCGGCTGGTGGTGGACCTGCTCCTGGCGGTGGGGGTGCCGGCGGAGGATGCGGAGAACGACGCCGAAGGGATCGAGCACCATGTCTCGCCGCGAACGCTGGAGGCGTTTGCCCATTTTTTGGGGCTGGACGAGAAGAATGTTCTTTTCTGAAGAAAAGAACCAAAAGACTTTTATTCCTGCGTCCTCGGAAAGATCCCGGCCATGGCCCCGATCGTTGGAGCGTCGGAAGAACAAGAGTTTTTTGGTTCCCGCCGGGCGCGCGCGGCCCTTTTTCGAGAAAGACCATCTTTCTGGCGTGATGGGTGGCGCTTCGCTCATCCATCCTACGTAGTAGCGCGGTATGCCGAATCTCTCGCTGACCCTTCATGGCTCCATCCACGAGATCGACAGGGCCGACTGGGATGCCTGCGGCGGGAGCAGCAATCCGTTCGTCAGCCACGCTTTTCTCTCGGCAGTGGAGGATAGCGGGTCGGCGGGGGCGCGCACGGGATGGCTGCCGCGCCATGCGGCGCTGCGCAACACTCAGGGCGTCGTCGTGGCGGTGGCGCCGATATATGCCAAGGGTCACAGCTATGGCGAATATGTGTTCGACCACGGCTGGGCACGGGCCTTCGAGCAGGCGGGCGGCGCGTATTACCCTAAACTGCAGGTCGCAAGCCCGTTCAGCCCGGTGACGGGGCCGCGCCTGCTGATCCGGCCCGGGCATGGGATCGCGCCCGCTGATCTGGCGGACGCGCTGATTCAAGCGTGCCAGGAAATGCAGCTCAGTTCGGTGCACGTCACGTTCTGCACGCGCGATGAATATGAGGCGCTGGGCGAAGCCGGATGGCTGCAGCGGCTTGGCGTGCAGTTCCATTGGCAAAATCAGGGCTACGGGTGCTTCGATGATTTTCTCGGCGCGCTTTCTGCACGCAAGCGCAAATCGCTGCGGCGGGAGCGGCGGGATGCGCAATCGGCCGGGCTCGATTTCCGTGCGTTGCGTGGGGCCGAGATCGAGAAGGCACATTGGAAGGCATTTTATCGCTTCTACGAATCCACGGTGGATCGCAAATGGGGCAGCGCCTATCTGACCCGGGATTTTTTTCCCCTGCTGTCCGAGCGCCTGGGCAACGCCGTTGTGCTGATGCTGGCGGAACAAAACGGCAAACCGGTGGCGGGCGCCCTGAACCTTGCAAGCGCCACCACGCTTTACGGGCGCAACTGGGGCTGCCTCGGCGATTTCCCCTTCCTGCACTTTGAGCTTTGCTACTACAGGGCGATCGATTTCGCCATCGAACACGGAATGGCAACGGTGGAGGCCGGCGCGCAGGGCGAACACAAGATTCAGCGCGGCTATTTGCCCACGCCAACTTATTCGGTTCACTGGATCGCCCATCCGGGCCTGCGGCGCGCCGTGGCGGCGCATCTGGCGCAAGAGAGGCCCGCCATGTTGGCTGAAATTGCTGCGCTAGAGCAACACTCGCCATTTAAACATGGTGAAGAGACCCTGACAGGTTCATGATTCTGGGCCTGTTGCGAAGATAGAACGCAGTGTCCTGCTTAACATGGGTTAACGTGCGGGATGAAAGCTTTAGTCCTTCAGATGATCACCTTGCCTGCAACCGTACCCGGCTCCATCGGGTGAATGTATCCGCCCGCCACGACCTTTCCGGGTAGAAAAGGCTAGACGTGCGACCAACGCTAGATTATCTCATGCCATGGGACAGTCCCTTAAGCCGTTACTGGACATAGTGCGATGCGCAGTGCCGGACGAGACATAACGCGGGAATTGACGAGGCGCGCCGCCGCGCGGCACCCGTCAACGCTTGAGCGTTACGCCTCCAATCTGGGTTTGCTGCTCGATCGCCACGCCACCACGGCGGCCTTGCGGGCCGCGAAGGCCGAAGCGGATATGCGGGCGGTGGATGCGCATCAGGCGATGGTGGAGGCGCGCAGCCTGAACCAGGCGCTGCGCGAGGAAATCGACCAGCGCATGAAGACGCAGAGCCGGCTTGCCTATCTGGCGAGCCACGATCCGCTCACCGGCCTGCCGAACCGCACCCTGCTGCATGACCGGCTTGGCCGCGAAATGGATGTGGCGCGCAGCCGCAACTATATGCTGGCGCTGCATTACCTCGATCTCGACCACTTCAAGAACGTGAACGACACGCTGGGCCATGCGGTGGGCGATTCACTTTTGCGTGAGGTGGCGACACGGCTGCTGGGGTGCGTTCGCCAGGGCGATACCGTGGCGCGCATGGGCGGCGACGAATTCGCCGTGCTGCAAGGCGGACTTACGGATGTGGATGACGCGAAGGCACTGGCGGAGCGGGTGATCGCAGCCCTTTCCGTGCCGATCGAGATTGCCGGGCGGCGGCTGTTCGTGGGCAGTTCCGTGGGCATCACGGTATTCCCTGGCGATGCCGAGGGTGCGGACATGCTTCTGCGCAATGCGGACCTCGCCATGTATTGCGCCAAGAAGGATGGCGGCAATCTGTTCCATTTTTTTGATACGGTGCTGAATGAGGAAGCGCACCGGCGCGCCACGCTGGAACATTCGCTGCGCGAGGCGATCGCGTTGAACCAGATCAGCGTGGTGTATCAGGAGCAGGTATCGGTGGCCACCGGCCGCATCACCGGCGTGGAGGCATTGCTGCGCTGGCAGCACCCCGAGCATGGCACGGTGACGCCGGACGAATTCATCCCGGTGGCCGAACGTTGCGGCCTGATCAATCAGCTGGGCACCTGGGTGCTGCGCGAAGCGTGCCGGCAAGCGGTGCGATGGGACCAGGCGGGCATGCCGCCGGTGACGATGGCGGTGAATGTCGCGACCGCGCAGTTCCGCGGCGGCGACGTGCCGCGGCTGGTGGCCGAAGTGCTGGCGGAAACGGGGCTGCCGGCGAACCGGCTGGAACTGGAGATCACCGAAACCGGCGTGATGCAGGACATGCGCGATACGGCGGACATGCTGGGGGCGCTGCACAATCTTGGCGTGGGCCTCGCGATCGATGATTTCGGCACCGGATATTCGTCGCTTTCGTATTTGCGCCGGCTGCCAGTGGACCGCATCAAGATCGACCGCAGCTTTGTGGCCGACGTGACCCATAGCGAGGATGCGGCAGTGATCGCGCGCACCATCGTGACGCTGGCGCATAATTTGCGTTTGGAAGTGGTGGCGGAAGGCGTGGAGACTGAGGGCCACGCCAACTTCATTCGCGAGACCGGCTGCAATTACGCGCAGGGCTTCTATTATGGCTGCCCGGCCGAGGCGCATTCCATTCTGGCGCGCTACGCGCTTCAGGCGGCGGCCGCGGAATGAAGGATTACAGCGTCTATAGCCGCATCGGGCGGGTGGTATCGATCAACGGCGCCAAGGTGGTGATCCTGCTCGACAAGCTGACGCTGGACAGCAACGACATGCAGGTAGGCGGTCTGCTGAAGCTGGTGCGGCCCAATGGGCGGGTTTATGGCCTGCTGGAGGGGTTGAGCATTCCCCTGCCCCGCGACGACGATCTCGATTCCGAGTTGCGCATCGCGGAAGTGGGACTGATCGGTGAGTCGATCGATGTGGAGGCCGGCGGCGACGGGCGTTTCTATCGTGGCGTATCGACGCTGCCGACACTGAACGACGTGGTGGTGCTGGCGGACCACAACGACACGTCGCTGGTGTTTGCGCAGCCGCACGCGCAGGCGGTTTCCATCGGGTCCTTGCACCAGGACCCGCGTGTGGAAGCCTGCATCAGCGTGGACGATATGCTGGGCAAGCATTTCGCGATCGTAGGCACCACCGGCTCCGGCAAGTCCTGCGCGCTCGTTTTGATCCTGAAAGGCATTCTGGAGCGCAATCCGAACGCGCATGTCGTGCTGCTGGATCCGCATGGGGAATATGGCCAGGCATTTGGCGACCAGGCCGAGCATCTGAATGTGCGCACCTTCCGCTTTCCCTACTGGCTGCTGAATTTCGAGGAACTGGTTGAAGTTGTGTTCGGCGAAAAGAAGGCCGAACATGCCAGCGCCATAGCCGTGCTGCGCGATCTTGTATTGTCAGCGAAACTGAATTTCGCAGGCAATCCGCTGGACCAGGCCTGGATGACAGTGGATACGCCGGTGCCTTATGCTCTGGGCGAGATCAACCGGCTGATCGAGGATGCGACCGGCAAGCTCGATAATCGGGTCAATTCGGGGCCGTATCTGCATATCAAGACGCGGCTTGCGGCGCTGCAGGCGGACAAGCGCTTTGCGTTCATGTTCTCAACCGGAGTGGCGCTGCGTGATGAGCTCGCCGCGATACTGGGGCGGATATTTAGGGTTCCGGCGAATGGGCGGCCGATTACGGTGCTGGATCTGGCCGGTGTGCCCTCGGAAGTTCTGAACGTGATCGTGGCGGTGTTGTGCCGCATGGCGTTCGATTTCGGGTTGTGGAGCGGGCATACGGTGCCGCTGCTGCTGGTGTGCGAGGAGGCGCATCGCTATGCGCCGCAGGCGGCCGGGGTGGGGTTCGACCCGGCGAAGCGGGCGCTGGCGCGGATTGCGCGCGAGGGGCGCAAATATGGCGTGAGCCTTGGCGTGTTGAGCCAGCGGCCTTCGGATCTGGATGCCTCGATCCTTTCGCAATGCAGTACGGTTCTCGCGTTCCGCATGACCAACGAGCGCGACCAGGAGATTATCCAGGCGACGATGTCGGAGGCCAGCACGGCTTTGTTCACGTCGCTGCCATTGTTGGGCAATGGCGAGGCGATTGCGGTGGGCGAAGGTGTCTCGGTGCCGATGCGGGTTCGAGTGGCATCCCTGCCGGAGTTGGAGCGGCCGCGGAGTTCTTCAGCGTCGTTTTCTTCGCGCTGGCAGAGGGATGACGTGCGGCCGGGATTTTTGGACAAGATCGTGGCGAGCTGGCGCGGGCAGAAAATGGATTAAGCAAGGTCTTGTTTTCTGAAGACAAGAAGCAAAAAGACTGTATTCCTTGCGCGCGCGGACAATTTCAGGCCATGGCCTCGATCATGGGAGCGGCGGAAAGAGTAAAAGTCTTTTGGTTCTTTTCTTCAGAAAAGAACACCTTTCTTCCTTGCCCGTCTCGGTATGATACGCGCAGGAGGTGTTCCGATGACGATTGCCGCGCGCTGCATCGACCATGAGGTCTGGAGTGAGAGCCGCTATCTGGCCTGGCTTGAAAGCCAGGGTGTTCTGGCGCGAGCCAGGCGAGCGCGAGTGGCGCCGCGGCATGCCGGATATCGTCGGGCCGATCGGCGTGCCCGAGTTCGGGATCGAGTTCGCGCTGGACGAGGTGTATGGGGGGATGAGTTTCGACTGAGCGGACGATATAGCCCGCTAGAGGCTCGCCGGCCAAGAGCGCAATCAGGTCCCCTCTTTCCTCGTGCGAATATCGACGGAATATCAGGGCTCACTCAGTGGGCAAAGCCGACCCATGCGGCTGCCATACACGTATCTGCTTATCCAAGTCGGGACGATGTTTCCAGTAAATCAGGTCTGTCGCACGCGCGTGGTCTTGCCTGGCGGTCCGCACCGCGCCGGGATCGCGCGCAAGGCGCACGGCGACACCGGACCAGAAATACGCACGCAACGAATCATAAAGCAGCCCGTCGGCATTCATGTATATCCTGTCCAGATCAAACATCGCCGGAATGCTTCCGCGATTCGCGGCGGCTGTCAGCCAGGCAGCCGCCCGCGAAACTTCCTCCGTTTCCTTAGCTCCTTCCAGGATCTTCTCGCCAATGCCGAGCATCGCCTCGCGATCGCCAATGCGTGCGGCCATAAGCTCTGCCTTAGGAATGACCATGCGTTCGGGCAGCGAAGGCTCCATACGAAAGTCGGGCAGCTTGTTCGCGTAAGGAATGTTGCCCAGCGACGGAACGTATGTGAGTTCATCGGTCTCAGACCTGGCCCACACCACGAGTGCCATAAAAAGGGCAATCGTGATGCCGAGCAGCGCAAACGGTCGCTTCAACCGTGGGGCCTGACTCAGCACGCCCCTCAGGACGTTGAAAATCAGAAACCCCGTCAGGAAGCTTCCGGCAGCCACGCCGATTGAAACCGCCGGCAACAAGGCCACCACCGTTGCCGCCCGGTTGTAACGATCGAAGATGTTTGGCCAGCGCGGACGTCTTGGATAGGTGCTGACCGCCTCGGCGCGTGCGAGCAAACTGTTCACCAGGTGCTCAACCCGGGCAATACGCGCCGCGTCGAAACGGTCGGATAGAAACGGCCAATGTATCCGTAGTTCCGACAACATCTCCAACAGCGGCGGCTGCGGCGGCAACAGCCAGGAGAAAATAAAAAGCCCGCGCCCACGTAGCAGACGCGCCGCCCCCGCTCGCGGCAACCCAAGCAGCAGCGCGGGCGAGCGGGATCTGCGGCGCAGCATCGCGAAGAAATTTTCCGCGGCAATGCGCGCCTGCAACATGCCTATGGCCGGATCGGCGATGGAGGCTGCCGGGTCGTCCCAACCGAACCGCCTGGCGATCGTGGTCAATTGCTTTTGGGAAACATCCTTCTGACGTATCAGGGCCTGCACCAGCCAAGCCGAAAGCTGCATCTCTGCCTGGATAGGCAATGCGCCATGGCGCAACGCCGCATCCAACGCGTCCGCTGCTTTTTCCAAATCTTGCGCCTGAAGTGCAGCGATAAATGCGGCGACGTTTGCATCCGGCGGCGGTGCGGGCGCCTGAGGTGGAGCGGCGCGACCTGAGGCTGTGGCGCATCGGCGGTCGTTTCCAAGTGTGCGACAGGGTTCGTATTTGATGCCGCGGCCTGCGCCATGGCTGCTTCATAGGCCGACCGCAGCCTAGAAAATCCCGCGGGGTCATGCTCCGGCCGAGTCTTCTTAAGTCTTGCGGCATAAGCGCGCCGGATCGCCGGAACGTCGCGCGTGGCCTCAATGCCGAGTTCTTCCCACATGATACTAATTAAAGAACGACCGATCGGCGCGATCGAGCCACGAACTGAACGTATCACGATAGGCGTTCACGGCAGCAATGTCCTGCCGCTCGATCAGAAAGCGAAACTCGTCGATCTTTGCAGCAACCTCGCGGCGTTCGTCGCCCAGCCGCTCGGCATGCATGCGCTCGGCGCGCGCCAGCACAGCGCGATTCTCCGCATGGTCGCGCGGATGCACCTTCAATCTTGAGAGTGCCTGCAGCCGGCCGGCGATTTCCTCTTCGCTCATGGCGCCGGCATGGCCGGACAGCACAAGCCTCTGGGTCACACCCGTGGATACCACGCGCGTTTCCACTTCCAGCAACCCGCTGGTGTCATACGTGAAACGCACCTCCAGTTCCTGGCCTTTCGGCTGCCGCAGCGGCAGCATGATCTCCTGCTCGCCAAGCATGATGTTATCGGCGACCAGCCGGCCCTCCCCCTGGAACACCCGCAGTTTCACCATGGACTGGTTGTCGTTCAGCGTGGATAGCGTGGTGGAGCGGCTGACCGGAATCACCGTGTTCCGCTCGATCACCGGCGAAAAGAGGCCGGTCGCGACAATGTTGCCGTTGCGCGTGCTGGCGGTCTCCACGCCCAGCGAAAATGGCGCCACGTCCGTCATGACCATGTCGTCCAGCGCTGAATCGCGCATCTTCAGCCCTGCCTGCACCGCGGCCCCCAACGCCACCACTTCGTCCGGATTCAGGGGCGTGATCGGCAGGCGCTGAAATAGCCGGGCAATGAGGCGCCTGAATACCGGCATGCGTGTGGCACCGCCCGCCATCACCAGATTGGCGATCTGCGACGGATCGATCCGCGCATCCCGCAAGGCCCGTTCGATCGGCAGGCGCAAACGCCGCAGCAGTTTTTCGGCCAAAACTTCGAATTCGGTGCGGCTGATTGTCCAACGCACATCGCGCTCGCGATGGATAATGGCAATTTCGTGGCTGTCAGCATCCGAAAGCGCGCGCTTGGCGAATTCCGCGGCACGGCGCAGGCTTGCATGTTCCGGCAGCTCGGCATGGCGCGGCTTCATCCCCGCGCGCGCACCAACCGCCTCGATGAAGGCATCCATGATCAGGGCGGTAAAATCCTCGCCACCCAGGAAATTGTCACCGGACGACGCACGCACCTCCATGACGCCGTCGAACATGTCGAGGATCGAAACATCGAAGGTGCCTCCACCAAGGTCCAGCACCATGGTGCGCGTTTCACCCTCGGGTTTTGTGTGCACGCCATAGGCGAGTGCTGCGGCAGTCGGTTCATTCAGCAGCCGCTCAACCGTAAGCCCTGCCAGGGAAGCGGCGGTCTTTGTGGCCCGCCGCTGCGCCTCGTTGAAATAGGCAGGCACTGTTACCACTGCCTCCGATACTCTTTCACCGAGGAAGCGCTCCGCATCGGTCTTCAACGAGGCCAGCACAAGAGACGACAACTCCTCTGCCCGGAAACGCTTATTTGCCAGTTGGAAATCGTGCTGCGTTCCGATGGCGCGCTTGAACGCGGCGGCTGTGCGGGACGGGTGCGTGAGCAGACGATCGCGCGCCGCGGCCCCCACCAGAATCGACCCATCCTCATCGAGACTGACCGCCGAAGGTGTCAGAACCTGGCCGAGCGCATTCGGCACCAGCAAAGGCGCGCCATCCCGCCATAGCGCGACCAGGCTATTGGTCGTACCCAGATCAATGCCGACAATCATACCGGATTAGCAGCAGATTTTTCCGACAGTGGCAAGATGAAGTGGAAGAATCTTCTTTTCTGAAGAAAAGAAGCGAAAGACTTTTATTTATGGCTCCCGCTCAAAGAACCCGGCCACGGCCTCAAACGGGGGAGCAGCGGAAAAATCAAAAGTCTTTTTGCTTCTTTTTCTTCAGAAAAAGAAGGCCTTCCCTTAATGCCCGCCGCTGGGCTTCGCGCCTTTGCCAGGCTTGTAGTTGGAAAACAGAAAAGTCAGCGGCACAATCATGAACGCAGCGACCGCGCAAATATGAAATATGTCGGTGTAGGCCAACACCGAGGCCTGGGTGCGCAAGGTCTGGTAAATCAGGCCGACCGCGGTGTCGTGAACCGTCGACGCCGTATGGCCCATGGCGCGCAAGGCGGCTTCATCCTGCTGTACCAGATCATTGTAGGGCTGGTTCAACGGCGTGAGCCAGCGTGACAAATAGGCCTCGCGGGTTTGCGTGCGCGTGGTGACAAGCGCGGTGGCGGTGGAAATGCCGATCGAACCGAATACGTTGCGGAACATCGTGTAGAGGGCCGCCGCGTCGCCGTTGAGTTCACGCGACAAGGTGGAATAGGCGATGGTGGAGATCGGCACGAACATGAAGGCGAGCCCCACCGTTTGCGAGGCGCGGATCAGGGCCATGCCCTCGAATGTCATGTAGGGCACGAGATGGGCGGAGTACATCAACGCGCAACCCATCACGGTGAAGCCGAAGGTGATCAGGTATCGCGTCGGCATGCGCGCAATAAGCTGGCTGACGATGGGAATCAGGAAAATGATCACCACGCCGCCAGGCGAAAGGATCAGCCCGGCCAGTGTCGCCGTATAGCCGATCACCTGCTGGGCGAATTGGGGGATCACCACGGCGCTGGAATAGAGAATGAACGCCATGAAGGCGATCATGATGACGCCCAACGCAAAATTCTTGTCGCCCATCACGTGCAAATTCACCACCGGCTTTTTCGCAGTGAGCAGCCAGCCGATGGCGCCGGCGATGCCGAGGAAGGCGAGCAGGAACATCACGCGGATGAAGGGGGAGCCGAACCAATCCGCGTCCTCGCCGCGGTCGAGCGCCACCTGGAGGCAGCCGAGGCCCAAGGTGATGAGCGAGATGCCGATATAGTCGATCCCCCGCGCGCGCCTGTTTTTCAACCAAGGCGGATCTTCGACGAGGGCGGCCACGCCAAACAGGCCGAGAGCGCCAACGGGGATGTTGAGGAAAAAGATCCAGCGCCAGGAGAAATTATCGGTGATGTAGCCGCCGAGCGTGGGCCCGAGGATGGGGGCGACGATGGTGGCGACCGCCACGACAGACAGGGCCTTGCCGCGCTGCGAGGCATCGAATGTGTCAAGGATGATGGATTGCTGGTTAGGCTGCAGGCCGCCGCCGAAAAATCCCTGGGCCAGCCTGAAGATGATGAGTTCAGGCAGGGATTGCGAGGTGCCGCAGAGAAACGAGCACACGGTGAACATCGCGATGCAGATCATGAAGTAGCGTTTTCGGCCGAAGACGTCCGACAGCCAGCCGCTGATGGTCAGCACAATGCCGTTCGCCACCAGGTAGCTGGTCAGCGCCCAGGTGGCGTCGTCGTAGCTGCTGGAAAGGCTGCCGGCGATATGCGGCAGGGAGACGTTGACGATGGTGGTGTCGAGCACTTCCATGAAGGCGGCCACGGTGACCACGACCGCGATCAGCCAGGGATTGGCCTTCGGCTTCCAGGCGCGTTCACCTGTTTCGCTCACTTCAGGGTAACCGTCGGTTCCACGGAAATGCCGAGCGGCAGCGGTATATTGGGATCAAGCCCGCTATCGATGACGATTTTCACCGGCACGCGCTGCACGATCTTGACGTAATTGCCGGTGGCGTTTTCCGGCGGGAAGGCGGTGAACTTGCTGCCGGAGCCGAGTTGCACGCTATCGACATGGCCTTTGAGTTTCAGTGACGGGTAGGCATCGACCGTGATCGCCACCTTCTGCCCCGGGCGCATGCGGTCGAGCTCGGTTTCCTTGAAATTGGCGGTGATCCAGACTTCCGGCGAGACGATGGAAAAAATCTGCTGGCCGGGGGTGACGTAATTGCCCTGCTCCACATTGCGGCGGGTAATCCAGCCATCCTGCGGGGCGCGAACGATGCAGTAGCTGAGGTTGAGCTGCGCCGTGCGCACGGCGGCGTCGGCTTCCTCCATGGTGCCCTCGAGTTGTTTCACCTGGGCACCGATCTGCTCGACATTGGGTTTGACCGGCGTTGCCTGGGTCACTTCTGCTTCGGCCTGGGCGACCTGCGCTTCCGCCGAGCGCAGGGCCGCGGTGGCGTAATCGACCTGCTGGCCGGTGGTGGCGGCGCGCGGCAGATTATGTTGCCGGCGGTCATCGGTTTGGGCCTTGTAGAGATTGGCCTGGGCTTCCTTCAGTTGCGCCTGGGCGGCTAGCAGGCGGGCGGGGAAGTTGACCTTTGCTATATCGAAGCCATGGCTTGCGGCCGAAAGCTGGCCTTGCGCGGCCTCCAGCTCGCCTTGGGCGCGTTCGAGGGCGGCCTGGTAGTCGCGCGGGTCGATATGGATCAGCGGGTCGCCGCGATGGACGAACTGGTTGTCGTTCACGTCGAGCGAGATCACCTGGCCGGTGACGCGCGGCGCAATCGTGACCGCGCGGCCATCGGTGTAGGCGTCGTCGGTGTCCTCGACGTCCTTGGTGGACTCCCAGTACCAGAGGCCGCCGCCGATCAGGGCTAGCAGGATGATGACCATGCCGATTCGCACATAGGGGCGCGCGCGCTGGCGGCGCTTTTCCTGAGCGCGCTCCTGCTCGGCTTCCTGCTGCTTTTGGCGATCCTCCGGCGGGGCGCCACGGGGACCGGGCTGGCCTTCCTGGCTGCGCTGCACCTGCTTGCCCTGCTGGTCGTGTTCAGGGGGCTCGATATCCGCCATGCTTGGTATCCCACAAAGCGCGTGGCCCGATCATGACGCCCTTTATCCAAGCGTCAGGTGAACCGGACCACCAAATCAAAGTCAGGCGTCGCAACAGTGAAGCACATCCGCCGGGATGTCAGTGAGTTCTCAAACCATAGAGTTGCTTGACCGCCCCGACAGCCCATCTGGTTGCACATTTGCCGTCTGCCAAGTCAAGCCATGCACGCCGCAGTGCATCATCGCACTTCCGTGAGCACCGTTAGCGGCTCAGGCGAGAGAATTTGGGTCTCGCCGCCGAAAGCCTGGGAGCGCACCAGGCGGGCATAGGCGCCATCCTGCGCGAGCAGCGCGGCATGGCTGCCTTGCTCGATGGCGCGTCCGTCGGCCATCACCACCACAAGATCCGCGTCGCGTACTGTGGAAAGGCGATGAGCGACGATAATGGTGGTGCGGCCGGCGCGCAAATGCGTGAGGGCAAGCTGCACGGCCGCTTCACTTTCCGCGTCGAGCGCGCTTGTCGCCTCGTCCAGCAGAAGGATGCGCGGGTTGCGCAGCAGGGCGCGGGCAAGGGCGATGCGCTGGCGCTGGCCGCCTGAAAGGTTGCTCCCGCCGGTGCCGACATTGGTTCCCATGCCTTCCGGCAAAGCGCGGATGAAATCGTCGGCGGCGGCAGCTTGGGCGGCGTGCCAGACGGCTTCCTCCGGCGCATCGGGGCGGCCCATGGCGATGTTGGCGCCGACCGTGTCGTCGAACAGCATGATGTCCTGCCCGACATAGGCGATGGCGTCGCGCAGACTCGCGATCGTGACGTCGCGTATATCGGCGCCGTCGAGCAGGATGCGGCCAAAGGTCACCTCCTTGAGGCGGGGAATCAGGGTGAGGGCCGTGGATTTGCCGGCGCCCGAGGCCCCGACCAGGGCGACGGTGAGGCCGGGCCGCGCCTCGAAGCTGAAGTCTTGGAGCCCGGCGCGGCCGTCCGGATAGATGAAGCTCACGTTTTCGAATTGCAGATGGCCTCGGCCTGGTGGCAGGGGGCCGGCGTTTGGGAGGTCGAGGATGGTGGGGGCTTCGTCGACCACGGAGAATACGCGGATGAGGCCGGCCATGCCCTCCTGGATGGCGGCATTCAGCGCGCCGAGCGAGCGCACAGGCCGGGAGGCGAGCAGCAGGGCAGCGACGAAACCCGTAAAATTGCCGAGCGTGCTGCCGCCATGGGCGGCGCGCCAGCCGGCAAAACCGAGCACCAGTGCCACCGCGGCGCCGCCCAGCACTTCCAGGATGGGATCGACCCGAGCGCGGCTGCGATTTTGGCGCAGCAGCGAGGCGTAGAGACGGGCAAAGGTTTTTTTGGCGCGGCGGGTTTCGGCGTTTTCCAGACGATAGGCGCGAACGGTGCGGGCCTGGGCAAAACTTTCGTGCAGGAGCGTGGCGGTTTCGCCCATGCGCTCCTGCATGCCGCCCGAGGCGCGGCGCACCCGCTTGCCGATGCGCTGGATCGGGAGTGCCGCGAGCGGATAGAGCGCGGCGGCGATGAGGGAGAATTGCCAGTCGAGCACGAACATGGTGCCGACCAGGCCAATCACGGTGACAACGTCGCCGATGGCGTTGACGGCGCGGATCAGAGCTTCGCGGATGGTGGTGGCGTCCGTGGTGAAGCGGGCGGCCAGAGCGGCTGGGGCTTCGCGTTCCAGGCGGGCGAGATCGGCGTTCACCAGGGTCGCGAACATGCGTTCCTGCAATTCGCGGATGACGAGAAGAACGAGTTGCTGGGCGAGCACGGTCTGGCCGTATTGGGCGGCCGCCTTGGCGCAGGTAACCGCGATGATCAGGGCGGGGATCTGGTAGAGGATGCGGCTGTCATGCGCCTCGAACATCGCCAGCGCGCGGTCGATCACCAGCGGGTAGAGCGAGGTGAGGCCGGCGGTGACGGCGGTCAGCAGCAGAACGGTGGCGAGGCGCAAGCGGTGGCGGCTGATGTGCTCGCGCCACAGGCGGCGCATCATGGCCGAGGTGGTGGTCTCCATGGGCGGGGGGCTTAGCATAGTCGTCGGCCGCCCGTCGTCAGTCGCCGGAAGGGGCGCGCGTCAGGAGATAGCGGCGGAGGGCGACGAGGGACCAGATGGCTTCGACACCGCCGAAGGGCCAGGCGCCTTGGAGGAAGCCGTAGATGGAGCCGAGCGCGCAGGCGGCGGCGAAGGCGAGGATGAACCAGGGGCTGCGTTTTTCGAATGCATAGGTGAACAGCATGGCGGTGACGGCGAAGAGGCCGAAAGCGGTGAGGCGGTTCATGAATGTTTGCTGCTGCGGAATGTGATGTTTGGGGGCGTGCCTGGGCGGGTCGGAACCCGGCTCGCGGTGGTTAGAAGTCGGAACAGCGGCCTTTAACCTCCCAGTCACCGTAGCGGGTGGGTTCGGGGCCCTTGGGGCCGCCGATTTCCTTGGGGAGTTGCGACGTCTTGGGGGCCGGCGTTTCGGCGGTGTTCGAGTCGGGCTTCATCTGCTCGGTCATCAAAACTCCATATCGCACTTCGCGCTGGGCTACGAGCCGCCGGCCTCGGAGACGCGTTTTTCGGCGGCCTTGCGCCAGGGGACGTTGGGGGGCGCCTCGCCCAAAGCGCGCCGGAAAAGGGCGGCGGCTTCAGGGGTGACGTGGCCTTGGCTGTCGGTAATGACCTCGGCGGTTTCGGCGCCGAGGTTGGGGTCGAAGCGGATGGCGAGGGCCTTGCGGAAGGCGTCGGCGGCGTCGGGGAGGTTGCCGACCGAAAGCTCGGCGTTGCCGAGCATGACGTAGCCCTGGCGGGTGCGGTCGGCTGTCGGGTCCATGGTGGCCAGAACGGTCTTGAGGCGGGCGATGATCTCCATGTCGCGGGCCATTTGCTCGGCGCTTTGCTGCTGGGCGGCCTCGGCGCGGGCGTTGGCGGCGGCCTCGCGATAGTTGGGCACGCCGTCCCGGAGGTAGAGGAAGATCGCGATGGCCGGGACAAGGCATGCGGTCAGGATAATGGCGAGCGGGCCGGATTTGCCGGTTTCGGCGTCGGTGAGTTCGGCGTCGGCAAGGAGGCGGCGCTGGACTTCGAGTTGGGCGGCGGCGTGCTCGGCCTCCATGATGCGGCCTTCGGCGAGGTCGCGGTCGAGCTCCGTGAGTTGGGCGCGGTGCAACGCGAGGGCCGCATCGCGCCGGCCGCGGATGCGGCCGCCGCGCCAGACCGCCCAGGCGAAAGGTGCGAGTGCCACCGCCGCAACCAGAACAATATAGACCCAGATCATGCTTGCGGCCGGCTTAGCTCTGCGAGTTTGGCCTGCTCGGCCGCGGTCAAGGGGAGCGGGGGCGACGAGACTTGCCGGGTCCGGCCGAACCAGGCGGCCGCGGCACCGGCGAGCAGCGCCAGGAAGGGCGTGGCGTAGAGGAGGAACGTGGCGGGCGTCAATGGCGGACGCAGGCGGACGAAATTGCCGTAGCGCGCCACCATCCAGGCCATGATCTCGGCGTTGCTGCGGCCGGCTTTTATCTGTTCGCGGACTTTGGCGCGCAGGTCGGCGGCGAGCTGGGCATTGCTATCCTCGATGGATTCGTTCTGGCAGACGAGGCAGCGGAGCTGACTGCCGATGGCTTCCGCGCGCGCTTCCTGCTTGGGGTCGGGGAGCATTTCGCGGGGGTCGGATACGGCGTAGGCGTGCGCCGAGAAAAGCAGGAAAAGAAGAAGGAAGAATGTTCTTTTTTGAAAAAAAGAACCAAAAAACTTTTGTTTCTTGGCAGCGCGACGATGCGGGAAATGGCCACGATCGTTGGAGGACGCCGAAGAAATAAAAGTCTTTTGCTTCTTTTCTTCAGAAAAGAAGGCCTTTCTTCCTTTGCTTTCGCTGTGCGGGAAGGCCCCCCACCCCGCCCCTCCCCACAAGGGGGAGAGAGATTCCATCCCGCTCACGCTTTGGCTTTCGCGATCGCCGGAAGCATCTGCTGCTCGATGGCGTCGTCGGAGAGGGGGCCGGCAATATGCCAGGCGATAATGCCGTTGCGGTCGATGATGAAGTTTTCCGGCACGCCGTAGAGGCCGAAATTGATAAAAACGTCGCCGCTCGCGTCGGCGGCGATGCGGGCATAGGGATTGCCGTACTGGTCGAGGAATTTCTGGGTTTTCTCGGGGGCGTCCTTGTAGGCGATGCCCCAGATCGGGACCCCGCCCATTTTCTGGAGCTCGTCGAGCACGGCGGCTTCCGAGGCGCAGGGGATGCACCAGGATGAGAAGAAATTCAGCAACACCGGCTGAGTCTGCGCGGCGGCGATGAGATCCCTACTGGAAAAACCCTGCGAAGCGCCGAGGCCGGGCAGATTGAAATCGGGGATGTGCTTGCCGAGCATCGGATTGCCGATATCGTGCGGGTCGAATTTTCCTTCCTGCATGCGGTCCAGCATGGACCAGAATGCGACGCCGCCGACCGCGGCCACTCCCAGCGGGGCAAGTAGCATCAGGCGGCGGCGGGCGATTCCGGTGGCGTTCATGCGGGGACGACGCCTTTGGGTGCGCGAGAGGGGGCGCCGACGCGCAACCGCCGGTCGGCCAGCGAAAGGGCGCCGCCGCTGGCCATGATCAGCGCGCCGAGCCAGATCCATGGCGCCAGCGGGTTGACGTGCAAGCGTAAGACGGCCTTGCCGTCACGCTCATCCCCTAGCACCGCATAAAGATCGCGGAACAGGTTGGTGCGGATCGCGACGTCGCTGGTGGTCTGGTTTTGCAACGTGAACATGCGGCGCTCGGGCCGCATGATGGCGAGCGGCTCGCCGTTCTTGAGAACTTCGATAAAGGCGACGCGGGCGCGGTAGTTGGGGCCTTGCCTATCCTCCAGGCCGAGCAGGATCCACTTGTAGCCGCCGACAAAGAATGAGTCGCCGGATTTGGCTTCGACGATCTTGTTACTGTCGAGCGACGTGCCGGCGATGCCGGCGACGGTGACGCCCATGCCGGCATGGGCGATGGCCGCGCCCAGCACGGCGACGGGCAGGCCGCGGGCGCGGCGCACGCTATTGGCGACGGGGGTGCGGAACAGCAGCGTGCGCTCGAACACTTCGGCGAAGGAACCGATAATCAGCCAGGTCGCGGCGCCGAAGGCCAGGGCGGGAAGCAGCTTCATGCCGAAGGCGCAGACGCCGCCGACCAGGGCCGCGATCAGCGCGGCCCACCAGGCGTGTTCCACCAGCGGCCAGAGCCGGCCGCGTTTCCAGGGCAGCAGCGGGCCGACGGCCATCGCCAAGAACACCGGGATGGCGAGCGGCAGCACGGTCAGATTGAAATAGGGCGCGCCGACACTGATTTTTTGCCCCAACAAAAGTTCGGCGAAGGGCGGTGTCATTGTGCCGGCGATCACCACGGCGCAGATCGAACAGAGCAAGATGTTGTTCAGCACGAGCGCGCCTTCGCGGGAGACGGGCGCGAATATGCCGCCGGAGCGCAGTAGGGGCGCGCGCAGGGCGAAGAGCAACAGCGATCCGCCGATCACCAATCCCAGCAACGCGAGAATGAAAATGCCGCGCGCCGGATCGTTGGCGAAGGCGTGCACGGAATTCAAAATGCCCGAGCGGACCAAAAAAGTTCCGGACAAAGAAAGGCTGAAGGTTCCGATTGCCAGCAGAACCGTCCATATTTTGAGGCTTTCCCGTTTTTCCACGACGATCGCGGAGTGCACGAGGGCTGTGCCGGTGAGCCAGGGCATGAGGGAGGCGTTTTCCACCGGATCCCAGAACCAGTAGCCGCCCCAGCCGAGCTCGTAATAGGCCCACCAGGAGCCGAGGGCGATGCCGCAGGTCAGAAAACACCAGGATACCAAGGCCCAAGGCCGCACCCAGCGGCCCCAGGCGGCATCGATCCGCCCTTCCAGCAGGGCGGCGACGGCGAAGGCGAAGGGCACCGCGAACCCGACATAGCCCATGTACAGGATAGGCGGGTGGAAGGCGAGGCCTGGGTCCTGCAGCAGCGGGTTCATGCCGCGGCCGTCGGCCGGCGGCGGGAAGGTGCGGAAGAAGGGATTGGAGGTGGTGAGGCAGAACAGCAGGAAGCCGGCGGAGGTGCCGCCGAGCACGCCGAGCACGCGGGAACGGAGGCCGCTGGGAAGGTTGCGGCCGAACAGCGAGACGAGGCCACCGCAGATGGCGAGGATCAGGCCCCAGAGCAGGATGGAGCCTTCGTGGTTTCCCCAGGTGCCGCTGATTTTGTAGAGAAGCGGTTTGGCGATGGCACTGTTTTCGGCGACGTTGATGACGGAGAAATCGTTGCCGACGCTGGCCCAGACGAGGGCGCCGGCGGAGGCGGCGAGCGCGATGAGCTGGCCGATGGCGAGGCCTGGGGTGGCGGCCATCAGGCGCACGTCGCGACGGTAGGCGCCCCAGATGCCGATGACGGCCTGCGCGAAGGCCAGGGCGCAGGCGAGGGCCAGAGCGAAATTACCGAGTTCGGGGATCATGGGTGGGTCATTTCGTTACTTGGCGTTTTTGGGACGACTCGACGGCATCGATGGGTGGCGCTTCGCTGACCCATCCTACGGTTACGGAGCTTAATTGGTGCGGGTGGAGGCGGTGGTCACGGAATTCCATTCCGACGATGGCGGGGCGGGGCCTTTGGAGGGGTTCCACATGCCGGCTTTTTTCAGGGCGTCGGCGACGTCCTTGGGCATGTAGGTTTCGTCGTGCTTGGCGAGGACTTCGCTGGCCTTGAAAACGTGGTCGGGTTCGAGGGCGCCCAGGGCGACGACGCCCTGGCCCTCACGGAACAGGTCGGGCAGGATGCCGGTGTAGGTGACGGCCACAGTGTGCTTGCCATCCGTTACCTTGAAGGCAGCGGTGGGTTCCCCGTCGATCGTTTCGCGGTGCAGGGAGCCGGCCTGGACGAGGCCGCCCAGGCGGATGGTGCGGCCGATGGCGGGGTTTTTCGTGGCGATGTCGGAGGGGGCCATGAAGAACACCATGCTGCTGGAGAAGGCGTTCAGCGAGAGCGCGGTCGCGCTGCCGAGGCCGATGCCGCAGGCGAGCACAATGACCAGGCGGCGATGTTTGCGCGTCATGATGGTAAATGCCCAAGGTGGTAGGAGGCGGAGAGAAAGTTATTAACCACGAAGGCACAAAGGCACGAAGGCAGCACGAAGGAAAAATCTTCGTGGAAACCTTCGTGCCTTCGTGCCTTCGTGGTTAATTTTTTGGGTTGGGCATCGCCTCTGCATGGGCAGTTGCTCATGATGCCGAAACCTCGTTTCGCCGGGCGCGGGGGTCGGCCGCGCGCAGGCGTTTGGTGGCCAAGGCCAGGCGGGTGCGGGCGCCGATTGTGAAATAAAGGGTGACCGCGAGGAACAGGCCGTAAGCGGCGGCGATGAAGGATAAGTGGTCGTAATGCAGCGGGTTGATCATGCGGCACGCTCCGCCTGGGCCATCAGCAGGCCGCGCAGGCGGCGCTCCATCACCGCCGCCCGCAAACGCGCCACGACGATGGCGGCAAACCCGAAAGTGCAACCCAGCGCGGACAGGAACAAGGGCCACAACATGCGGCCGTCCATGCTGTTCGATCCGGTAATGCCGATGCTGTTGCCTTGGTGCAACGTGTTCCACCATTGCACGGAGAAATGGATGATCGGCAGGTTCACCACGCCGACCAAAGCGAGGATGGCGCCGGCGCGGGCCCCACGCTCGGCATCATCGAAGGCGCGGATCAGCATGATGTGGCCGCAATAGAGGAAGAAGAGCACGAGCACGCTGGTGAGCCGCGCATCCCATACCCACCAGGCGCCCCACATCGGCTTGCCCCAGAGGCTTCCGGTGGCCAGGCACAGGGCGGTGACAGCGGCGCCGACGGGGCCGATCTCGGCGGCGGCCATGTCGGCCAGCGGGTGGCGCCAGACGAGCGACATGAAGGATGCAGCCGCAAGCCCGGTGTAGCCGGCGGTGGCGAGCCAGGCGCAGGGCACGTGGATATACATGATGCGCACCGCGTCGCCCTGCTGGTAGTCGGCCGGGGAGAGGAACAATCCCCAAAACAGGCCGGCCGCGGTGAGGATGAGCGCAGGGGCGGTGAGAAAGGGCTGAACACGGGCAGCCAAGCGCAGGAAGCGGCCGGGGTTGGCGAACCGGTGCAGGTTGCGGCGCCGGGGGGCCCCCGTTTCCTGGGGGGTGACCGTCTGGTCCGCTGCGGCGGGGCTGAAATCCACAGGTAAACTCTCTATCAGAGGCGGCTGGACGTTTGAAGCGCGGGCGGTGCCATTCTAACGTGGGTGACACTGAACCAGCGCAAGGCTGCCTTAATATGCTCTTTGTCCTCATCTGCACAGACAAGCCCGGCAGCCTCGATTTGCGGCTTGCTTCGCGGCCGCAGCATCTGGCCTATCTGGAAACCTACCAGAGCAAGATCGTGAGCGCCGGCGCGTTGCTGAATGCGGAGGATAGGCCGGCGGGAAGCCTGTTGATCATCGATGTGGCCGATCGCGCGGAGGCGGAAGGGTTCGCGGTGGCCGATCCGTATAGCAAATCCGGACTTTTTGAGAGCGTGGTTATTCGGCCTTTTAAGCAGGTTTTTCGCGATGGAGACCGGGTGGCGTGAGTTTTTGGCTGGTGAAGTCGGAGCCGGACGCATTTTCCTGGGATCAGCAGGTGGCCAATGGCGTGGAGCCCTGGACCGGGGTGCGCAACTACATGGCCCGCAACAATCTACGGGCGATGAAAAAGGGCGACCGGGCCTTTTTTTACCACTCCAACATCGGCAAGGAGATTGTGGGCGTGGTGGAGGTGGTGCGGGAGGCGTACCCGGACCCGAC
>Ga0116231_10006672_pt1 | contig 21791 bp, 14 predicted proteins | sample S1TSphgellanicum_2_FD_89695 | JGI IMG/M metagenome (GOLD analysis project Ga0116231, IMG submission 89695) | Host-associated microbial communities from peat moss isolated from Minnesota, USA - S1T2_Fd - Sphagnum magellanicum MG | ecosystem: Host-associated > Plants > Peat moss > Unclassified...
CCACATTCATCACCCAAAAAGCAACCTCCCATGCAACCCATGCAATAAAGGAGCGCCGTCATCAGATTACGGCTGATTAATCAACAAGGAAAAACCATCAACATCTCAAGCCGCCATATTACTATGGGGACCTAATGTCGCACCACAAACAATGCTAAGAAAGAGTATGAAAAAGAAATTGGAAGAAGTTTTGCAAGAAAGCACATACAGTGGACTTCCTAGAGGTCAAGAATAACTAGAGCCATTGAAAAATGATGTGGAGGATGTTTCTACCTTCCACAACAAGGAGCAAAAAAAGTTGGAAGTTATTATTGAAAACAAAAAATTAGAAAATTAGAAAGATACCGAAAACCATCTACTAGAATTTGGATTGTTGTTGTGACAAAACTAAAGACATTGTAAGAACATATTTGGAATCCTATTAAAAATCAAACTTTTTAATACCATGAAATTGTTTTACCTAATCCTTGTGCCTATAGGAGAATGAAATGTTTCAATTCCAAAAACAATGGGAAAAATTCTAACAGTTTCAAGAAGACATTCCTGAGGATGGGTGCAATGACCTATAATCAAGGATGAGTCTCATGGGTGATGATGAATTCCACCTTACAATTTTAGTAACTCATGATTTCAATGTTGGAGTTTTGTTTTTTATTTTATACCAACATGTTTCTTTTGTCATGGAATTAGACATGTGATAGGAAATTACCCTTACTAATTTAATCAAATGCTAACTTCTAACCCCTTGCCAACTTTTATTCCAAATCCACTCCAATTTCATATCAAATTCTAGCTCAAATTTTTGTACCATTTCTTTCAGCAGCCAACTTGTGGCTTGTAATACTGGAAATTACTATAACTAATTTTTCTTTTTTCTAATATCCTTAATAGTATTAGATTTTCCCTTGCTACAAATTTGGTAGTGCCTTTTACCACATCCTTGTTTCCAAATTGAAAACATTATCCAACTACCTATGGACTTAAGTTCTCAAGTTTAAGAAATATGGTAAACCCATGGCCAATGATGGGTATCTTTTATTTTGCTAGATATCCCATTATTGTTCAACTAAATTCATTTATACCACCTGAACCTTTTTTCGTTATGGTAACTACCGAAATCATTGCGATGGAAAACCTTCAAATCTAGATGATGTTTTAAAAAAGGAACAACGAAATTCTACCACAAAGCATCCCCAACATTTTTTGCACCCAACCAATTTTTTGACCATATCCAAACATGTTATGTCAAACAACCCACCAAGGGTCATTACACCCCTAGGAGGTGAAAGTGGACCACCTCAAGGCAGTAGTGGACCATTGGGAAGTAAAAGACCTTCAAGAAGAAGTGGACCACGTGCAGGTAGAGGACCCATCAAAGGAAAAAATGACCTTATAAGAGGATCATGGATGGGATCCCTTGGAATCCATGGTACCCACCATGGTATTGAATAGCTATCACAACTACCCCCAAATACCACTCCTATTAGGAAAGCCCAATGTGAGGAATCTTTGCACCCCCTTTGACTTAAAGACATGCAATTCACAAAATTCATTCACGGGCGGAACTACTATGTAGTCATATCTTAACAAATTAAGATGTGGTTCAATGAAAGGTAATGAATCACCTAAGGAACCTATGGCATTGTGTGTCTATTTAGTTAGTACCAAAAAATGTTAAGAAAATCAATGTACTTACTATGACAGATGTGAAGAAATGTTGTGTTGTGTTTTAGTTGGAAGTTCACATTTTTTGACAGTTTGACCCCCCTTTGCTCCAAATGCCATAACATCTTCATATAACCTTCAAATTTAGCATAAATAAAGTTGTTTGAAAGTTAATCTCAAAGGCAACATTCATACAAAATCTCATATGTTTTATTTTATGTAATCAAGAAATATGGTTCAAAACCTGAAAGCTAATTTGATAACATTGGGAAAAAATGACAATAGACCCCCTCTACTTCTAGCAATTATATCTTTCCAACAGAAAGTTCGATGAGGTTGGAATTTTGTGTGAAAATATATTGGGTAATAATCTAACATTTTTTCAATTTCTAAATTAATCCATTGTTGTAATCTCGCACCGTCGCATATTATGCCTACCCTAATTTTCAAAATAAAAACATCAACCCTCTTTTGAATGCAAGTGCTAAGTTTATTGTTCCAGCTACTTTTTGTTTTTGTTGACGCAAGTGGATAATCCAACCATGGTGGATGATGCCACCATGTTTTCAAATCCTTTAATCGCACAAATACAAGATGAAGAGTTTGAAGAAATGTCACTTAACATGAATGTTTCCTAACAATCACATGAATAAGAATTGATTAGAAGGGTGGTGCGCATTTGAGTGGTTCAATCCATATGGGATCGTCGAGTGTCACTTAACCCTCATGCTTTTGCCATCTACCTAGAATTAGTTATTGTTTTTGTAAACAAAGATGGAAGGTTCGATGAATGTCAATGTGAGGATGACGACATTAATATTTTCTTACAGACTTTGGTCCTTGGCAATGGACATTACCATTGGCTAAAGGGGCCAATTAACTCGTTGTTGATGGAACCTTGTTCGCACCACTCATCAACTTATTGAATTTTTGTTGCTATGAACATCTATTAGGTTATGGTGTAATAAGTGTATTACTTTTGTTGTTTTATCTTTCATAGGTTTTTTTGATAACATATGGAATTTTTCTACATGTCTATTAGTTGAATACTATGTTCATTTGTGAAACACTTGCTCTACTTCCAACCTTCTCTTAATCAAATAATTTTTCATGTTGAACTAAATTAATAAGCTTGGTTTTTTAGATGCCTCCTTTGCAAGTGGTTCCCAATCCATAACTATACCTACAATGTCTTATGTAATACTAAAAATGATTTTAATGAATAACATTTGGATACTAATTTACATGTCATTATGTTAATATAGTTATTCAACATTTAATATTTGAATAATTAACCCTAATTTACTTAATAAATTTGAAATTTTTTAAGAAGCTCAATTCAATTATAACTTTTTAAATGCTACTATTACATATTTTAAAAGTTATTTACTAGATAAAAAACCAATTATGAGGCCCAAAGGAAGGATACTATTGAAATAGGGGCTCACACCCAACCTTACCTAATTTACACTATTGGGATAAACCATGTAAGAGTTTTTGAAAATGTTCTCCAAATTAATGGGAAAAAAACAATTTGGACATTGTCAATTTGTTATGTTTCAATTTAAAGGATGGAATTTCAAAAAAAAAGGGGGGGGGGTTGGATTTTATATAATCCCACCCAAATTGTAGTTTTGTGAAGTTAAAATAACTTTTTGCAAAAGGTATAAATTTTTTCAAACTCATGAATAAATTTATATGGCACATAAAGTGATTAAGTGAACAACAAATGAAAAAGTAGTTCAATATAATATGAATGTATTTTAAAGTTGGTCGATGGTTTACAACACAAGGAAAATGACAGATTGGTTATTTTCAAGGCTAGATTATTGTCCTATTTGAGGGTGGTCACAAGAAGCATGAAACAAAACATGTTATTTTAGCACCAAAAAACTACCATTACCTATGAAGAAAGTACAAGTGATGCCATTCACTACTAGAAATTGCTTAAACCCCTTGCAAAACTCAAAAAATCAAGTGATTCGAAATAGGTAAACAACACTTGCAATCATTGCCATAAGATCGAGCATACCAAAGAATGGTGCCACTAGTGAGATTTTGGTAGATCTACAACTTTTATCATGACTAAGGTATAAGATTTGAAGAACAGTTGGTGGACATTACTAAGATAGTTTAAATATGGAACTTGAATTTGGGGATGGTGAAAATCACTACAAACTTGGATTCCCAATTTTTTTCGACAAGGCTAGTATACCCCTATTTTAGTTAGTTTATGGGCTCCATCCATTGATGCCTACCAAATATCTATTACCTACCAACTCCCAAACTTCTAAGAATTGTTCCTTAGTAAAAGTTTTGATAAGCAAAATTTTGGAGGTGGAGAAGTTGCATGAATGAGGGAAAGAAAGATAAATGGAGATCGCCAAAAAATGTTAATGGAATCATGTTCTTTGGGCACAACAACATTACAAGAACAAATCCTTTTGGGGATTATGTCTTGAGGTCCCCAAAGGTCAAGCAAGAAAATAGAAGGAAGTTTTTTAAACGGTGGCTTGAACCCCATCCTTTTAAACGTCAACAAACTAAAACCTTATGGGTTTTTACATCCAACTCCCAAACGATTAAAGATCAAATACAAAGGGGGAATGATGAAATATAATTGGGATTCCATAGGAAAAAATTCCAACTTGGTATTATAAGAAAATCCAATCAATGTCATTAATTTTCCACTACATGAAAACACTACCAAATCTCCACTACACAAAACTATGACTAGATTTCCACTACAAGAAAATGAAATTAGATGTCTATTGTAGGAAACTCGCACCAAATTTCCATTACATGAAATTTTTGATGTTCTTTCACCAAGTCAAAACAAGACCAATACCAACACGAACATGGAATCCCACACCCATTAGAATGACAAATAAGATGAGGAACCACCATGGAAATTAGAAATCTTATAGGCCCTTTTGCAATGATAGAATAATTTTCAATTTTTTAGATTGGTGATCACAAGGATGTAATCACAAATAAGAGGGGGGAATAATGTTAAAGGTGTAACAATTGTTAGGATTTTTAGTACAAGAATTATTAATATTGATTTTGACTATCAAAGATTAGTTTACCAATTTTGATTATTGAAAATATTTTATTTATTTTAATTACCAAAAATAGTCTACTAATCTTGACTATTGAAAAAATCCTACTAATTTTGACTACCAAAATTAGTAAATATCGATTTTGACTATTGAAATAGTCAATAAAAAATTTATTATAATTTTTTTAATTTTTAAAATTGAAATGTTAATGATAAGCTATTGTTATCAATTATGATTTCATAGTTGTAAATAAGGTTAAATATAGTCAAGTTTGGAATAAGTTTAAGAAATTAACTATTTTCAAGGTAATCACAATTTGAAGGACTAGATTTCCACCATTGTTTCGAAGTAATTAGGTGCGAATTTTTTTATGTGAAAGGAGGAGGAAAAATTGAATATTTTATACTTTGATGTGAAGAAATTGATTTGCAAGTATTTTTAAAGTTGATTTCCCCACTAAAGTTTTTTCGCATTTGTTTTTAATGTTGTATATACTTCACAAGGTTCAATATTCAAGTTGCTATTAAGTTTGTAGAAACTTTGTCACTTTGAAAAAATTAAGCATTTAGGATTTGAAATCTGAATTTTAGGGTTTTTAATCTAAAATTTAGGGTTTAATAGTGTTGTGGATTTAAAGAAAAATGGAATCTTTAAAAAAAAAAGTTAGTTCACACAAAACCAAAGTTTTCACATCAAACTATTAACTGTAATTTTTAATTGCACTAACCACTATTTTAAACAACTATTTTGAAATCACTAGTAAATTTTTAATCATCTTCAAATTGTTAATTTTTATTTATTTTTCTTTTCACAATTGATCTCCATATTGCTTAATAGGAAGGCATCATGGACATTAGATGTGGAGGAAAATTGATTTGCCATGGTTGCCATGCCTTTAAAGCTCATTGTTACTCCCCCTTGGTTAGTTTTGCACTAGGGGTTTACATCTTGGTAGAAGCAATCATAGGTGTAAAGTTTGTGGAAGTTATACAAATGGACAATTTATCTCAATTATTAGGGGGAGGGTTAGGGCTAGGAAATGGCATTAAGGTTATCAACATGCCATTGATGAGGGGTAGTTGCAAGCCAAGGTGGACCAAGAGAGACATGATAAGAGTTCATTTTTGCATAGTTTTTTGTGTTATCAACTCACAATAAATATGTTAACCAAATTTTTTTTTCCACAAGAACTATCTTTTGCCCTCCCTCTAATACATTATTGAATAATTTGAATGAAGAAACTTCCATCAAATTCAAATTTTGGTGTTGAAAATGGTATAATGAATTATGGGGCTCTCAAGAATACCTGCCTACTTCCATTTACAATCATGTCCCTAATAAAAATTGTTGTTTTCATTTTTGTCATACAACTTATGGTAGAGTACCATAAAATATTTGATTTAATATTCCAAGAGTTATAAATCCATTTCAAAATGTGTATGGATTATGACACATGATGAAATGTGAGTTTAAAAGTTTTTCAAAGACCAAAATATGGTCATTTGGTTTTTATTTTTTGCTATTAGCTTCCTATAACAACGTATACTATAAATGTGAATCTTTTTTTATACTTTTCTTTATTAATTGGAATTAAGAGACATTGCCATAACAAAAGGTATTGGTTTTCTACCTTGTGACATCTAAAAATGGATAGTGTAGTTTGCAATTGCCTGAAATTTTGTCATTTTTTAAAGACATTTCAACTTGCATGCACATTCTCAATTTTCAATCATTCCAAAATCTCATCACATTACAATGTCACCCTTTTTAAACACTTTTCAGTTGAATTTCCCATTTTTAGTTTTTTCAAAAATTCTTGTAAATTATGGTCTTTCAAGGTCTCTTTTGTAAATGGGGTCTTAGGGTAGGCTTTCAAATAATTTCGCTAAACAAGTTTCTACATGACATTTGGGATAAATTGAATCACTTTTTTTTGTTGGTGCTATAAGTAAAAATTGAATGTTGTACAATGTTCTTAATGTGTTGAACTACATGGATTCCACAATTTGCCAAAACACCTTGTCTTGGTGGGGTTGTTTTGCCTTGTGCAAGGCAACTAATTTGAATTCTTGAATTTTTATCATGAAATCATTAGGCTTTGTAAACCTTGCCATACCTTTAAAAAGAACCCACAAATGCACAACATTTGATTAGTTAGTTTTTGAATGTTTATTAATTTTAGATAATTCATAATTCCAAAGGCTTTGGAAGTCAAAGGGCAACAAATTCTAAAGGTTTTGAAATTTCAAAAGCTTTGGATTGGTTGAGATAGTTTGATTGAAGAGGTAAAAAGTGTGGCTTCTAGCATTGATTTTAACTAAGAGGCATTTAATTATAATCCTACACATGATAGATTCATGCCGGTAGCTTTTCAATCAATAGTTGACATCAAAGGCTAAAAAAATGTCATTATGCACATTTGGTTAGTTACAACAAAACGACCAAAAAGAAAAAAAGAAAACCCAAAGGAGGGGGCATGAGTCCTCCTCTTCTCATCTTCATATATAAAGGATTAAAAGAAACATCGTTATGAGCTCTTGCCTAATTATTCTAACAATAACAAAAATTAAACAATTTTTTAAAAAACCCAATAAAGGAAGCACAAGTCCTTCTCCTCTTCTAGAAGATGAGATCTAATTGTTGTTTGCAACATGATCAAAAAGTAGCATCACTATGAATGTTTGTTTGCCAAAAACAAAGTGACCAAGAAAACAAAAAAAAAATTGAACAAATGTTGTTTGCAACAAAGTGACAAAAAGAAACCCAATGCCCAAAGGAGGGGGCATAAACCTTCCTCTTCTTCTTGTCATCATATGCAAAAGATCAAAAAATAACATTGCTATCAACACTTGCTTGCCACAAACAAAGTGACAAAGATTTTTTAAAAAACCTACAGGTAGATTTGTGAGTCCTCCTCTTCCATCATCATTTGTAAACAATCAAATTTTTTTCACTATGAGCACTTTCTTGCCACAAAATGACCAAAAAAAAAAAAACAAAAAAACCCAAAGGAAAGGAGCATGAGCCCTCCTTTTCTTTCATCGTATGCAAAGGATAAAAAAACAACAACCTTATGAACATTTGTTTGCCACAAACAAACTAATACAACAACCTAAAAAACCTAGGCAAGGGGACATGAACCTTCCTCCTCTTCTCACCATCATCTACAAAGGATAAGAAACAACATCACTATGAACAATTGGCTACTTGTTTTTGGTTGAAGCTCCTTTGTTGCCTATTCTTATAACAAATGGAAAAAACCCCAAAAAAAACTCACCAATACATATTTATCAAGAGTAATGACAATGACAAGTGGAGTGGCAAGAAAAGAAGTTGTTGAGGTGAAGAAAGGAAGAAAGAAGAAAATGTTATGCCCACAATGCAACCATGGGCAAACTAATGTTGATTAGGTATTGAATCAAAATCTAGAATTGGGTTGGTTTTCAACCCAATTTTTTCCAAAAAAATCGGCATGTATCAATGGAAATGATACCGTAATGATATTCACCAACTTGGTTCCCACTCATTAGAAAACCATTCTCTAAATAAAAATTGAAAAAATGAGGTATGATAAAAAAAATTCTTAATTAAAAAAGTCTAGGATTAAAGGGCTACCTATTTTAAGGGTTAGTAATATGCAATCCTTTGATTTTTATTGGTTGTGGATGCATCACAATGTAAGTGCATCCCAAAGCTTAAAATCACATTGACATTATTTTTAATCTTGTTAATGTGTTGGTACCAACACATTAATGTGACATGGACTTCTTTTTTAATTTGAATTTATGTAAAATGTGTGCCCACATTTTTGGGCAAAGAATATGGGACAAATGATGGTGCTAAATTGGAGAATATGTTGAGCACATTGTGAGTGCACATTGCACACCTCCTTGTTTGAGTAAAATAAATTCAATAATAGGTTTGTGTAAATTGTTGGAAATAATGGATTAGTACATTTGTGATAAATAATAACTTAAGAATGGGATGAATTTAAAAAAAAAATTCTTTTGATACCCTAGATGGTTTTCATAAAAGAAAAAAAAAGAAGAGATAACTAGGTTCTTACAACTTAATGAGAAAACCAAAACTGTCAATTCTCGTAAAAATATCAAAATCATCCAACATTAGTGCAAATAACTTAACATGAAACTCAAATCATGTCTAGTTTAGATGAAAACTCAAGTTTGACACCTTGTTCATCAATGTTGTACAAATTTCATGCCATATTTGGGTTTTTGACCCATGTTGCAATCAAAAACAAGATTTTGATGCCATATTTTATTTATTTCATGAAAAAAACATTTTATTTATCAATGTGAAGTTAACACCTACTTCCAAGGTGTGTTGTTTACCTTGGTGTTGAAATCAAGAGTTCTTGGAAAATGCAATTGACAATTGTTATATTCTAAATTGCATCATTTGATAACATGGTGTAAAATTTTGAAAATAACATATTGTTAAAATGAACATACAAAACATTAAAGGAAATTTCAAGATTGTGAATGAAACAAAGATAGAAAAATGCATAAAAGGCTCAAATTCTCATTAACTAATGTTGGCAAATCCTATGTTTCGATCTTGTCACAAATCACACATCCATTGTGTAATAGTTGCTTATATCTACATTTTACCTTTCATTGATTTTGTAAACTAAGACCAAACATGCAATGCCATTTCTATTTTGTATGTCCTTGGTAGCAAATGCCATTTTTTTCATGATTATATTTGAACACATCATAATGAAATAAAACCATTATAACATGATGAATTGGTTGTCATTTATAAACTTTATGTATAATTAAATCATCAACCCAACTAGGGTTAGGGTTCATGAATAATTACTCTTCCAATTCACAATTGGGTAATGTTACATTTGACCAAAATTTTCAACCTAGATATGATGGATCTATGGGTGAAATGAATGATGCAAATATGTGAGAACTTGTTGGGATTGGTCCCTTTACCAACCTTAATAATAAGTAATATGTTGCAAGACCTAAGGGTAGTGTGAATTCACACTTTTATGCATGTTAATCAATTTTGGGACAATTCTTATTTTTGTCACGGTGAGGATCATATTACAATGCATGCACTAGTCCATATTAGTTTTAAAATTTTGACCCATGAAGCTTCAAATCCAACTTGTATCATTCATTTGAAATGATATGAACTTAATCTAACTTTACTATTGACGCACTCCCAAGTCCCTAGTTAGCCCCAAGTTGAGGCTAAGTCACTCAAGTTGCGGAAATGCGGGGGATTCGGGGCACGCTCCCAATTTCTAACACTAAAGGGGAGGTAAGAGGGGCGTGTTGAAAGCTCCGGGATTAGACTAGGAAGAGGGACAAGCTACTTAGTTACTCGGTCCTGCATTCAAAACCAACCAACAAGTTGGTTAGTACTCATTCGGAACACTCTTGGTGTTGGGACAAGTCACAGGCAACCTTAGACTCACTTGACTCACCACGGCCCGGACTTGAGAGAAGCCACACCACCTTCCCCCTATAGTATTCTCTGTGTCTCACCGCTGCACTTGCATCCGAATGACATTTTTTCCCGGGACTCCCAAAGTGGAGTCCCGAAACTGTCCCGGTTTGGATTCCCGAAACTTTGGGCGTTCATAACTTCTCGCCCCGACCTCCGATTGGGACAAGGTCTAAAGCAAACTTGTAGCTTTCCTTGAGAGCTTTCCAACGGTGTTTCGCACTCCACTTGCGCACACCGGGATTGGGTCAATTCCCAACTTTTAATAGTTGAGAGTCAAATTGCCAATTTGACTCCCGACCTTTCTTTTGACCATTACTTGTGCTGTAGATGTCCAAATGGCTCGTGCGAGGCCATTTTGGACATCTGCACTTCGAGACCTTTTCAACGGCATAAAAAACGCCTTGATGCAAGGTGTTTTGACCCTTGCAATCACATTCTGAATTTTCGAGAGTCCCGGAGGACTTCTAAGTCCCATTTTCAAGAGTGTGAATGGCGACCTCACATTTCCCTCAAAATGGGGTTGCGACAACTATGTTATTAACCTTTGCTTGATTTTGGTTGAATTTTTTGTTAAAGAACTATGAATATGTAAACTTTCAATCTAACAATTGGACTTGTAATTCAACTCATGAATAATATGTTGGAATAAATTTCTAACTAAAATCTCAAATAGAAACAAAATAGTTGTAAGATGAGCTTAGGCTTTTGGAGTTAAAAACACTTCACTTCCAAAATCTCATTATGAATTCAAAGAGTTTCCTATCTAGAGATTCCTTATTCAACCACATTTTGATAAGCTCATTGTTTGTGGGAACAAAATATGCACTTTACATAGGAAAGAGATTGAGAATGTGAAAATTTGTAACAAATTTCATTTGGATGTGAGATGTATGGGATGAGCTAGGCACCAACTTGCTATTCCAAGATGAACTAGAGCTAATTTTTAAAAAAAAACCCAATATTAGTGAATCAATGAAAGCAAGATTAGGAGGAAATGAATGACAAGCAAATCAAGTGAGGCAAAATTTGAAGAAATCAATTAGGACAAGAATAGGGGGAAATCAACCATTTCAAGGGCAAAATTTGAAAAAATCAATTAGGGCATAAATAAGGAAAATTGATGATTAGTGAATAAGTTAGGGAAAGATTAGGAGGAACTCAATAATTAGTGAATCAACTATGGGAAATTTTGAGAAAATCAATTAGGAAAAAAAGACAATGAAAACAATTATTACCCAGTGACTCAATTAGTGGGCAAGATTAAAAGGAATTTAATACTTAATCAATGAATCAACTAGGGAAAACATTTGAGGAAATCAAATAGGGAAAAGACGTGGAAAATCACAAGATTAGCCAATCAATGATCAGTGAGTCAATTTAGGGCAAGTTTATGAGGAAATCAATGATTAGTCAGGTACTAACATTTGAGGAAATAAATAAAATAGTAAAGGGATTAGGGCAAGATTAGGGAAGCAATTGATACTCCTTTCTTGTGTTGCTAGAATGGAGAGAGAGAGAAAGAAGCACCAGAAGCATCCTAGAGATCCGGATCTTACTTACTGCAAGAAGCCTCTTGAGCTTCTTCATCAGGGTTGCTTCTCGTGGTTGAATAGAGGAAGTGGGTGGTGATCAGATTGTTGTTTTGGAAAGAGGAAATTGTAAGAGTACATTTGGATGTGTTTTGGGTTTCAAAGATCCGGGTGTGTGGAAGAGCAAGTCTTCTTTGAGCCTGTCATATCAAGGTTTGAGTATCAGGCAGTGGATGGTGATTAGATTGTTGTTTGGGTGGTGATCAGATTTGTTTGTTGTTGTTGTGTTGGGTAGTGCTCACAGTGTTGTGATCACATTTGTTTGTTGTTGTTGTGTTGGGTGGTGGTCAGATTTGTTGTTGTTTTTGTTGCAGAGGAGAATAGCAAAGGGGCAGTGGAGATGGTGATCAGATGTGGTTGTTTTGAGAGAGCAGCTTGTTGGGGATGAGGAGGAGGTTGTTTCTTGGCCCTGTGTGTAACAAGGAAGGCTGCTGGGGTACCCGGGGAAACTGGCCAGAAAGAACTGGTAGTCCAAGTGGAAGTGGATATGGCGTGGAGGACGAAAGCCCTGGGTCTTGTAGGTCAGGTGAGAGGGATCCTCATCACCCATTGTCATGATCTCAACTCCCAAGCAACTGCTGCAGAGTTTTGCAATCCCATGTCGTGGAGTCAGGAGGCACTCCTTCCTTCTGCAGCAGCTAAGGCGACCTATTTACAGCGGTCGGCATCAGAAGGACTTAGAGGAATCCTCTTCTCCAGAACAACAAAACCATTCCAACAGGTACTGCATTCTTCGCAGTCAGCTTGTCAGCGGGCAGGAGGAGTTGTTGTTGGTTCACGGATATTCAGATGGAATTCAGATGTGGGTTTTGCGGGGTTTCAAGCAGCCAGTAATGCATTTTCTGTTGCGAGCAGAAGAGGATTCAGCAGCTTTAGGAATACATTGCCAGGAACGCAAAACAAGGTACAACAAGATGTGGTAAGAACTGCGGTGTGGAGGAACAAACTACTACAAAGTCAATCAAGTAAATCCCGGTTTCTCCCAGTTTTAGGGAAGCGGAATTTCAATGTTGCAACTCTGACAGAGAGGTTCCGGAGCTCAACAGAGAAGGTGAAGGAGAATTTGTTGAAAGCTACGCAGGGAGTGAAGAAAGTCAGTGCAACTGAGGCCGCCCGAAGCAATGAACTTCTGTCTGGAATTATGAAGCCTGTGAACTCTGCGAAGCAAACTGTGATGGGTTTCAGAGAAGCTTTGGGCCTGCAGGTGGAAGCGTTTTGGAAACGGAACTATTTGGTGATGGTGGGTGCGGTTGCTGTGTTTGCATGTTTGTTGCTATGGCGGATCATGTTTGGGATTGCCAGCTTGTTTGTGGGGCTTTCAGAGGGTATGGCCAAGTTTGGTTTTCTGGCACTTGCAGCTGGCATGGTCACAATTGGAGTAAGCTTTAGACATTTCTGTTTCTCTCTTTGTTTCTTGCTGCCATTTCTTTAGTTCTATTTCATGGGAGGTGCAAAAGCACAGTTGTGTGCCTCTTTTATCTCATGAAATGATTTTGGTTTTTTGGTGAGATCTTGATGTGTTGTACGAGGAGTATTTGTTTCTAGAGTTTTGAGAATATGGGCCATGCATGATGGCTCTTGGAAGTGCAAAAGTGCTACAATCATTTGCTGGAAACCCCTGATGGTGAAGATGCATTTCTTCTTAGCAAAGAGAAATGGAGAGGATCTAACTATCTCTTGATCTTTTGTGCTCTTGCAGGCAGTTGTAACCAGGGCTAGGTATATGATAAATCCGGATGCAGTGTACCGAATTGCAATGCGGAAGCTGAACACTTCAGCAGCAGTTTTGGAGGTAATGGGTGCTCCACTGACAGGAACAGATGTTCGTGCCTATGTAATGTCAGGAGGTGGGCTTCGCTTCAAAAACTTCAGACCTCGCCTCAGTGGCAAGCGGTGTTTCCTGATATTCCCCATCACTGGAGGCGAGCGGCGTGGCCTTGTGAGCATTGAAGTGAAGAAGAAAAAGGGCCAGGTAGTGCCATTGGATAATAATATTATGTACCAATTTCTTCTCTGTGAGTTTTGGATAATCTTTCTCTAATGGGTTTTTTTTTTTTTGCTGGATCTGTTTCCTGTCTGAAAGGATTTTTTGTTGATGTAGTATGATTTCAAGCTCCTAGCAGTGGACATCCCAACAGCTGGAGCAGAGCACCGGGTGTATTTGATTGGTGATGAAGCAGAGTATAGGGTAGGTGGGGGACTCATCTCTGTTCTCAGAGATCCAATTGTGAAAGCTATGGCTGCACAGAAGGAGTTTGAGGAGCGTGATGAGAGAGAACATGAAGAGGAAATCCAACGTGCCTGGGAAGCTGAAGAAGCTCGTGCCCAGGAGAGACTTGACAAGCTTGAACGAGATGCAGCTGCAACTGCTGCTGCTTCTAAGACTCTTAAGGAAGAGCTTCCAAACCCAGAGGTTGTTCCACAGGAGAGGGAGGCAATGAAAGCATGAGTTAAGATAATGCGACCATTTTTGCTCCTGATCAAGATTCAGGAGAAAAGGGTTGCTATCAGATTGCCATCACTTTCAGGTCTTCCTGGATCAGTGACTTGCAAGAGCCCCTTTGGAGAATGAAGTGAGTGAAGCCGCAGTTGCATTGGGGGTCTAGGACCGGTGATAGGTATTAGACTTGGTTCTGCCTGCTACATGCAAGACCTTTCAGCCATTGTGCATTTTAGCTCACCTCTGTGCTTCTTCTTTTATCAAGGGTTGTCATGAAGGGGACACAGAAAAAATGATGGTTCAAAAGTGCAAAACACAACAGCAAGACTGTGCCTTTGAGTGTATGTAGACCTAGACACAGGTGGTTGTAAATAAAGAGGGTTTGCTTTCACCTCTGCATCCTTAAATGTGCTGTTAGTACTCTGGTTGATTGTGGGACATTATGTTCACAACTTGGTCAGAATTTTGATTACTTTTCCAATTGCAGTACAGTACTCTGTAACTAAAAGGGATCTTCCAACAAACCCAAGGATGCACAAGCCTGAGAAAAGCTTAGATAAAATGGAAACAAGCCATGAATATATATATCTTCAAAAGGACAGAATTTCTCAGTACTCACAACTAAAGTCAACGTGGAAAGAATTGAGAGACAACCAAAAATAAGGTCACTGATATTTCAGATCTAACAGCATAACAGTAAAGAATCAAGCATGACAAAGAGGAAATCTAACTGAGTTTCTTTCTGTCAAATGACCAGCAGTAACAACAGGCAAAACTTAAGAAATGATGCAGGCTGGCTCAACAAAACTGAAATAGAGAAACGGAAGGCCTAATAATACCCCAAGAAGAAAGAGGAACATAAAAGCACAGAGAAAGGGGAAGGCGTAAAAAGGCAAGATGTGGTATGGTACATGAATGGATCAAAGACTTATAACAGATTTGAGCTACAATAGATAAGAGAGGTAGAAAATGAGCAGATTGACATGTACACACATCCATTGGGTGGTCAATTCAAGAGCAACACTTTGATGCTGCTGGAGAATCTGTTGGCTGCTTGTCTACGATGATCACACTCTTTCTTCGTGCATCAGCAGTTGCCGGTTCAGGACCAAGAGACTTTCTTTGCTCTAGGACACCTGTCACACACACAACCCATGACATGAACAACGTTGAACCCAACTAAAAACAAGAGACACACTTACACAGACAACAATTGCAACATAAGAAAAAAATACACAACAGATGTCCTGCAAAAAAGGAGGAAAGGACATTCTCTTGAGCCATCAAAGATAATAATCTGTGAAATCTGAACAGGAATACACACTTCACAAAGTGTAGATAGCACAAAGTGCAAAGTTGTGAGAAGAGCACTTACGACGTGCAACATCAAGGAAAACCTCATCAATCCCAGTGTTAAGCTTTGCGGAAGTCACAAAATGGGTTGCTCCAATGCTCTCTGCATATCTACACACCCATGGAGACACATGGGAAATATGATTTGCCTGAATCACGCACCTTTGAGTGCCTGTGCTCTGGTCTATTGAAGGTCATGAAAGGAACATCAGGGTGCAAAGCTGGAATAGCAGATGTTGGCAAGGCTTGCCTGGACTGTGTGGCAAAGGTGACATAAAGCAGAGGGGATGTTTGTTTGAGGACATACGGAATGATACAAACCAGAAAAATAGGACAGCAGCTGAATTCATACAAGGGTCAAAAGTGAGTACAAAGTTTGGAGTCATCAGATTTTGCTAAAAAGGAATTAGGTGAAGAGAGCAAGACACAGACCTCTCTGCATCCCCCACGTTTACATGCTGCATCTTGTCCATGTCGCTTTTGTTTCCAGCTATTACTAACACAATGTTCTTGTTCGCCATCTTTTTCAGCTCTTTCACCCAGCTCTGTACTCGGTTGAAGCTGTCTTTGCAGAGCAGGTTATACACCAATAAAGCTGCTGTAGAGTTATCACAAGGATGGAAAATTTCATCATTCCTGTCCTTGATCACATTGCACAAACCGTCAGGCTTAATGCTCTACATACAGCTAACGTTTATGGACTATAAGGTGGATTAAAGACTTGAAGACAGAGGCTGAGAGTATCATCTCTCTTTTACATTGTTGTAGAGATTGGCACTACACGCCTCCTATTGGCCATGATTGGAGCACAACCCAGTTGCCCAATTTCTGCCAAAGGATTTCAGATACATACAGTCCATTTCATTTCAAGATAGAGATTTCATCCAATCAAGCTTGACCCAGTAGCAGGTTCCAGGCTATATTGTCTTTACGCCTCACACAGAAGGAGGAGAAAAAGGATGCAAGTGGGCACATGCTTGGATAGAGCCAACAGGAGCAGCAGCTTACTGAGAAGCCAACAAAGACCCAAGTAGCACATGACAGGAAAGGCATGCAGAACTGCATTGTGAATGTTGTTTAGTGTCAGTGATGAGAAAGGAAGGAAAAGAGGAAAGAGTTCCAATGGGTTGGAGCTTCAAACCATCAGCATATCGATAGTAAATTGGGCCAAGTGCATGGAAGCGTTCTTGGCCGGCTGTGTCCTGCAAAACAGGACAACTAGTTCTCAGATCAGAGAAGCTACCACTTGCAGGAAAAGAAGTAAGCTCCAACAAAGTACCCACAACTACTCAGTTGAGAATTTCATTCTTCACAAATCTGTCTAGAATAGTAGCAGAATCCTGTAATGTAACAGTGAGCTTCCTCTTACAGGTGTGAAACATTCGAATACAAGTTGCACACATCTGCACCACTCTCCACTCATAATCCTCATCTTTGGACAACAGACTTGGCAAGCACCATCATGGATAATATGGGTGGCTCAACCCCCTCGCACATTGTCAGACTGAAGAAGACATTGCAAATGGTGATGGTACAACAAGACATTTCCATGATTGATTTCTGTACTACTGAAGTTCAAGCAACAGGAATGGCCATGGTAAAGGATAGGTGTGGGAATTGAACCCATATAGAGAGTGTCACACTTTCCCCATCCACAGTGAGACGCTTGGTGAGGTAAGAAGCCTGGACTGTTGCCACCTGCTTGTCTGAGAAGACATTGTCTACATAACGAAGCACAAGAGAAGTCTTCCCCACACGCCCTGCAAAACAGCTCTTGGATACGTATGTTCAACCATTACAATTCTGGTTCCAAACTGCCAGACTGACTGCATCTGGAAACAAAACATCCCATCATGAGGACCTAGCTCTCAAGTCCTGGCTGATAATCTTCCTCCCAAGTCATCAGCATAACAAGAGATGGGTTTCACATATGTAGTCTCAGAGCTTATATGTCTTTCAGGACTATGCAGTTTGCATCCTTCTCAGTTTCTGTCTTGAGTCCCCTTGCTCCTGACTGACACCGCAGCTAATCCTCTTACAGACTTGAGGATTTGCTTACAAACTTGCCAATTCCATACATGGATTCAGCTTCAACATCACCAGCTCCTCTTTGCATGTCACCAGATGTTCTTGGCTCTGAGAATTGCAGGTGCTCATTCAGTCCTTAGAAGAAATTAGGGTTTCCAATTGACTACCCACCCCAGCAAGAGGCCATCTTCTAGTAGGCTTCCATGCTGTGAAAGGACCCTAAGAAAATCAGGTTCACTTGGAAATCTACCATCTGATCCCAGATGATTGCCACTGCAACAAATACTCAAGAATTCATCCATTCTCTCAGGGTATGAAACTGGTGTACGATTTGCAAGCAATTCTCACAGTCCAATGCTTTCAAAAAATCAATCTGGAACTCATGTGATTGTGCAGGAAATTCTCAGAATTCTGACAATCAATGCTTTCAAGCTGGGGCTCTAAAGAACTTCTGGAACTCATGTGATTGATTGCTTGTGCAAGGAATTCTCAGAAATCCAATGCTTTCAAGCTTCTCTCAAAGTCTGGGACTCCTGAGCCCACCACCCCAAAACCCTAATTCCGTTCCCCCGTGAAGAAGAAGAAAAAGAAGATCTTGGTCAAGAATTGATAGATAGTTACACAAGACGAGAAGAGAAGAAATAAAGGAATGGGTCATTGGGATACACATAAAAGGATCGCCCCATCGCTTACCGTCTCCAAGGAGCACGAGCTTGATCATGGAAGAATTTGACCTCATTAGGTTGTTGTTGCTCCTCAGGAACCGGGGCGCTGCTGTGTTTGCTTCCGATCTCGATCCTCAAGCAAATTGCTGCATCAAATCCGGATTGTACAGCCCGAAAAAAACAGAAAAAACGAATACAAAACTGTTGATCAAGCAATCAATTCTTGCAAAATGGATGATCCTCAAGTATAGCCTACTTGGAAACATACAGGATCAGAATCAAACCGAATTCTGATACCATAACTTCTCATAGAAGGCGACAAAAAAGGAAAAGCATCTCTCTCAAAAGCTTCCAAGGTATTGACCTAAGAGTGTCCTAAACTTCCTTTTTTCTGGAAGAAGACAAGCATAAGAAGTGTTTTTGATCAGGATGGATCAACCAACCATTCAAGTCAAATCAATGATTTGCCTTTCCATCAATTCTTCTTGTGCAATTCTTGAAGCCTGAGAGAGAGTGGTGCAAACCCATTTGGGTAGACAAGTGAGACATCATACTCCATCCCATTTGTGAGAAACTTCTTAAAGCGTTTTGTCAAGCATCTTCTTGTGAGACTCAGAATTGTAGCATGGGACTGATGTTTGTGAATTCCAGTTTCAGGTATTCAGGATGAAGGTACAGAAAGAAACTGCATCAGAAATCATATTTGCGTGTGTCTTTTGGGCTTAATTGATGCTTGCACATCTTCTTTGCATTTGTACCCACTGTAAATTTTTGCATTTTGTATCCTGAAATCTTTTGGTATTTGTATCCAATGAATCTTTGCAATTTGTATCCAGAAATCTTTGTGTTTTTTAAATGCATGAATCTTTGCAATTTGTGTCCACGCACATCTTCTCAACATTTGTATCCAGAATTGTTTTGCATTTGTATCTTAGCTTCTTTGCATTTGCATCCAGAAATCTTTGCATTTGTTTCCATGTGAATCTTTGCAACATTTGTGTATGGAATTTTTTTGTATTTGTATCCTAGCATCTTTGCAATTTGGTATCCTTGAATCCTTGCATTTGTATCGATGCATCTTGGCATTTCCATATCCATGAATATTTGCATTTTGCATCCATGTGTCTTTGCATTTGTATCCAGAAAAATCTTGCGTGTGTTTTACATCCATGAATCTTTCTTTGCATTTGTTTCTGTGCATCTTTGCATATCTTTGTTTCCATGCCCATATCCATGAATCTTTGCATTTTGTATCCATGAAAACCCAAGTTTTGATGGATATTTAAGTTTCAATGTTTGCATGAATAAATATGTTTCTAATCTAGATTGAATGGTGTTCATTAAAATATTACAAAATAAAGTAAGTTGAAATTTAATATGATATAATATTTTAATAATATTTTATTAATGTAAAATATATTTTACCATTCTTAATTTCGATTACAACTATGATTAAATTGAAAAAATATATAAAAAAATCCTTAAATAATATTTAAATTTACATTCTATAAGCATAATGGAATCTAATATTATTTTATTTGTAATTTGATTTTCAATACAAACCAAAAGCTACTATGATGTTTAACAATTCAATTTTACCACTTGGGAGTTGTGAACATTATAAAAATTAAACATTATCAAATTCATTACAAAATGCATGGATATAGCATGTGGTTTAATGCATTAAAATACACCATGACATCTTCTTTTCATATGGAATCAAATGTTCAAATTTAGAACTTTCACAATTTGCGATCATGGTGTGTATGTCAAGAACTTCAATTATAATTATAGATTCATGTTTCAAAACATTAATAATGTATTATTTGATAGGACATTAAGCCTAAAAGTGTAATTGTTGAATGTAAAGGTGAAACACAAATGCATTGAAATGTGAATCATGCATTCTTAAATAATAATGTGCACAAAGGAATCTTTAAGAAATGTAAAATTTGAAATCAAATGTTATATTTTGAATGTTTCAACTACGTAAAAGATGGGGAAAATATTATAATTAAAAAATTTGTGATCGATTTTTGTATGGTTTTGAAAAAAAGTCTTAGTGATCTTAATTTGCACCCAATTTGTAAGCATTGGTGTATTAATCATGAATTGAATCACTTCTTTTTCTTCTTCCTTTTTTTCTGTCACTTTCTTTCTTTCTTTTTTCCTTTTTTTTTTGAAAAATTGTTATGGTAACAAATCATTCATCCTCCTATGCATTTAATTCAAATTAATGACACATATTGAAAAAAAGTTGTAACCCTACAAAATATCCATGGGATGTAGAAAACACACATGATTTAGTAGATTCATAATATTTTAAAAATTGCTTAAATACATTTGATTATTATAGTACAAGGGTAGCGGCGAGCACTAAACATGTGCAATGAATTAAATGCGACATTGGGCTTGACATAATTATGGTACAATACAATGTGATGCCCAATAGGAAAAAAAAATTAGATTTGTTTTAGTGTACTGGCACAATGGAGAATGGTTTAAATAATTGTTTAAATGTTATTTTCAAAGGAAAAAAACTAATGCAATGGTTAGAATCCCCTTTATAGCCCAAAGGTCTTGGGTTAAAACTTTTTCTTGAATTATCCTTTTCATTCATGAACAAAATGGATGAAAACAAATTCCTGAGGTGAAAAGGGGTTTAAGTTGTTCCCTAGTGAACAACCATGTTCCCAATGAAAATTCATTATTCCTTGGGGAAGTTGTATTTTTCACCAAAGTACTTTTGTTATTCCATGGGGAATTTGCTTGGGATTGACACTTAGTCTTTTTTTGCCTAATGAAGTTACTTCCTAGGCAATTAATTTTAAAAACTATTTAAATGTTCTATGGATTTTTTCGTCCATTTCATTTATTGAAAAAAACTATTGAGACAAAGATTCAACCTTGAACCTTTGGGTTGAAGGGAGGATTCTAACCAATACATCACATGTTTTTTTTCTTTGAAGCTCTTGTGTAAGAAAAATACTTATAACATTAATCATTGTATAGGTACAATAAAAAAAATCCATTTTTTTTTTTTTTGTTGGGCATTGTATTGCAAATGCATCGAACTCGGTGCTACATTTAATTTGTTGCGCCTGTTTAGTGCTTGATGTACATCATTAATAAACAACTTGGATTTTTTCCAACATGTCATATTTTCATAAAGGACAAAAATCACTAAATGAGTTTTAAAAGACATACAAATGATTTAATACAAACAACACATGCACAAGTTAGTTATGTACAAGAATTGTGATGAAAGTTTGCAACGACAAAAACTCAAAGTAATGACTTCAATGGAGGAAAATGAATGACTGCTTACCATTTTAGAGCAATTGAGCTGCGACGATCAGAAAGCCAACAGCTGAGAGTGGTGTGAGTGAGCCAGCAGCTGACAAAGCAGTGTGAGAGAGCCAGCAGCTGACAAAGCAGCATGGGAGAGCCAACAGCCAAGAGAACAGTGCAAAAGAGCAGCAGAAGTGACAGCAACAAAAGC
>Ga0116231_10006674_pt1 | contig 21788 bp, 15 predicted proteins | sample S1TSphgellanicum_2_FD_89695 | JGI IMG/M metagenome (GOLD analysis project Ga0116231, IMG submission 89695) | Host-associated microbial communities from peat moss isolated from Minnesota, USA - S1T2_Fd - Sphagnum magellanicum MG | ecosystem: Host-associated > Plants > Peat moss > Unclassified...
GAGTACAAATCTAACATCTTTGGGAGCTTAATAGGTAGGTATAACCACTAAGAGGCCTCACTTAAAAAAGGTAAACGTACCCAACATGGGTGCTCGATTTTCCCAAAATCCATTTAATTATTTCTTAATGTCCGGGCTAGAGACTAAAATCAGGGTCTCCGAGTTCAAATCTAACATCTTTCAGGCTTAATATGACCATTAAGACGCCTCACTCAAAAAAGGTGGAAGTACCAACATGGGTGCCAAGGTTTGCCCTTGAGGGGGGACCTTTGCTATGAAAACAAAGCTTTGTGATTAGATTGGTAGTGTGAAGACGAACCAAAAAACAACCAAGCAGACAATAAAGCTTAAAAGAACGTTCAGGGTGGCTGGAGTGGCATAGCCACGGGTTACCCACTAGTTAGGAATTAGTTAGGAATGAATTGGGAGTTATTTAGAAATGAATTAAGAGTTAATTATAACTCATGGATGAACATCCATATGAATGAATTATATTCATCATTTGAAAGTGGTGTTTGTGATATTAATTCCCTAAGGGTTGACATCTGCTAACATGTTCCATTCACAAAAATGTCTTGGGGTTGCAAATCAAAGTTGAACTCTTTTCATGTGCAACTAATGCATCTTATTGCCTTGCTTTAATGTTCTAGTGATTTTGTTATTTTCAGGTCATCTTTTCACTTTTCTTGTTGGTCATTGATGTTGTTGTAGTCCCTCTTGTGTGACCATGTCATGTTTTTAAAAAGTAACATTATGTTGCACCTTTTTCCAATTTAATTTTTGGGAACAAAGCAAGATTCAACCATGTGGTCAAACTTTTTGCATCGAAAACATTAGTTTGGCCTTTGGAGATTCATTATGTTGGGGAGGTTAGAAATGTTACATCTTAAAAACATTAAGTTTAAGGTTGGTAAGGTTTTTTCATTAAAAAAGAATCAACCTTTTCTACAAACATAATTTTTCCACTTGACTTGCCAAAAGATTGAGACAATTTGCATTGGGCATATATTGATTAATTTTTTAAATTGGACCCAAAATGAGAACTTCATAAAGTTGAGTGATTATTTAAAAAATGTGAATGACCATTCATAAAGGTGAGTGACCACTAGAAAAGCCAATGTGCCAAGTAAAGACAAAAACTTTTCTATTTTGCAACTTAAACGCATTGTGTAAAATATGAATGGATGAGTACAAACACATGGGTGAAAACATGTTAAGGAGCCAATAACATGCCCCCTTAGGCAATTATTAAACTTTAAACATTTTTAAAATATTTTTGAAATTCTAAAAAAGTTTTAAAAAAATTTCATATTATTATATTAAGGTTTATATTAAGAATTTGTTAGAATTATGTTCATTTTTTGCATCTAAAAAATAATTTTATAAATCATTTACTACTTTAAAACATTGGTTATAAATTAGTACAAAAAATTGAGCATTTTTTATTCATTGGGTTGATTTCAAATTTATTCACATGTTCTTGTGATATATTACGAATGTTGTTGTAAACATAATTTAAAAAAAAAATTAATAGTAGTTTAAGCTATTTCTTTAAAATGACAAATATTTAAAAATGATTACAAATGCTTTGGTACATATTAACATGCTTTCATTGTAACCTTCTTCACCTAAGAATGTAGCTTCAAATAAACCAATATTGATCATAAGTTAATGAAAAATAAAGACTCATGAAGTGATTATTTGACCCCTTTTGCCATGGTTTCAATCTCAACCCATTTCTTACATGCTATTTGTTCAAATGCAATTATACGTCCAAAAAATAGTAGATGATTATTCCATCCACACATTTTGGCTTTGTTGCAATATCACCTAGGTTTTTTCCATTATTAACAAGATGGGTTCCTACTTGTTTAAGTTAGTAGGTTGATGTGGGAGTTGACTTAATTGAATGGAGATGGGAGGATACACCTTCAAAAAATGCATGTTTCGTTGCCCTTCACTAACTCCAATTTCAAGACCCTGTGTCAATAAACCTTTTCTATCCTTAAATCAAAATTTGACATAACCAAATATAATTGTTGCATTATTTTCAAAGTTGCCATATCTTGCATAAAGCTTCCCTACACACATGTGCAAATACTTTAACATAACAATGACGATTTTTTTAAAAGGTAAATTAGGTCAACAAAGCCATTGTCGTTTCCCTTCTTGTTATTCTCTTTTGCTTTGATGTCATTCTACCAATTGATTCACTATTCCATATAGCCTATATCTGTTGCTTTTGGTGAGGCTTCTTTCATTTTGTGTTTATTTACTTTTTAAAATTGTCACTTAAGTCCAACCCTACAAAAGAATCATGTAGGTGATGTGCAAGATTGTGCACTAAAACTCACAAAGTTCATATGAGTGTCAAATGTGTTATCTTGCTCATTTATTGACAATATTTTTTGTCTATCATATGGCATTGGAATAAGTACATTTACATTCCCATTCATCTTATCATTATTATAATCCCTAGGTCAAGAAGTTTCTTTGTAGTTTAAGATAATTGATGATATTGATAGTTTTGAATTTTTTTGATGAATCTTACTATCTTCATTAAAAACAATCAAATTTTATAAGTTTCAGAACCATTCCTAATAGGCATCCTCATATGTAGTGTTATCACTATCACCATGTGTCTATAACATGCATATTTAGTATGACATGTACGTTTATTTCCATTGTTTACAAGTGAACCATCCAATTGCTCTATCATGACAACATCGATCATGAAACGATACATATTATGCATTATTAACTTGATATTGCAATTAATAACATCACATACTAAAGCCCACGATCTATGTGAAATGCCACATCATCTACAATCAAGAAATGTCAAATTGTTAACCTTATTTTTTAACACAACAATTTGATGTAATAGGTCAAACTTGTTCACTTGTAAAATCATGGGCAACAATTCATGTTACTTCATTAATTGTTATTTAATTCCTCCCACTATTATTTTTGACTTCTTTTGTCATACACTATGTGACCAAGTTCACTTTATATTTCATTAGATTTTGATCGAACTTGGACAAATATACCATGATGAAAGTGACTAAACCCTTAATAAATAAAAACTAATGCAAACATTATGAATTCATTAATGGATAATTGAATTCTCTAATAGTCAATTCACTAAGTTAACCTCTTAGTTCCTAACCTATGTTAGGCCATGTAGGCTAGGTTAAGCAACCTAGCCTATCAATAATTTCCAATAAAATTTAAAGACCAACATGTTATATATATGTGTGTGTGAGTGTGTGTGTGTGTTTTAAATCATGGCACTATGAATTATTAAATGTGTGGTTGATGCTAAAGTTATTACTGCTTATTGATGTAATATGAAATTATTATTTTTTGTAATTGACTTGGAAATCAAATTATACAATTTCAAAATATTTATTTAATTTTTCGTCTAATATTGACATGGTTTTTTTCAATTTTGTGATGTAGCCGATCAAATGGCGATCGTCCAAAGATGAATTTGCTAAATTTAGTAATTAAATTTATAAAAAAAAACTAACATCCTTCTATATTTTTGGTTGCCTATTGGAACTTAGGATAGAACTTGGCAATTTTTATTTTTTTTAAAAAATTCAAAATTGGCTGAGTAAAAACCCAAAAAGTAAATTTTCACAAATTTGAAGATAAATCTCCATTAGGTAAAAATCCACTAGAAAAATCAGGGTATATTATTGCATATTAGAAAACACCATTTCATCAATTGAATGCTTTTCTTTTTCCATAATTCAGATGCAAACCTTCTACTCTCGATGGATGCCCAATGGATGCCCGTTATGACTCTGTTATGGATGAATCTCAACTGAGTTAATGTCTGGTTTCACCATGGTAACCCATTCTCTAAGAAGTAGGACATAAATATGGGCAGATTGGTAAGAAAATAGGTGATTTACTTGGTAGATGATTTTGTACATAGATAAAGGCTGTTTTTACCAGTGTTGGATGGTTCTTTGAATTTTTGAAGAACCGTTGGCTTCGGATCTAAGAAGCACTGATTTCAGTTCTTTGAAAAAAAAATTCAGAATCAATGAACCAAGGTCCTTTCATAACCTCAAAGAATTGACGGTTCTCATGAAAGAACTGCCAAAGAACTGTTGATTCTTTGGCTGGTTCTTTGATGTTATTTGTTTATTTTGAAAACCACAATTATATACCAAAACCGATTGTTTGAAAATTTCAAGAATCGACAAGTGAACATATATACCCAGGTTGATAACCGGTGAGTATCCGTCCTTGATTCTAAGAACTGCATCACCGGTTTTTACTATCTACCTAATAACAACCTGCTTGTGGGTTGTTAGTAGGCAGGTGTAGACCATGGTTAGTTAGGGAACTGGGACCAAAGCAATTGAGCTAACAACCATGGTTAGGCTTTCCCCCTATAGATTCTTTGGTCCAGAGGATAATAAGGATGTGGACCAACGGAAAAATGGGTGTTTAGATCTTGGTGTTTGTTGTGGCTTTCTTCTGTCGCCGTTTTAATTTGTTTTTTAAATTAGGAAAGAAGAACTTAGGGTTGTGGGAGAGTTGGGGGCGGGGGGCAAAACGTTATCTTTGTGTGGTGGTCTAAAGACTACCTTCCATTTTGCCCACTACTCACCGTTCCGGGTTCACCCGGCGATTCGTCCTGTGTGCCCAATATAGCCAGACGCATGCCGCTTTCTTATTATTAATGCTGAGCGGCCCTATACGAGGCAGCATTTTTTTTTGGGTCTCAATGGCGGAATTTCGCCAAAAAGATAAATTAAAACTCAAAATTTCGAAAATGAAGTGGTTTTGAAGAAAGAGAGATTGATTAAAGATTTGTACTTCATATCCGGTTCATAGCCAGATTTGGCTTCTTGTTCATAATAATGATCGCCACTTTTTTCTACTTCTTTCTAATACAGTGTTTTTTTCTTTTCCCCGAATTTTGTGATGTTGCCACACTGGTGATCATCCACAAGGAGATTTAGCCATTTTTGGCTATAGGTCAGCTATGAAAGTAAAAATTTAATGAAATCCTTTTATATCCTGGCTACGTACTTGAACAATGTGTAGGAACATGGTGACTTTTAAGAATTGTTTTTCGATTTCTGGCGATTATTTTTTTGAGAAAACATTGTACCCAATCGCGAAAATTCGCCACGAAAAAAAAAAGTTGCTTCTTATCTACTATCATAGCCACTTTGATCGGATTAAAAAATTTCCTTAATAAAAACGCTCTATAATAATTGTTATGAAGGAAAAGCGTTTCTGGCGAAACGCGGCGAAATTACTGACCCGTCGGATCCTGGCACGGGAAACCGAAGGTTCAGAGGGTATAGTCGTCGTCGTCGTTGTCGAAAGAATCCCCGCCTGCGGAAGCTCCAAGCCTTGAGGCGGTGGCGATTTTCTTCGACGTTGGCAGCCAGGGTTTGTGTGTGGGAAGCTGAGAATATCTCCAGTAGTGGTAGCGTGACAGTAGTCACAAACCTCGGAGGCCCTGTTTTTTGGTCGCAGCAGCTTCTTCTCCGTCTCTTCAGCCTTTGGGAAGTTCTTTTTCCATGTTCTATTTCGGCTCAATTTTCGACCCTAGGAGGTCTGTCTGCAGCAGCAGCTCCGGCACGTTCTGGGTATTCTGCCTTTGGAGCTGCGGCATTACGCGTTCCAGTTGTTGCGCCGCAATACGCTTCTAGGTACGACATCGCCATATTGAGAACTCTTCCGTTTGTTTGTTTGTTTGTTGCGGACAAACTTCAACGCCCTGTTTGTAGCAGGGAGGGTTTTGCGCTAAGGGAGAGGGTTGAATAGCTTTTGTAGCACTGAGCAGGTATTTTGCTTTGAGAATGATTTAGCCATCTCTTCTTCAGCACCAGTTTTTCAACCCTTGTTCTTTCTTCTGAATTTGTGGCAAATTTTGGATGTTAAGATTTTGTGATTTGCAGGTCGGTTGGCAGCTTGGCAAGCTCCGTAGGTCCATTGTGTGGTGCAGGTTATATTTTCTTCCACGGATGTCATAAACCTGGAAACCTTACGGGTAGAATAATGCAGCATGCAGCTGGGACAATGGGGCTGCAATCTTTGAAGCATCTTGGACAGTTGCTCCCATTTGATGCTCAGGATGGAGCTTCCTGTTTTAGGCATATATGTTTGCCTCCCATCTCTGCCATAACTGTGAGCATTGGGGATGCTGCAGCAGTCAAGAAGAAGGTAGCTTTGCAAGCCAGTAAAGGCTTACGGCCTCTGGAACCCATAGCTCTAAAGGATCATCGAACGACTCGAGGAGCTCTTACACTAATTCATGAGAATATATCTGTGGGGCCACATGGGAACAGTGCTCAATTGGAGGAAGATTCTGCAGATTCTTCTATGGTACTAGAAATGTTTCCTGATCATGATGCCAGGAGTCTTCTGGAGCGAGCTATACTGGAAGTGCAGTGGGCATTGTCTCTAGAGGAAATCTTGCTATCAAATGAAACTACAAGCCAGCTCAAGCAGAGGAGGAAACCTAAGCTTAAAGTGAAGAAGGCAATGGAAGAAGAAGAAGAATCTTCTCCAGGTTCTGAAGCTAGTCTGAGTGTGAAGGAACCAGCATTAGTGAGCTCAGGACGGCCATCAGCACGCAGTCGTCGTTTGGAGGCAAGGAAGCAACGTCTGGCAACAAGTGGGCCACCAACGCCACCTGAGGTTCTCATGATTTGGCCCCTGAAGAAGTATGAGAAGGGAGGAAGGGTGAAGCATGTCAAGCCTGAGGCCCTGCAAGATTATCTAACCACATATATGAGGGACATCACAAAGATTGATATGCTCACTAGGGATGAAGAAATTGTGCTCTCTAAGAAGATGCAAATTGGTTTGAAACTCAGAGACAGCAAGAAAAGGTGCTTTTTAAAGTTTGTTTACCATTTCTGACTGTTGATCTCATTAGTTGCAAGGAGAAAAAATGTGTCAAATATGTTGATTGATTTCTGATTATGTCAGACTGGTCTCTAGAATCTCCCAAGTTGAGGTATGGCAGAGATCTATCCATTCTCATAGCTCTTCTTTTACACATATTGGAAGATAAAGGCAAGGGCTTCAGGTCTTGTTAGAGATCATGTCTGATGGAAGGATTAGTCCCTGGTCCTTCTGGGATGAATGGAATAGTGAGGTGGAATTGGACACAAAGAAGATTCCAATTAAATGCCCTTGGCAACACTATGAGCTGCTCTCAATGTGATCAGCTGCTGTGTAGTCGTAGTTTTCAGAGTCAGTAATTTCTGGGATTTGGTCAGTGTCCTTTGTTCAATGAAGTGTGATCACTAGTTGTCTGGATTAGCCCATTCTCACTTGAAGGTTGAGTCTTTGGGCTGCTGTCATCCATCCCCTCAATTTCTGGTACAGGAGAAGTATCTTCTACAAGTACATCTACTCTACTGGCTTTCAAATGGAAGTAACTTTTTGTTGTAAATCTATCTAAATAATATGAATTTGCTGCTCCAGATGTTAGTTAAAAGGCAAATCAATGCAGAGAAATAATTTCCTACATAACTCTTGATTGACAAACTCATTTGCCAATTGCAGACTTGCAGTGGAGCTGGGCTATGAGCCTTCAAAGAAGGAGTGGGCAGAATATTTGCGCATGCCTATAGGTGAGTTGGTGAGGAAGCTGGAGGAAGCAGAGTTTGCAAGAGACAAAATGGTTATGGCAAATCTGCGACTTGTAGTGTCAGTTGCAAAGCGCTACCATAGCTATGGACTTGAAATGGCAGACCTAATTCAGGTTAGTATGAGAGCTACAAGACTCTGTTCACAGTTTTTTGTTTATCTGTTAAGTGGGTACTTTTGGTGATGGAACACCAAACTTTCACTCATATAGTGCAGCCATACAGTTTGAGAGTGTGCATGCAGGGTTAGAATTTTTAAGTCATGTCATTAACAATTTGGCTTATTACCATGATAGGTGTTGGGACCCAGGTTTAGAGATTTGATAGTAACACAAATCTGTTGTCCTTGGCAATGAAAATGAAAGGAGCATAATAAAAAATTGCAAGGGTTTAAGGGTTCAGGGTTGAATACGATTCACCAGAATTATAAAGCCTGCTATAATGTTGTGGCTTGCTGTTTATTTTAATCTCAAGTCCTTGTAAAGCATCGTTACATTTGTAAGTCTGCAAATCAGCAAACTAAGCCTTAGCAAAATCATGACTGAGTCTTCCTGTTGTTTCTGGAAATGCAACAGAAACTCAGGATGCAGATTTTGCGTAATGGTTTGCCTTCACTTTTGCTTATAATATATTTCTCTACTCCCACTGTTTGGAGTGGATGAAGTCAGTGGGTAGTCATTGCAGCATGTCACTGCTAATTGTGATGAAGGTGATTGTCTGACACTTTGTGAGCAACTCTCATAAGGTTATGAGTGCACTCTCTGTCATGTTAACTTCAAATGGTTGTTGTGGAGAGAAATCTCTGCAATTGTTGTGGAGATTTCATAGAGATTTTAAGGGTTTTGTTGATCCATCTGCATGAATCTTTTTCCTGATGAGAATTAGATTTTCTTTTCCTGTCCATTTCCACAAAAGTGAATGGGGCATGCTTGTCCTTGTTATGGTTTATGATTTACACCTTGACTGGTTGCCAAAGTAAATATCTGTTCCAAAACAGTATTTCATTCTAGTTACAGTATATTTTTTGAGGCTGGAGGATGTGATTGTGGTTTCTTTGGCAATTTGTTACAGGAGGGCTCCATTGGACTTCTTAGGGGGGTGGAGAAGTTTGATCACACCAGAGGCTACAAGCTTTCCACTTATGTCCATTGGTGGATTCGTCAGGTGATTCATTGGCCCAATTTGGAGCCTTATTTGCTTAGAAATAAATTTAGCCACTGTTGTAGGGTAAATATGTTGGGAGCACTTGTTGATGAAAAAAGTGCCTACTGTGCTGCGGAACACAATGTCTTTAACATGAGACTAAGTTGGAGTATATGATTGCGTTCTTACGCTGTGTAGATCTTTCATAATTGCTCTTGAAACTGTGTATAGATTGACCTGACAATACAGGACTGCTGAGTCATTATCATCAATTGAAATAGAAGTTAGGCATGAAGGTCTGATGTCCAATGGTTGGAAAGGATGCTTACTGATTTATGATGGAATGTTTTATGATGACAATCTGACTTTCTCACCTTGCTTCAAAAAAGAATCATCAGGTGCTTGCCATCTCTACAATTATAGCTTGGTTTGGTAATGAGCCATGTCTCTGAGTACTGTATGTCACTTACAGTTTTTCATTCACTGACAAGCAGGGGGTAACAAGAGCAATAGCTGACCACTCTAGGACAGTAAGAGTGCCTGTCCATGTACATGACACTCTAGGCCGTATCAGAAAGGCAAAGTCAAAGCTGTTAGCTGAAGGCTCCAGGGCCTCTATTCAGGTGAGAATGATGTGTTTTGTTTCTTTTATAATCTCTTGAGCTGCTCTCTTGATTGGATTACATTTGAACCTAAGGCATTTTTTAACAAAAAGTGCTTTGTGACAACAGGACCTCTCAGAAGCAACTAGTCTCTCTGGCACCAAGGTCAAGAATGCCCTCAAGGTATCTCATCTTTTCCAAGCTCACTGAGATTGTGTTTTCTTGCTTACAGACAGCAACAGCCTCTTGAAGGTGTGGGAGAAGAACTTTTTATTATGAGATGCAAGCAGCAGTCTATTTATCATGAACAATATCTGTTGTTCACAGCCTGTTGACGATTTTTTAACCCTCCAGATTAAGCTGTAGAGAGAGTTTTAGCATTTCCTGTATTTGTGCATCGGGCATGTGTATGTTGAGAAGTGGACTGGCTTGCAGGTGACTAAGAAACTGGTGTCTCTGGACATGGAAATGGGACGCAACAGCCTCCAAAGGGGAGATGGAGAGACACTGCATGGTGTAAGTACTTTAAGCAGAGCTGCTATGTCTTCACTGCATTAGTGACTGATAGGTATCTTCAACAATCAGAATAGGACATCCCTTTCAGACTTCTTTAGCTTTGTGGTCTCTTAGTCTAACTGGCAGAACTTAGCAATGTATTAGACCCCAAAATTTGGAATAGGAATCAAAATGCTTCTTGTAGTTTATGTTCTATTTCTTGCTTGGTTTGGCTTGTCTAGGTGAAGATAATCCAAGGTGTTGTAGGATCCAGATGAGGTCAAGGATCTTACTCAGTCTAGCGTTAGATAAATTACACCCTAGGTGGAGGCCTGGGACAGTTTGAACATGAAAGCAATGATCTTTTGGTCCCAGGTGAAATATGGAACCAAGTGGTAACACTAATGGCTTCAAGCACTTTCTAGCACTTTCTAGCACTTTCTAGTTGTAAGCATTCACCTGTCATTTAAGAGACTCAAAAGTTTGTTGTGTATTGATACATGACAGTTGGTGGGAGACCAAGATGGACGCAGTCAGCCATGGAAGGTTGTTGAAAGGATGATGATGAAGGTATGTCCTGCAGCACCATCTGGGTACTTGCATTGGTATCTAACAATCTCACAGTGCATAATGTGTCAGTTTGTTCTATATTGGTTAATGGTTACCTTCAAAGTGTTATGGAGTTTTCTATGCAGTTTAATATATATTCTCCATGACTTTTGATGGTTTCACATGTACTCCCCACATATAGACCTTGGGAAGCTACAGCTCTGCTCTTGTGTTCTGTGGTTGCATATCCTTTGTAGTTCTCTTTGATTTGGAGGTTTGGGTAGAGCTTTTTAGCCCTATTGTCATATGAAGTCTCGCCAATGGTCTAGTTATTTTTTGTCCTCTTTGATGTCAAAGATGGGATTTGTAAGACTGGAGGGGGTATTTATGTGGAGGGGCAGGTTGATGTGGATAGACTGCTCAACTCTGAGTTAGGACCAAGGGAGCGCGACATTGTACGTTTGCACTATGGAGTGGGTTGCCAAGATGGGAACCCCTTGTCCCTTGAAAGCATCAGTCACAGGCTAGTCTCCATATTCTGCCTATCTAGCTGTGGTGGCCAAGTCTAACAAGTACATTGTCTTGCTCCCAAGAGATGAGAACTCACCTGAAGAATAAGGGGCAAAAATATAATTATTTAGAATATGGGACTGGGAGACAAGTGTGTGATGATGGCCTGTTCTTCTTGCAGGTATGGTGTGTCCCGAGAGAGAGTTCGACAGCTGGAGACAGCAGCCATGCGCAAGCTTCAAATTGCTAGCACAGAGCATGGCCTGGACTGCTATCGCCAATCTCTGTTATAGTCCTCTGGTGTACAGATCTCTTAGTCGCTGATCATGAGCTCGACCCCTAGGGACTCTGCTCAGTCCTACAATCTTACATCTTAAGTTCAGTTAAGCTCAGTTTCTGGGCTGTCATTGCAGTCAAATGGGTGGAAGTGTCAACTGCCATAGTTTGATCAGTTATTGTGGTACAATCCCAGTCTGTCCTGAGGATGCCATGGTAGCTGATTCATGTGCTGTTTGAGAAATGTAGGGTCTTGGGACACCATCTGTTTTGGATACAAGCTTCTAAAGACAGAGGGCAATGACATGTCAAGGCAAGATGGAAGGTGAAGAAAAAGATCAGGGTTGATTTGAAGTGGTCCAAGTTGTATATTTATCCTTACACACATGCAGGTTTAGGAGCTTCAGACCTAATTGCTAGTGAAGCTCTTTGGTTTTCTGGATCATAACAGCCAGTGTCAGGGAGTGCCTGAAGCAAAAGGCTATGTGGTTGGAGCCTTCCTCCACCTTCTTTGTTCAGGTTCTCCGTCTTAATACATTTGCTCTGAACTGATTGAATGCCTCAGAACATGCATTGAAGTTGTTCCATTTCTCTTTGACCACTACTCAAGCTTTGTGGAGATCATCACAAAGCCCATTTCTTGATGTCATGGACTGAAACTCTTGTCACTTTTATCTGTTGCATGTAATTTGATGGTTTGAAGTTTGAACTTGTGTCTTCTTTGTGAAATTCTTTTGAGAAATTTGCGAGGGACTGAACAGAGGGTAAAGATCTTGAAGAATATTCTCACTGGCTCAGGTATTTCAAGCAAAAGTAAAATTCTGCCTGCTTGTGCTGGCCATTTGAGTGCCCATGCCAATTTGTGGTGAAGAGATGTATGTTTATTCCTGGAGGATTTTATGCTAAGGATGCTGATTCACACACCAACATCTGACATGTTAGGTCATTGCCCATGTGTCTTGGCAACGGAGAAGTATGACCAGGTGCCATTATGTGCCATCCCGGAAGAGGGAGTGGTCTGGCCTCAACCTTCCTAAGTCAAAGAAATGGTCTTCCCAAGTTTTGGAATCACTTGTGATTGCTAGGAAAATGTCAGGACTGAGTGTCCCAATTGCTTTGAGCTGTGACATATTTTGTTGGTTTTTCAACATGAGATTGGGAAATTCTGGAAAATTTTGTCTGTCCAGTGTAAATTCAACTAATTTTGCTAAAATTTTGGAAATATTTTGCCAAAATTTTGATATCACAAAATTGAAAAGGAAAACCCTTGCTACATGCTCATTTGTCATCCATGAAGGAGTGCATTTTTTGCACAACATGCTTGCTGTCTGTTGGCCATAAGTTTAATTTTGCTTTCCTGATGAGTGTGGTTACTAGCTGCCACTTTGTGTTTGATGGCATTGTTTATGCATAGCTAAAATGGTGTGTGCACAAACCAACAAAGAATTTCAACAAGTTTTGTCCTCTTTCAACAAAAGAAATAGGGAAATGTTTGGAAGCTTAAATTTGATGAATTTTGTTGATGTTTTGGAAAAATTCATCAATTCTTCAATCAAAACATCCTATTGATTAGAGTTCAAATGAAGAAAATGGGAATGAAAACACAACTTGGCACAATGAACAATGGTCCCATGATGGCAAGAATTATCCTTTGTGTCCTTCCAATGTAAACTAAGTCAATGAAGTGTTGTAGGCTATCTAGGATTTGATAATCCAAATGGGGGCCACAATGCGCAAGGACCCAACAAAACCAATTTACAACAAGGCTTGACCAAACAACATGCATGGAGATAACAAATTTGAAAAAATGGCAACTAATCAAATGTTTCTTTGCAACACACCATGGAAGCAATTGAAGGCGAATCAAAAATTGTAACTATAATTCTAGGCAATCCCAATCACCTCTTTGAGGAACCACTTGTATGGGGTGATGTTAAGGTAAGTCATGTCTCTTTTTTAAATATAATGAAGATACATAATAGATTGCACCAAAAAGGATGCAATGAATAGGGCATCCTATCACATTGACAAAATTAGGGCTTAAGGTAATAGAAGTTACACAAGAGATGGCAACTGCATTCAAGAAAGGAACTTTGGGTTCAGGCTAACTATGGTGGTTCAAAAAATGCAACCCAAATCTATCATTACAAGTAGTTCAAGGTGGACATGCAAAAAGACTATGCCCCAACAACATAGCAACATTTTATGAGAACTTATAACATGTTTATGCTCTACACAACTACAATGCCCATAGGATTTGGAACTATGATGAATTTAATTGGCATGCAAACAAGTTGTAATAGTGGTTCCTTTATGCTTTTCAAGACCAAATTGAAGACAATGCATTCCAACACTCTAAAAAAAAGAAAATGATTGTTTATACTATGGATTGCAACACAAATGGTGATTCAATTCCCAACTTTTACATCTTCAAAAGTAAATCCAGATGGATTTTTCATTTCATTGTAGTAATGCAAGCATGCAGAGGCAACATGTCAACCAACAATAAACATTTACTAATTCTTGGCAATCACAACTTTGACGCCATTCTGGATGTAATCTAGACAACAAGAAAGTGGAATTGGACATAATTACATTGCTATCACACACATCCCACACATTGCAACTATAATATATTTCTTGTTTCAAGTTTTTGAAAAAAATTGTTTTATGCATGCAAAAATGTTTGGATTTTGGCACACAAGGGGACAGGTGCAAAGAAAGAAAATTTGGGATAATGGGTCTCATTGGCCCTCAAGAAAATTCTCACTATGAGAAATTGTGTATGTGGAAACTTCACAACCCTACAACTAAAACTTTAAAACAATTAATCTACAACTATCCCATGGAAATATGGAATTTTTTAAATTTTTAAATCATGTCAAAAATTTGTTGATTCTTATTATAATTGCATATTATTCCCAAAATAAACCTTATATGGATGAATTTATGCATTATATTATAGTTGTGATCAACCATGTTTTATTTTGATAGCAAGTTGCACAATAATCACATATGATAACTAGGTACATTGCAATTATAATTACTGAAACATTCATTAACAATTTTTTTATAGTTATTTTACAACTATTATATTGGATCTTTTTGTAAATACCTAATTATTAGCTACAATAATAATAATGTCATTATTATTATAATTAACATATCATATAGTTAATTATGGTTACCAAAATTATAATATAATCATAATAATAATAAATATTATTAACTATTATTATTATTATAGGTTATACCTAACATAAAATAAAAGCTAATAATAATTAACCTAGGGTATTATTTAGTAATAATTTTTTATTATTACTATCATACATTAATATTTAAATTCTAAATTAATAGTTAATATTATTACTTATTAACTATAGAGTTAGTATACCTATTATATATACTATCTTAACATAGAATCAACCATCATTAATCATTGGCCATCGATTAAACAATTTTGGATTTTTCTTGTTTATTTTGTGTGATGTAAAACATTAGGGGAACACCAAAGTAAGTTTTACATCATATGTTTCAATTTCAAAAACAAAAGAACAACATAAAAGAATCACAAAACATGTCAAAATCTCATAATGTGTGTTTTTAAAATGACCTTTTTTAATTTCATATTTTCTTTGTTTTTTGTTTGTTTTTAGTAATTTAAAATGCTATGGGTGTGCCAAATTAATATTTACATTAATTGTTTGAACTCCAAATGTAAAGGAACATCAAAAAAAAATTATGAAGAAGATGAATGTGTTGACTTTTTAAATGTGAATTAGGTCAATGATTAAATATCAACTCTGCTTACTTTTGACAACCATATCTTCTTCATTTTGTGTCGTTTCAAACAATTTAAATGATTGCATGTGCACCATGTTAAAAGTCTAAAAAAAAATTTGCATTTGGGAGGCAAAAGGACAAAGTCTTGGGTTCTAAAGCTTTTTGAAAGTTTAAGTGTTCATTCATTAGCTTGTCTTGTAGTAGTTGTAAATAAGTTGCAACTTGGATGTAATTAATTTTTTAATCCCATATTGTTTGTCCTGCTTTTCAAGTTTGTAAAATATATAATTTAATGCATTAAAAATATTTTAAAAAATGACTAGTTGACATAAAGCCACACCACTACCATCCATCACCCAATTTCTTACTCTTCATGAAGTAAAAATCATTGGTAACCACATGAAAAACCTCCCATCGACTACAAAAATTTTATCATGATGAATTCAAAACACAATTCTATAACTCTACAACAAAAGGTGGCTTGGAAGGAGGTGGCTACCAAAGACAAAGATGTAGGAAGCAACAACAACTTGCAAACAAGGAAAGGAAGGTGTTTGACAAAGCAAATAGAGAACTTGGCAAAATGATGACAGCTCTTGGACTAAGAGGAAGAGAAAAAGTTCGATGAAACTTGATTAATAAAAAACATTGCAACACAAAGCAACACACTCTACACAACAATTTGAATTTCGATTTTGATATACCCTACAAGGCTCCATTAAGTGGCACTATAACTCATAAATGCCTTTACAACATGAAGGTAATGATGGAAAAATGAAAAGGCAGATTATAAGACTAAACAATAGTGATTTGTACTTAATAAAACCTCCATAGGTGTATAGTTCCATGTTGTATAGTATATTAGTTTGTGAGTTCTAGAGAGTTAAAGCATTGTCTAAATTCCTTAGCACAAGAAAAAATGATTAGAGTGACCATCACAATTGCCAAGAGAACATTTCACAAAATATAAGAAAGAATGTGCAAAAAATAGATAGTTATTCTTTGTTGAAACAACTTTTTTAAAGACATTGTATCAACAAATAATGGTTAGCATAATAAGGTTACATTTGTAGTGGAGTTGAATTACTTGTGTATCCATTGAAGCCAAGCACCAGATTGTAATTTTTGTTAGGATGCACAATTATGAAAAACTTAATCATCAAATCCATTTTTAGAACACCAAATGTCACTCTTCTCTCATGTGTGACTCAAGCATATGTTTCCCATTAAGTTAAGCTTCTCATCCATTTGCATTATTGCCAAAAAATTTACACATTTAATTTTTGAGAAATAACAATGCAAACTGTTTTATTTTTTATTTAAAACTTACTGTCAAAGTGAAAAAAATGAAAATAAATAAATAAATAAATAAATAATCTCTTCGAGAAGATGCCAGAATGGTAAGGAAAATTATGGTGAGGAAAGCTGTCTTGCGTGAAACCCTAAACCCTAACTGGTCTCAGAGGAGGCATGCGGAGGAGGCATGCTTTCCTGTACTAATTTGCTTTCCAACGTTGTGGGTTTGGTTGATGCAAGGTTCTTCCCTCGAGAAAGAACCCATGTCGCTGTTTGCGAAGAAGATGATGATGGTGATGATGATGAGAAGATTATGATGACATGTGATTGAGTCATGGATCCAAATGGTGAAGAAGCCGTTGTTTCTTCTTCTTATTCAAGCACCAAGCTTACAAGGAAACTGCCGGCATGGGCATCATCTTCCGATCAGCAAGCAGAGTTGAAAGGCAAAGCTCACAAGAGAGGCCCTGAAATTGATGCTGATGGAGATGAAGAAGATGGGCAAAATGCTGATGAGCAGAAGAGGGTGGTCCCCTTGACAAAAACCACGAGAAAAAGTCCAGTGGGGGATGATACCGGGGAAACGAAGAAAGGGACTAGTAACAACAAGGTCGGAAGTTCACAAGTTGCCAAAAAGAACTCGGAAGTTGGTGGAGGAGCACGTTCAAGACCACGGCACCGTTGTGCAAAAGAAATGGAGAAGGAAGAAACAGGGAATAATGCTGTAAGAAATGCGCAGCCTGGATCCAAGCCTGCTGCACCTCTCCAAGATTTCTCAAAGCTGCTGGTAAGTAAGCTTTTGGGTTCTGCAAGGCTCTCAGCCGGATTTTCTCCTCATCGTGTTGCACCAAGGTACGTGCAGATAGAGAAAGGGTTTAGGGCTAAGTGCCTTTTTGGAACATAGCCTGAATGTTTTTCACAGTTCAAAGAGAAAAATGAAACTGCAGGAAATCTCTTGATTGGTAGATGTTGAACCTTCTTTGAAATGAAGTTTTTTTAATGGTGGATCAGGAAGGAGTGGTCTTTGCAATATCAGGAATGGTAAATCCTGCACGCAGCAATCTGAGAGAACAGGCAATTGAAATGGGAGCCCGATACAAACCAGACTGGACTTCAGATTGCACTCTTCTTGTGTGTGCATTTCCAAACACCCCCAAGTTCAAGCAAGTAACAGCAGATGGTGGCACTATTGTTTCCAAGGTTCTTTCCAGTGTTTGCATTCTTTTGCTTTAGTCTGAAATCTTATTGTTTAGTAAGACACACGAGAAGATTGATTCATCAAGCTTCCCAGTTTGCAATACTGTTCTTCCAGGGTGCTTGATTGTTTTTGGAGTTGACATTATGATATTCACTCAAGTAAGGAACAGGCCTTCCCACTGGCATTTCATTAATTCTATACTCTTTCTGAGAGCCTTCATTGTTGTTTTGATGGATAGTAGGACTGGATACCTGAATGCCACAGGCAAAGGAAGCTCATTGACATTGACAGGTATTGTATCTGTCTTTTGGGTGTCTCAGAATCAAGAGTGTATTTATTTAGAATTTGTGATTGTTGTGCTCTCAATGAAAGCATGGCATGGCAATCTACATTGACAAACATCTTTACAGAAATGAACATTAAAAGCTGTTCAGTAGCAACAGTGCAGCTGATTAGCATTGGAGCTGAGGCTAAATCCTATGGCACCTTTGGCAATTCTGTTATGCAGGTACCTGTTGAATGAGGGGAGGCCATGGAGGCACAGCAGCTTGGCACAGGTGGCTCAAACTGTCAATATAGGTGAATGCCCATTCCTTTGAATTTTTCATGAGGTTAAAACCATTTTCCTGTCATTTTATGTCAGTAGATTGATTTAATTCATTCAAGGGATATAGTTCAAAATTGGCTTGTTCTGGTCTTCCTGCAGATGACAAAAAGAGTGGGAAGGAAACAAGCTGTGGATCATATGGAGACATTCAGCAGTGGGTGCATCAGGACTTGATGTCATCAATCAACTGGTTGCAGCAACAAGAAGAGAAGGTAAATGAGTTCAGCTTACCCATGTTTTGATGCTAAAAATCTGGGATTGTACAAGCTGAGATTGAGATCTGTTTTTTTGGTCCAGACTCCTTCCTCTTGCTGAATGGTTGATCTGTTTTCTTGTGATGTATATGCAGCCATCGCCTGAGGACTTGGAAGCTATAGCTGCCCAGGGCATTCTGATTTGTTTGGAAGATACTATCAAAGGTCTTCAAGAGACATCAGTATGTTTTTGAATTCATTTGATCAGCTTGCTGACTTCATAGGAATAACCTTGACCATGATGTTGGGCATGTCCATGAGATGACATAGAAAAGAGAAAGGTAGTTCTATTTCAGAACAAGAATGAATAGAACTAGGATCCAAGGAGGATTTAACAAAAGCACACCTCAAAACCACCTTCAACTAAGATCTATGAAAGTGTTTTGCTTGTAGCTAAGATTTCATTTCATCCATCTTGTGTCATAAAGGGAGCAAAAGAAAGAATGAATTTAGTTTGCACTAGTTGATTCATATCTCTTGTATTCACAGGGTGTCACCAAAATTGTCAAGGATTGGGGATTTGTCCCACATGCTGTCAAGAAGCTAGCAGCACTAGAAGAATGTGGAGGCAGTGGCAAATACAATGTAGTCAAGGAGGCTGAGAGACTACATGGTATCTATGCTGAAGAATTGAAAAAGCTATCTGCTCGTAGTCGAGCTTCCAAGCGGGCAGATGAGAAGAAGGAAAGGTAAGGGCTGCTGATGTCCTCAACACAAGTTTCCCCTAGCTGTAGTAATTGCCTAAGGAGATATAATAGGCAATGTTCACAATATGACAGTTGCTTCAGGTATGAAGATGGCTCTCTGAAGTAAAACAATGTGAACACAAGATGGGTTGGTTTTCAATAGATGACATATCTCTAACTGACTTGTTAATACTACATGGCTGGTATCATAGGAGATTGCATTGAAATAATTCCTGGCCTCCTAACCCTTTGTGTACTTTTGTATTTGTAGTGAGAAAGAGGAGCAAGAAGCTGTGAAAGAGGATGATGTTGATGATGATGCCACAGAGGTGATGTCAGATGAAGATTTGGGGGAGGCTGTGGAACAAGATGACAGGAGATCATAGCTGTGAGACCAGCTTTGGGTTTGGTGGGTTTGGTGTGTGGAGGACAAGGCCATCAGTGTCCTGCTATCAGTCACAACTAAATCTGGTCTTCTTCGAAAGAGCAATGCCCCAACAGGGATTGAACTGATCTAAGTAGAGGGATTGTGTAAAACCACACCAGAGTGCCTGCACACTGCTTTTGAGTACTGATATTTTGCACAACAAAAATGGTACATCAACCACATCAACCTCCAGTCATTTCATAGAAGGTTCTGTCTTTGTATTTTGATGTTTGCAGTAAATACAGGGCTGTTTCAACAAGACTCAGGTTCATCACCTCTCTAGAGCATGGCTTGCAATGTAAAATCATTAAGAAATATTCTTGTAATTAGGGGAGCACAGATGGCTGGTTGAACCTATCTCTGTGCTTGAACCCCAAAAAGTGCCTCTTAGACCCCAAAATCAGTTTTGAAGTGGTCGACTGTGGATCCAGAAACAAAACCATGTCAGAACCTGACGAATCAGATCAGTTAAAGTAAATGCTGTTTTTGAAAGAGAGATTCAATGAGCTGCATGTTGGAATATTTAGCATCTTTCACTTTTGCCATTTCTGGACTTCTTTTTTATGTTGTTACATTTTGGACCTCAAAAGCACTAAATTTTTTCAATGGTGTTTGGGGGTCAGGTTATCCTCTTTCTCTTTTTCACATGTTGTACAATGTGAAATGTAAGTAGCTTCTGTTTTTGAGTCTTCAATTTGTATTAAACATTAGAAAATGTTCAATTCTTATTGAGGTATATAATTTTTGAGCTCAGGAACTTGTGAAAAACTCTTCACAGTTCATGTCCTTTGATTGCAACCATCTCAAACATTGATCACCCACAATATGTATGCTTCCAAAAACCAAACCATATGAATCAACATAAACGTGTTGCTTCTTGTTTGCAGACTAGATGACTTGAATGCATTAAGACATCATTGGGAATTTTCCATGTTAAGGGTTGCACATGATTCATTTACCTTGGTACCAGTTCTATGCATATAACTGTTAAAAATAACATCAAATTGGGTGAAAAAATGTGTCAGGTACTATGCATGTTGCAGGTTAGTTTCTAAGAATTTAATTTCAAAAAAAGTAAAATTAAATTAAATTAAATTTATAAACAAATATTAAATTTGAAAAAAAAATTAAAATGAGATCAAATGTATTTTTACACTAGAAAACTTATGAAAATGGGTATGTACTAAATTAAGATACAAAGATTGTTTATATTTCAAAGAGTTAATTGTTAAAACTTAGTTAACATCTCCTTGAAACAAAAATCCACATTGCAAAAATAAACATTAAAAATTACTTATATTTTTAAAAACTTGCTTGAAACTTATTTGTACAATGTGAAATTAAAAAATTAATGCATATTAATGAAAAAAAGTTTTATCTAGGATCATTTAGCTAAAAAATTTAAATATTCCACAAATTCATAATGAGTTTTGTTGTTACTTTACATGTATTTGCATAAAGATTTGACAATGCACATCAAATGTTCACTTCATATTTTGCTTACACAAAATTTTGTGAACCCAAAAGCATTTATCTTTACACACGTTGAATGTAACCAACACAATAACGCCACTCATTTGAATTAGTAGTGTAACATGACTTATGTTTAGAACTTGTTTAAAATTTTAAAAGTGCCTTCATGACAAGCAAATCTTACTTCTTATTGGTTACAAATCCACATTATTTCTTCAATCAAAGACACCAAATAGAGTGACAAAACAACATCAATCAACTCATGGATAGGTAGTATAATTTACATGTTGTCCATGGTATCGCCTTTGGGGGTGTTTTCATGTTTGCTTTCAAATTTCCAAGATAGCTCTCAATTGCTACATTTGTATCCTAGCCTACATAACCTAGGCTACAATTACCAATGACTTAAATCCCAATTTTATGTGCATGTAACTTTGAAATATTTATAGATTGCATTTTGTAGTGGAGAAGTATTTTAATCAATTTCTTTAAAATAAAAGTGTACTGCCCTACCTACCTTGTGGTTAGATTCAATGGAAATTCATTTAAAATTGAGATGTTGAAAAGTTTCAGAATTTTCAAGAGAAACTTAGCCTAATTTGCAAAACAAAATGAGATTGGCAAACGGGAAAGCAAAACAATTGTTACATTATCCCGTGTCTTGAAGTGAGAACACATGCAACTTGTAATCACATGAAAATTCAGAAAATTTTATATAAAAATGACTTGACCCAAAAAAAAAAAAAAAAAAAAAAAAAAAACAAAAAAATTGAAAATAAAAAAAAAAAAAAAACAAAAAGAACATAAAACAAGGCACACTCCACGAGGGTGGTAAAAAATTATAAGTAACTA
>Ga0116231_10006675_pt1 | contig 21783 bp, 24 predicted proteins | sample S1TSphgellanicum_2_FD_89695 | JGI IMG/M metagenome (GOLD analysis project Ga0116231, IMG submission 89695) | Host-associated microbial communities from peat moss isolated from Minnesota, USA - S1T2_Fd - Sphagnum magellanicum MG | ecosystem: Host-associated > Plants > Peat moss > Unclassified...
AGGGGGTAATTCACTTTTAATTGCATGTATTTGAGTAAAGGTCACATGTTAAGTTAAGTTTTCTTTGTTAGAATTTTTTGATCATTTAATTTATGGTTGCATGTTAAAGTTGACTTCAAATTATTAATACACATTCTATTTTAAAGTGCTGACTCATTCTATGCTAACAAATTTATTTCATATATATTTTGAATTATCACATACGATACATATTTTTACAAATTCCAATATTGATGTGATGGCAATGTGCATTTGTGTTAGGATATGATGTGTTTGGACTAGCATGGTGCATCATGTATAATAGGCCCTCCTTGAATTGTAATAAATGTTTCAACTTCATGATCTTGCCATTGGATTGGGCTTCTTGTTTTAAAATCTAAATTGGCTTCCAAATCAAAAATCTTTTTTTTCATTTTATTTTTCAATAACATTTGTGATTTTTCCTTCATTACTATCTTCTCTTCTTCTTGCTAGGTGCTATTTCTAGTGCATTTGTGGTAACTAATCCCAACATTGCTAGAAAACTATTGAATGCCCCAAACAAGGTGCATTTTGGAATTGATGTTAAAATAATGAGATCAAAGGACAATTTAGGTTCTATTGTTGGGATTTAAATCCTTCTTCAACTTGTGAGTAACCTTCCATTGCACAAAAAAAAAAAAAAAAATGTAACAAAAATAACAACTGTCCAAGAAACATAAAGACGACAAGCTTGACATGAACATTTTCAAATGATGACAAAATGAGATAAATGATTTTTATTTGTTATTTGCACGGTTTCTAGGGTAAATTAGGGTACAAAAATTGAAGGGAAATTGTCAATATCCCCCCATTTTCATTTTTCAAATTATTATTTTGAAACAAATTATTATTTTTTTCCAACCAATCATGGCATTTTGGGTCCAACTTGGTCTAATAAATGTTGCACCCACCTTTTAAAACAAAAAATGACAAACATTTCCCAACCAATCATAATATTTTTTGGATTCATGGTTTAACAAACTTTGTGCCCAATGCTAAAAATAAATCTTTAAAAACATTTAACCATCACAACTTTTTGGGTTCATGGTCTAACTAATTTCATGCTAACCCCACCTATTGAAGGTGGGCTTGGCATGAAGTCTATTAGATCATGAAACACTATGGACATGTCCATTTTTCATTCATTCAAATTTCCTTGGTCCCTTAGGCATTTAACCTTGGTAAAATGAACTCATACCATGACGTGGCTTTTCTTCCAATTAGAGATTTTCTATTTTAATGGTCATGGGGTTTTAGGCTTTAGTGTAAATGGAGCTTAATAAAAAATTTAACTAATTTAAAAATGGTTTGTGAACCACTCATTATCTTTCATCCTAGTCTTGTTTTATGGTGTCTAGATTTTTAATAAACTTTTGCAATGTATATGGTCTTCAAAGTTTATTGACACAAATTAATTTTTTTGGAAAATAAACAAAAAATCAAATAGTGTGCTCAATGTTTCAACATGGTTGGAAATCTTTCTTTTTATATGACATTATTTTAAAATACAATTTCTCAATACATGTTAAAATGTCAAAGAAATTCAATTGTAAAAAAAAGAGTGCAATGCAATGTGAGTTAAAGATTGCAAAATTTTGAAAAAAAATTCAACTTATGAATTCAAAAACTCCACTTAATTCACACACTAACTATTGGTATTAAAAAACTACCAATTTACCTAAATGTTGACATTGTCAATGATGATGTCAAACATGAAAAGGACATGAAAAAACAATTGATGAAAACATTTTCCTAAAGACATGAAAGAAAAAATATGAAGCACATATGTGAATGAACAATCTTGTAATGATGTTTGAAGAATAATGTGTGATTTGATTAATTCAACAAAATGTTTGTTTCATATGTGTTTCGAAAGTTATCACACCTTAATGTAACAAGAATGTTTCCATGCTCTTTGAAATCTTTGAAGACCCTTGGATTCATGGACATTGTTTGAATATATTTAGCATGTTGTAGGAGAAGAATGCAAATCGATGAATCCAACATCATAAGACATATTTTTTAGAGAAGGCCTAAGGATGTGTGTTTTTATTAATGATGAGGCAAAAAACTAATGGCAATATTGCAAAACCCTTCAAATATTAAGTTAGACCTTTATTCTCATAATGATCTTATTTTGTCTTTTAAATCAACATATTTTTTAGATTGTTTGATATTTCCTTAGACTAAAAAACAAAGTTGAAACATTGTAGTTTTTAAAAGCTTGGAAATTTGTATGCCATTATACACTATGGAAAGCAAAAATTTCCTTAACTTTGAACATTTTAAAAATAAGATAATGATGAATTCTTTTGGGGGTCATTGACACAAAAAAAGCTTCAAAATCACTCATTTGAATACTATAAACTCAAAGACCATGGTTGAAGCAATTTTGATTCACAAATGTGATGATGACAATTTATGCAAAAGACAACTCCTAACAACATTCACTCCAATCAATTTTTACACCAAGTTGTAAGACAATGCATATGAATCCACATAGAATCAACAATTTATGAACATTCCATGCATATTGTGCCTTCTTAAAGACCTTGCCCACCAAAAGGTCAGTGTCATCTTGAACTTCCCTATGATATGTTGTGGAAGTATTTGTGAAAACATATAGATTCAAAGACATGAAATCATGAACATGAGGATGTTGTAACATGGATCTACCATTAATGAAAGGTTCAACGAATTCATACATGTTTTTTTTGTAATGTCATTGAAGATTCAAAGCTCCTTTCTCTTGGGTTGTCAAGTCCTAATATACATGAAGTTGCAATGCTTTATATTATGTCTAGTTCATGTCATGTTATTTAAAGTCATTATACATATTTCCTTATTTACTTGCATCAATGCCATGCTTTCTTTGTATCCCCAATTGGACTAGCATGGCTATTTGATTTGGATGTCATGAGCAAATTTTGATGCGAGTCCTTCAACTTGTTTATTCATTCTTTTTTTTAGGTTGGATAATTTTCCTCTTATGTGTTCCATGACCTTGTGTAGTTGGACCATGTAACTTAATCCCTTGAACATTTTGCATTTCAAAGATTTGAACATGAGAAGTTTGCCATGAGAGACATATAGAATTAAGTTGTGCACAATAAACATGCATAGGTCCATATTTTAAAGCACTATCATATCTAAACAAATTCATTTTTGTAGTTGTAGAATTTTTGATACATAGAATGTGCGAGAAAATTAAGAAATTGATTAGGTTCTTGAAAAACTTGTAATGAAATGCAAAGTTTGCTGAAATTCAAAATTAGGAGACATAATGATGTTTGGTGAAATGTGGGAAAATAATGAGTACCTAGTAAGAGGAATAATATCCTAGTTTTTGGATGACAAAAATTGAAACAATAACTTACCACAAACTTTGTTGCAATTTCTAGCCTTAGGCTCTTGGGTTGTAGTAATTGGTCACAAGTGGCTCAAGGATTTTAACAATGGTGACTAGTGATTAAAAAAATTAATGATCATGAAAACATAGTCACCAAACATTTTAGCCATAACCTTTGATGATTTAATTGATAAGCACAATTATGCACATATTCATTATTTCACATTGGTAGAATTTGAAATTAACATTTGATCATTACTTTGCTGAAATGTTATACACATATTTTTTTATTATTCTTTTGAATCACATGTGATTGCGGATTACAAATATAACACCATAGTTGGAAAAAACCCCAATTCACATCACCACATCTTCATACATATTCCATTTCCAAGCATTGGTATTTTTGTTTGCAAAGAGTGCTCAATACAATAGGGAGAACCTTTAAATCATTCATTCCACCCACTTGTGTACACCCAATGCTTGATCAATCATGAAGATCCTTGTACTGTGAACATAGTAATTCAGAATTAGCTTTTTGTACAAAATAGAAAGCACCACAAACAAACAATTGTAATGTTTTTTTGCATCACATGTGACTGTTAGTGAAAGGAGTTGGTGGACATTTGGTTTCCACACACATCCATTTGTTGAGCACATAAGAAAACTAAGTTGGAAATACATTCAGCTCAAGAAAAATTCATGTTAGTAAAGGAAAAGACCATGAAAGGGAGGCAAAATTTGTTAATCATCAATTGATTCTAGTGAAATGCACATTATTCAAAGAAGGTTAAAATAAGGTTCCACAAGATGGAGTCAGGCTTCCTTAGCTGAAACACCACTGAATGCCTCCAAAAATGTGACATGATGTGGATAGAATCATCTAAGTTCAAGAAATCATTAGCAAGTGATGGCATTATGTAATTTGTTTCTTGTGCCATGACCAAGTATGCACTATGTGTTGTTCATTGATGGTGGGGTTCTTCACCAAATTTGCTACCATTGATCTTGTTTTTTTTACATTTAGCTCAATACCATTGCCTATGTTAGGACTCCAAAACTATGTTAGTTCTTTTTCAGATTTTCAATAGTTGCATGGTTGGACTCCTTAAATTACATATGAATAAAATGTGATGATTAAGGAGTTGAAAAATGACAAATTTGTGTTTTAAATTTAGTGCAAATTGCTAATTACTAAGCATTGGTAGCAAAGCTAAAATTGTCTTCCTATTATGTGTTTTTTTTTCAAGATTTTTTTTCTTTCTACATGTTATGCACTAATCTAAGAAAGAAGAAGTAACAACAACAATGATCATATTGTGCTAATTATCAAATAATGAACAATTGATTGCATTGGAAAATTGCATTTACATTTGTTGCAAAAAAAATTTCCACAAATTGTAGTTGCTATTTGAAAAGACTTGTTACAAAGATTTCTTCTTTTGCAAATTAATGTAGTTGAAAATTGAAAAGATTTGTTATGAAGATGAGTTCTTTTGCAAATTACATTTGCTACGAAGTTTTCTTTTCCTATAAATTAGATTTGTTGAAGAGACTCTAATGATGATGATGGAGGAACAAAAACATATTCATGTCTTGTGGTTGTTGTTCTTCTTCATTTTGCTGTTGATTTGAAGGAATGTGGTGCATGCACATATGTGGGAAGCATATGGATTTTGAAATGAGCTGGTAAAGACAATGAGAAGGATGACTTGGTCCTCGTCATAAATGTTGTTGTTGAGGATGTTGTTCTTGGTGTTTTTTGATTGATGATGATGATGATGATGATGTTATGGATGTTGTTCTCATTGATGGTGATGATGATGTTGCTGACGATGATGCTGTTCTTGGAGATGATGTTGGTGATGTTGTTCTTGGAGATGATGTTAGAGCATCTCCAGTGGTGCTCAGTATGTGACCCTGCAAATATATTTTTCACATCCAAGTTTAGTTATGTACTCTTTTGTAACCCCATCAATAAAAGTGAAACTGGGACAGCAAATAGGTGGGGGACTACTAATAACAAACCATCTGGACCAATCATTATGATGGGCCAATCAGAAACACTGAGCACCAGTTAGATCATATTTATTACACTCTTTTTTACAGGTTCACAGCGCTGCTGAGCCTTTACCAGCCACGGTAACGTACGCAATTATGCTGAGCCAAAACCATTTTCCAGAGTCAATATGTTAGAATTTCTTCATCCATTTTTACTGTGGAGGATCACATACTGAGCACCGCTGGAGATGCTCGTAGTGATGTTATTGATGTCCTCGGTGTTGCTGATGATGTTGTTGATCATCCGAGCAGTGAGCACACTATTGCCATCTGACATGGGATTTTACGCTCTTTTTGTCTTCTTGTGCCACAAGTTGATGAATTCGTCAACCGAAAGATAAGCCAACGATTGTTTTGCGGATTCGGATAATAGTTTTGCGGATAGAGCAACAACAACCAAGATAGAAAAAAAAAACGCAAAAATCGTATCTTAAAAGATGTCATGGAAAAAGTCCTCAAACTTATTTTCTCACAAAATTCTTCGCAATCCACTAGAGCAACCAAAAAACAGTTGCCAGCCAATTGTGTGCAAGCAAGTACCCAAACGAAAAAATATCTCCGCGTGAGTTGTGCATCCCATCTCGCAAAAGCCTCCTTCGATCACAAAACAAAACAAATCAAAATAAAACAAAACGCACTTTGTCGGTAGAGAGAGAGAGCGCCGCATCGTTGCTCATTGCTGTTGTTGCAATGGTAGAAAAAAGGATAGATTTTATCAAGTTGGATTTTGGCGTCTTGTGATCACCTTTTTCGTTTGCAAGTCTCGATTCTTTTGTGGAAAAGTTTGAAATTCGGATTGCGATTATGGAACTCGATCCTTGTGTGTAATCGTCGTCGATTGTTGATTTGCATAAAGTAATCCGTTTTAACGAGACGATGATGAACATCATCATGGGGTGGAGGAAGCAAAGAAGTGCTCCAACTAAGCTTCCTCCAAGATCAAAAGGCTGCTAGCCATTGGAGCACAAGCTACCTTCGATCATGGATCGCATCCCCATAAGCTTCATCATAATTATCATCATCATCAGCGCCTTGAATCTCAAACAAGATTTGATTTGCTGGAATTGCAAAGTCATGATCATGGAATCGCGGTTTGTTGTCAGTGCGGATCTGATGCGAGAAAAAAGTGGGGTTATGTTCATTTCATCATACAACATTATCCCCTTTCTTCTTCTGTCTTTCTCTGTTCTTCCCCCTTTCCCCCCCCCAACAGTTCAGATGCAGCTCCCCGTTCTGTGGATAGCTCGGATTTGCACCGAAAGATGCGGACTTTCGTCGTGCCCGTTCGATGCAGCTGGAAATCTCGAGAAAAAAATCAGATCCATCTTCGCTTTGTGTTCGTGAACGTAAAAAAAGAGATACGAGAGACTCGGGGAGAGAGAGAGAGAGAGAGAGAGAGAGAGAGAGGTGTGGATTTGTGGGAAGATCGCCAGTTGGAAGTCTCTGAGAGAGGGAGAGAGAGAGTGCATAGAGAGCTTTGTGGATCTGTGTGAAGATCGGCAGCTGGAACTGAGGTTGGAGTTTTGTGTGGGGGAGATGAAACGCTGTTGGTGAAGATAAAGGTTTCATCGCAGAAGAAGAGGAGGAGGAGGAGGAATTGGAGTCGAAGGAGAAAGATGGCAAGTCCATGTTTGCTACCTCAAGGAAGAAAGTGGAGTTCAGAGTTCAAGGCCTCCTCCTGCAGTTCCCAACAGCAACGACGAGGGTGGTTCCATGTATTGCGGAGCAAGAGTCGTGTGTCGCGAGTTTGGAATCAATCCAGAACAACAAGTGGTAGGAGAAGATATGCGTTGTATTCTCGCCCGCAACAACAAGACTGCCGTCATCATTCTCTCCACCAGCTTTCATCAAGCCCTTTTGTTTCTGTAGAGAGTTGTTGTAGGATACATAGAAATGGTGCACCAGCAGCAACAACAATAGCAGCCACAAGGGCTATGATGCTTAGAGGAGGTAGCAGTTCTTCGACAATGGAGAAGGGATTGCAACAGGAGCAGCAGCAGCAGCAGCAGAGCTTTGCTGTGGAGGAGGAGGAGGAGGAGGCCACAGTGTTGGGAAAGCTTGCCTTGAGGCCATCAGTGGGAGAGTTGGTTGTGTTCAAGGAAGGCAAATCACCAGAACAGCTCCGAGCAGCAGCTTACTTGAGAGCAATGTGTTTCTACACTTTTCCTGAAGGAAGGTCTGAAGAAGCTCTCAAGGTATACATTACATGATCTCTCCAGGGTTTTCTTTTCAAAATTTTGTCAAGTAGGTGGACTGGTGATCATTCGCAAGAGGAATAAGCCAAATTTGGCTAGAGGTCAGTCAGCAAAGTAGAAATTGTTTTGTGGACCTCCAGGAACTCTTTCTCTAAATGTGGCTACTTCTCACTTTTTTTCCTCTACACTTTTCCTGAAGGAAGATGTGAAGAAGCTCTCAAGGTATACATTACATGCTCTCTCCAAGTCTGATGCCAGTGATGCTGATAAGGGTGGGGAAGATGGTGATGGTGGTGGTGGTGGTGGTGGTGGTGTTGAAGTTGCACTGCAAGATGAAGGCAGAAGATGAATGGAGCGCTCTCAAATCGAAAGTCACTGGCCTGGAGCAAAGGTACAAGCGCATTGCGTGCATCCTTGCCCTGTGTCCACTCTCGGAGCTTGCTGACAGCAGCCTCTCAGTGAACCCTTCTTGTAAGGTCAGTATATTGTGAAGGAAAATAGAATAAAATGGAGACTCGGTATTGTGAAGGAGAAATGGAGACATGTCAGTATTGTGAAGGAGAGAATAAGACACTCTTGAGGTCAGAGTTCAGATTGCTTTGCAGAGGGACACAAGAAGAATTGTATGTCCAAGGATACTAATAGATGTGAGCTTTTTGCAACCACAAATCTTGCACCATCTTGAGCATTTTGAGGATTTGTCACAGGTTGTTCTGGCAAATGGTGAAGCACATTCAGTTGTTGGATCGCTTGATTTGAATCAAGGAATTCAAATACCAGGGCAGCTGAGTGATGATTACTCTGAGGTATGTGTGCTTGGAGATATATATAGTTGTGAGAAGAGGAAGAGGAAGAAGAAGAAGCATGTTTATTGCAGCAGACTCTGATAAGTGTGTTTGTGTGTAAATCACCATGTGCAAAATTGCAGACATGTATGTTTTCACTATAGTTGCGAGAAGAAGAAGAAGAAGAAGAAGAAGAAGCAGTGTATTTATTGCAGCAGATTCTGATAAGTGTGTTGTGTGGAAATCACAATGTGCAAATTTGCAATTTGTGTGCAATTTTGTGGGTTTTCAGTTTTCATGATGCAGAGCAATCTCTGTAGCAGGATGTGGATGCAGAGAAGAGAAGAGGTTATCTCTCAAATGTGTGTGTTGCACCCGAAGTCCGCAAGCAAGGTGTTGGTGCCGCCCTTCTGCAAAGAGCACAAGAAGTTGCACATGTTTGGGGTACCTCTCTCTCTATCTTTCTCTCTTGCTTGTGCTCATGCGCTCACTCTTGCTCGTGCTCACGCGCTCACTCTTGCTCTCTGATACCAAACTCAATGTTGAGAAACCCAAGTGTCTCTCTTTCTCTATGAGTGTTCAAAGGTTTTGTCACAGGAAGAAAATTTATGGTTGTAGAGGAAACAGAAGTTACTGGGATTCTTGGCAGATATTTCTTGGCTGATGATGTGATGTGGTTTGTCTTTTCCTTTTTTTGTGTCATGCAGGTGTGACAGATATGTATGTTCATGTATTGGCAAACAATCAGGCAGCATTGATGCTCTACACCAAAGGTGGATTTCTGTATGAGAATGAAGAGATGACTGTGTCATCACATGCTAGAATGCAGTTGCGACCCCACTGTCTACTATTGCACAAGAGAATTCAAAAACTGAAATCAACCTAGAATACCCCATGTACAGTAGTTACAAGAGAAAGTGCTGCTCAATTATGGTACTAGAATACCAATTCTTTTGAAGATCTCAGAGCCTTCTGACAGTTCTTTATCTCTTAAACCCCATCTATTAGGGTTTTAGAGGTGGATGTTTATCACAAAGTGTGGTTTCATCGTTAGCTAAGAGCTTCATTGTTCATCTTCTTCTTCTTCTTCTTCTTCTTCTTGATTATTGGAATCACAGGATTCTGTTCCCCAAGAAAATTTGTAAATTATTGAAGTTTGAAGAAACTGAAAGCTTCCTGTCTGATAGGTATGGCTGCTTTGTAAGGTGTGTGATCCACACATAGTGTTGGATTCAGATGTTGGAAATTGAGTAATTAAAAAACATTAGGTTTTAGGTTCTCCACAATTAGTTGCACACCAGTCTTGGGACTTGGAATAAACCCCAAAAGAGTAGTAGGACAATGCTTGTAATTTGGAGAAACTGAGAGTTGAAAACGCAACAACACTGAAGCCACAACAATTTTGGACTGCATCATGCCAAAGTGTTGGCCAATGCAACGACGGGGCCCAAAAGAGAATGGTATGAAAGCTTGTGGGTGTTGACAAGCTTTGGATACACCGTTTGCAAACCTGTTGGGATTGAATTGCAATGCATCCTCTCCCCAAAGCCTTGGGTCATGGTGGATATGGAGCAATGGAATTTCTATAGTCAAACCCTTGGGCACAAAATTGTCACCTAGTTGCATGTCCTTCATGGCCACCCTTGAAATGTGCACAACACTTGTGAACAGCCGATGCACTTCATTCAAGATCATCCCCACCTGTTCAAACATGGAAATTCGACTATCGACAAATCATAATAGGTTCATTAAAATCTTGGAGATCTGGGATTTTCTACAAATCAAACACATAAACAAATTCCCTAGTGTATTTGGAAGGAATCTTATATTGAATATAAGGAGACTTTTTTTTTATAACCTTGAATTCATTGATTTATATATTGAATATATGGAGACCTTTTTTTTATGAAAATGTTGAAAACCTTTGAGAAAGGCACTTACAATTTTCAATTGGTTGAGTTTGGAAGCATCCATGTCATTTTTTGGCCCACAAACCTTCAAAATCTCAGTTCGAGCATGCTCTTGCCACTCCGGGTATTCAGCTAACATCAACATAGTCCATGTTAGATATGAACTCATTGTCTCGTAACCAGCAAAGAAGAAATTCTTACATTCCTCAACAAGATCTTGAGTGGTTAATTGATGTTTGGTCCCATTTGCAGCTTTCACATGATCTTCATCAGCAGCGATAAGCATCAACCCTAATAAATCATTTCTGTATGCATCTTTCCCCAATTTCACTAACTCCTTTCGACTTTGGATTACATGTTTAATTGTTTCATCATTTTCCCGTCTCAATTTAGCAATCTTTCGATTGATTGCTGTGGGAAGGAACCTGCAATGACAAAGAAAGGGTGAACTTGAATTTCCATGTATCAAGTGGACAACTAGAGTTGGTACATACTTGCATAAGGACTCTTGAGTTTGTAGTACTCATAATTTTTTATTTGGTTTCAAGTGGAGATGATTTTGATGCACTTGTAAGATTTGTGAGCAAAAAGGGCTAACAAAAAAATGAACTAGTTTCATCATTTGAAACATAAATACTAAGAAAAATTACCCATTACAATGACCTTGGTGTAAATGGATATTCAAATAGTTTGCACAAATGGAGGGGTGACATTCAATGTAGTTAAAAATTAATTTTCCCCTTGGACTGGATTAATGTCTTTATGCAAAAGTTTCAACAATTATAAGGAGAGAAGCAAACCTGTAACCAGACATCCAAAAGAGTGGGTTGTTGGAAGCTTCTACAAAGGTCGAGCGGAGTTTATCGATTCCTTCAAACACTTGTTGCCCTTTCTTGTAGCTACTACCAAAGGCTGTGCGGGAAATGGTGTCCGCTGTTATGATGCGCATGTCCTCAGTAACTTCTATTTCAATCGAACCCTTTCTGTCTTTAATCTTTTGCTCCCATGTTTCCATCATGGATTCCGCCACTATCACCATTGTGCCAACCATTCCCTATTTGATGACCAAAAATCCCCATCACCACTTTCAAAATTAAAGTTCACAATCTCATGTTCCGATAGGGGAATTACTCAATTTTTAATTTACATTTTTTTATGATTTCAACAATTTCTTTTCCAAAAAATAGCAAAATTAGTCAAACTTACGCTAGAAAAACATATTTTTCCAAAATGATGACAAAAGCTGTCACTAAAAAATCCATTGTGTTATGAATGTATCAATCCCTAATTCATACCCTAATTGTAAGCAACAGGTGACAATCTTGAAAGTTTGAAGTTCATATGTGTTTGATGCAAACCACATATTGTGTACTAATTTTGATAAATTCAATGTGAAGTAACATGGGAGCATACATGCATCATGCTAAACTATGTGGAAACTAAAAGTCTGTTGAGAGGATGTGGTGGAAGCTTTAGTGCATGCTAAATTGGTTTTTAAATTTTGCATAGTGTTTGTTTAGTTAGGAAAAATCATCTGATGTAGGAAAACTAATGAAACTTTGCAATATTGTCATTTTTAATGATCAGCATCACAAATTTTTTTGACATTATGTAAATTTGACAAAAACATGAATTCTTGCTAAGATTTCCTTGGTGTCGAATTTGTGAGGTTACACCTGACCTAAAACCCATTTCAAGCTTGTGAAGGAAATTTCCAAGGTTGGGGATATTATAATCCATACATATCACCATTTAATGGAGATATGCCACGGATTTTTAAAGGATGTCCGATGGTGCAAGACGTCTAGAAAAATGAACTACTTCCCCAATGCAACTTAAGTTAAAACTTATAACAAGCTACAATATGCAAGTTTCTAAACACAGTTTTGTATATTTGTTGACATCACCATATTTCGTTGATTATGTGAGGAATACATTATGTACACCTAACTTAAGACAAGTTTATTTTTCAAAAAAAGTTTCGACTTGCACACCTTGAGTGTCTCAACATGGAAAGCAGGGTCCAAAATCCGACGATGCACAACCCATTCTTCACCATTGAGGTTTGCCAATCCTCTTCCAACTAATGGAATTATTTTATGAAGGATTGAGCCCTCGGGTCGGTAGTAGTTACCAAGCTCATTCAATAAAACCTCCTTCACAAGATGTGGATCTGATATGAAAATTCTCAATTGATCACCTTGAAAGAAAAAACTCTTATTGCCTACACTCACACCCCACATAAGATCTCCAATTAGATCAAAAAATTCAACAAAAATAAATAGAGAGTTAATATGAGTTTAATTTGAAGTAACTAGGGTTAAAAAGAGCCAATTTCTTGCTTAAACATGTCCACTAGACATTTGTTAGATATAAATGACTGCAATGCATAGTAGTTTAAAACTAAAAACAAATTGTTTTGTTGCTCATGGCAACTAGGCAATTGAGCGCATTGGCAACTAGGCTTATCTTTGACATTATCCTTATCACATAAGCATGGAAATATAACCTAAAAATCAGTCCTTGCATAATAATGTTGATGAAGATCACTTTAGTCACAAATATTCTCCATCTTAATGATTAAGTTCTCAAAACATTTGGATTTCCCCCCCCCACCTAAAACCTCAATAAACACTTGTAAAAAATGGTTTAATCCAATGTTGAACCTAGTTGATTGAAGTTTGGTGGCAAATCCTTACTTGTTTATTGAAGGTATCACCTTCATTTGCCATTGAATTGCATTGAATGAATCCACCTTATCCCAACCTATGTGAACATATGTGGATTCTAGAACAAGCATATATGCATATGGATGAAAAAGTTCACCTCTCCATCCGTTTCGAGTTGATCTTTGGTCTCCTAAAGAACTAACCACTATCATGTTAACCAAATTAGATGTTTTTTGGAGACATGGTCCTTAATGATATGAAAGCCATGATATGGGTTAGATAATGCATAGGCTCTACCCAAGCAAGCCATCAAACTAACACATGCAAGTTCTTGGTTGTTAAATGGTTTTATGTGATTAATGTCCATAATGATGTACATTTACAAAGTAACATGTCTTTCTATGCAACATACCCTAAATAAGACACAAGGAATGGTTACCTTTGGGTGTAGAGTCATATACTAAATGTAAAATCCAAAATGGAAAGTAACCATGACAAACATTTAAAAAGATGATTTATAAACCCATCATCTTCAAGGAAAAGGAGAGATTGTAATAGATTAATTTACTTAATATAATGAAGATGTTTTTTTCCCACCCTTCTTTTAAAATTTTGTAACACTAAAAAGTTGGCAATTTTTACCAAAACATTAGCAAAACTAGTCGAATATTAGAATATTCTGTGAAAGATGCCTGGTATTTCATTAAATTGAGGGAAATATTGGACTATGAAAAAATGTCATTGTTTTTCAGCTACCTCCAAAAGTCTGTCACCATGTTGTTATTATTTGGAGATGTCTTTGGACAATTTAAAAAAATTATAATCAATAAATGCCAAATCTACCTTGAGATGCTCATCAACTACTCCTACTTCAAAGATTTAAATTTAAAATTATAAAAAAATATTTTAAAAAAAACTGGGCAAAGCAAATAAAATCCTTTTGGAAATTGGGGGTATTTTTAAGGGCAGTTTTTTGGTTAGTAGTATGTACGTATGTACGTATGTATTTGTGGCAGTTGTATTTTGGGGGGTATGTGTGTACAGAGTACCGTATGTGCTGGAGAAGAGAGCGTATTGGGGATGCAGTCTGGCCGTGAAGACGAAGTCGCGGATGCTGGACAACTCCTTCGCCATCTCTCGTTCGCGGAAGTGCATCACATCGGGCATGTTTCCCACAAACAAACGTAACGGAGGTCCTTTCCATCCTTGTTTCTCCATGATCCGTTGCAATTTCTTCGGCTCCCACCACACTCGGTTGATCAAGGAATGAAGACTCTGTAGGATGGCCATCACAACCACAAAAACTACTACTCCTGCTGCTCCTCTCCATGTGAGAACCTTCCCCTCAAACAACTCATTCAAACTTCGTCCCATCATGATCGTCATCTATTTTACTCCGCACTTGCTGTTGAATTTGGTCTTCAGCTCTGTCTGTCTGCCTGTCTTCAGCCGTATAGACAAGTTTGACTCCCACCCAATACACAAATGTTTGGCTCCCACCCACCCACTACTCAAATATTTGGAGCTTGGTTGATTTCTCTTCTTGTTGACGATACCCAGTAGATAGATCGACTCAGGTCCGGGTTGTGACTTTGGCGTTTCTTTGTGTGCGATTTGTTTGAGGGGCGTGTTTTTTTTGTGGAACCTGATAAGATTATTTATAAGTGCGCGTGTTGATGCCGTCATGACGGCTACCAACCGACGTCATGCAGAGAGCAAAAGCATCAAAGAGTTGTAAATATTTTTCTTAAGAATTTTGTCAACCTGAGTAAATGTATGGGTTTATGATTCTAACGTAATGACACGAGGTGGTGACATGAGCAAATGTGGCGTTATCAAGAATAACAACTGCAGCTCCTCTTTATTCTTCTACCTAGCTGATCAACAGCATCAGCTGCAGCAGCAAAAGTCTTAAGTACAGGAGAAGGTCCTGCTATGCGAGCCTTCCCCCTAAGTAAAGACTCGCCATTTTTGAAATGACGAATCAGAAAACTGGAACTTCCAAAACTCCAAAGGCTTTTTTCAGAGGAAAGATAAGTACAGCCCCTTCTGTGATTTGAGATCTGTGCCCGAGGCTGTTAGGCAGAAGGAATAGGTCGAAAATCACAGAAGGGCCTGTGCCTGAGGCTAGTAGACCGAGGGAACAGGTCCAAAGTCACAGAAGGGCCTGTGCCTGAGGCTGGTAGACCGAGGGAACAGGTCGAAAATCACAGAAGGGCCTGTGCCTGAGGCTAGTAGACCGAGGGAACAGGTCCAAAGTCACAGAAGGGCCTGTGCCTGAGGTTGGTAGACCGAGGGAACAGGTCCAAAATCACAGAAGGGCCTCTCCTCAGGTCCTTTTCCTCCGTAAAGCAGAGCTAAGATTTTTTCAGTTTTTAGAAATAATAACTGGCTGGCTGGTACCTTCCACCACAGAAGATCATGCTTGCTGAAAACAGGTTTCTTCGGGCAGGTAAGGGAGCTGAAAATAGAAAGGAAAAATCCAGGCGGTGCTTTTACATATAGGAGAAGATCTGGGATATAGGACCTTCCATATTTATAATCTTCCATGGCCGTTACAAGGGATAAGAATCTGCTTTACTTTAGATAGGGGAAGGTTCCGAGTGTAGGGCCTTTCAGATTTTTGATCCCTCCTCGGCTGTTGAAAATTCAAAAGGCCCTATATCCGGAATGGTTCCCTATGTAAAGTATAGCAAAAAAATTCCTTGTAACATACCACAGAAAAAAATGGAAAAAAATTGGACAAGCTGATGGGTAACTTTCATCAAGACTATGATGAGGAAGTTAACTTGACATACCGATGGGTAACTTCTGACAGCTGAAAGTTACCCTGAGAAGTTGGCACAAAAGCTGTCAATGTTCGAGCCAGTGAGGGTACCCAAAATACAAAGAAAAAAATCGACAATGATTTACAACAAACGTTATGGAATTACCTGATTTGGTGGGTTAGAATTGTCAGTAAAAACCAAATTACAATCACAATTGGGTCTGATTTTTGGAGGCAATTCTGAAACCCGAAATTAAAACTAGAAACTTTATAAGTGTTGTCGTTAGAGGGAGAGGGAGAGTGAGAGGGAGAGAGAGAGCGCAGGGAGAAGCTTCCTGCGTGGTATGGAGTTTCAAGAGCTTCTACAAGCTAGAAGAAACTCAATGGATTGGTTCTGAAGCGCGTACGAAGCAACGTGCGAAGGCGCGGGAGAGCAGAAGCCACGAAGCTCGCTCGCCCTCCTCGTCCATCGCGTCCCTGGTCCTGCTTGCTGCCGGCAGCCTGACGACGGCAGCAGTGACAGGCCCCAGTAGCCGGCTACACTGCAGCAGGAGCGGGAGCAGTAGAGCAGCCCCCACCCTGCGTTCATTCACCCGGTACCCCTCCCTGCCCTCTCTTTCGTCGGGCTACATTATAGGTAACCTACATTTGCTTAGTAGGCCTACCGTTTTAAGTCCGCCATTTTTAATCCAAATTCCCATTTCTTTATCTTTATCTTCTTTCGTTCTTTCTTTCTTTTTTTCTCTTTTGCATTCCTTTTCTTTCTCTTTTTCAGTTTCTCTTTCATTTCTTCTTTCAAATAGGTTTTTAAAATAATAATCAAAAAATGAAAACTCATTTCCAAAAAACGAAAAAGAATACTAGTTGTTTTTCTAATGATTCTTTCTTTTCTTTTTCTTTTTCAATTTTATTATTATTATATTAATTTATTTTTTATTTTATTTTTAGTTCTCTTTCATTTATTTTATTTTTGAATAGCCTTATTCGAACCTAGAGCTCTTGCATTTGAAGAAAAATATAGGTTTTTTTTTTTTGGGCGTATGGGTGTTTCGCCCTTCGTTACAACCAGCAACAGGGTTAAAGATTTGAAGAACTTCACAATGGCGTTCAATGCCGCATCACTGCTATGTCCTTTCACTATAACGTCGGACATTTTCATGTTAAAGAAAAGAACACTGCCAAGATGCACTGTAGCAACACTGGGCTCAATGTCCTAGACAATGCACCCCTAGCGGTCTACCTGGTAGCCCTAGCCATGCATTGGCTAGTCATGGGCCTCAAGACCGACAGCTCACCTACTGACACGTGATTGTCCAAGATGGAGGCACCCATCGAGAACATTGCGTCTCTCACGACCGCTAGCAACCTTGCAATTAACTAGCTGATAGAGCGCGAGGCGACTACAACTATCACAACCAAGGCTACGTCTGCAAAGGAACCCAAGTGGGCCACGGTGATGGCCAAGAACGTGCGTCAGGTGGTTAACCGAGCTGTGGAGACCCTGGTTAATGCGCCCAAACAAGAGGAACACAAGTTCAACCTATGCCTCATAGGCTTTGAAGCTAAAGAGGGTGAGACCGAAAATGAGCTGGTGCAACGGCTCAACATAGAACTGTTGCAGGGCCAAATGAAGCTGTGCGTCAAGGTCGTTGCTGCCACGCGGCAACGCCCTACAACTTCGTGGGCCTCCACTTTGACGGCAAGCACGCACCCTGGCGCGGTGCTATTCAAATTTGCAACAAGCGAAGATCGCCAGGCTGCGTTGCGAGGGCGCAAGGGCTTAGCAAGGACCAAGTTGGGCCTGGATGAAGACCTCATGCCCACACAACAGGCGCAAGTCAGAACTGTGGCCACTATTCAAAGAGGCCAAGGCAGCATGCATACGTGCATTCTGGTGCGCAACCGAGCTTTTCGTCAACGACACTCAAATTTTCCCACCGTCCTCTATCTAAAGGTGCGGGGACCAAAGAGACCTATGCGTGGTATTATGGAACATTCACGAGGGTGGTGTAAATAAACTGGAAACGGGGGTGGAAATATTAAAGTTGTTTCAGGGTGCTGACCTCGTCTTATTAACCGAAACTTGGCACTTCCCAAACCAACATTTGCCACATGTTGAAGGGTTTGATTCACTTGCAGTAGCACGCACTATGCAGCTGAGAAATACAAAAGCGACAAAACATAGCGAGGGGGTTGTTGCTTATTTTCGTAGCCACCTTAGGCCAAACTTGTCAAAGTGGAAGGAAGGAAGCCACGATTCTTATCTATGGCTACGGGTCAGTAGGGGTGCTACCCTTGATTTGTTTGTCTACGTGGTGTACGTTGCCCCTATTGGTTCCAAACACGAGAATGAATCCATGTTCCAAAACCTAGTAGTAGATATTGCTGAAGTTCAAACTCTGCGGGGCATAGTATTATTGGGAGGGGATTTTAATGTGCGTACTACAGCATTACCAAGTACCATTGACACTAACGACCTTTATGAACTGTTAGAAGCGCATGAGCTTGCTGAGACTAAACAACCAAGCGTTGTGGCTACGCAATAAAACCGTGATGCTAGTGTTGGTGGTTGGGGCCGCAAGTTCCTAGACCTATGTTGTGACGCTGGGTTGCTCATCTTCAATGGCCGGACACCTGGCGACTAATCAGGGGAGTTCACTTGTTTAACAAATGGGGGGCGCAACACTGTCGATTATATTGTTAGCTCACCTGCAGTTTGGCAAGCTGCTACACACCTCGAAGTGATAATAGATGACATCCACTACTGTGCGATGGGGGGCGACTCTGACCACAGACCGTTGCGCTTACGATTGAACATCGATTGCAACTTTGTTGAACTGTAACATACGGTGGTAACAAAAAAATTCTTCTTGCCTAGGTTCAACTATGATAAATCAAAAGTTGAAGAGTACTAGCTTGCCCTAACAGCGAGTCTTGGAAACCTATGGGCTGTTGACTCGATTGGACATTTGGGGGCAAACGAATTAGCTGACCTACTGAAGCAATGCGTGGGTGCTGCAGCAAAGTTTACTTTTGGCAACAAGCCTTTAGGAGGAAGCTGTAGAAAGAAACACTGCCATAAACCCTAGTTTGACGTTGACTGCCGTACAACAAAACGTGAACTGAAGCTCTGGATGAAAGCTAACCTCGACTCACACATCGCTAAACAATAGAAAAGTAAATTCAAAAATTTATTAAAAAGGAAAAGACTTTTATGGGAAACTACAAGAGCTCAACATATGTGTGCGCTTACTAAGGTGGATGCGCCTTTGTTCTGGAAAAAATACCAGCCAAGGGCACCCATTATGGATAAAATCAGTGCAGCTACACTTTTGGAGGGCTTTCGCGCGCTAGTTGGCCAGTTTTCGCCACCCATACGGTTACGGACTAATCATTCAGCTTAGGTGACCGAATCTCCACCTAACCACACCTTGAACGCAGATATCACATTTGCAGAGTTGCTTCAAGCGTTAAAAAAGTTACAAAGGAACAAGGCTACCAGTTTAGATGGTATGAAAGCTGAGTTCATTTTGGATGCGGGAGAATTGCTACACATGCCACTATTGACAGTGTTCAATTGCTTTCTGGCAGAAGGCTTTCCAAAAGCCCTTTCCACTGGGGTGGTCCACGCGTTCTTTAAAGGGGGCGATGCCTCTAAATTTAACAACTACATGGGGATAACGGTTGGGCCTATCTTAGCAAAGTTGTTCATTATGATCCTTAACAAAAGGTTGAGCGAATGGGTTGAATAACATGGGCTGCATGCCAAGGGTCAAGCTGGGTTTCGCAAATATCATCGCACTACTAACCAACTTTTCATATTGTGAACTTTGATAGAACAGAGCAAGGCAAAAAAGAAGCCACTCTATTGCTACTTTGTGGACTTAAAGAAGGCGTTCAATATTGTGCTACATGAAGTGTTATGGCAAATGTTGGTTGGCCTTGGGGTGAAGGGACGCTTCTTGCGATGCCTACAGGCGATGTATGCCAAGGATACCATACGTATCAACCACCCAAGCGAAGGTGTCACCTCCGGCTTCAGGTGCCAGCAAGGTGTGAAACAAGGTTGTCCTCTCAGCCCCCTATTGTTTGGGCTATATTTGGATGCCCTAGAGGGGTGTTTAGACGGTAGAAAATGCGATGCACCGACCTTAGCAGATGTGCACGTATGGTTATTATTTTTTTGCAGATGACCTTGCTCTAACATCAGAGTCAGAGGTGGGACTACAACAATAGTTAGACGCACTCCAGCAGTTCTGTGCTGAACGTGGACTTATAGTGAACGTGAAAAAAACAAAAGTCATGGTGTTCAATTCTGTTGACCCATGCCAAAAGTTTTTGTTTGAAGGTGACATTATTGAGTGTGTGCAAACCTTCAATTACTTGGGGATTTTACTCGAGACCACCTCGAACTTGGATAGTACAGTGGAACATCTAGCAGTTGCCAGTAGGTGCTCGCTATTCGCACTGAATCTCCGTTGTGCAGAACTACGTATTATGGACGTTAAGTTACGTTGTGACCTCTTCAACATGTTAGTGCATTCCACAGCAAATTACGCCTATGAAATTTGGGTGGACTTTAAGAAATAGAGGCTATTGAAGTAGTGTATCGAGGGTTCCTCAAGTCCCTACTCAGGGTGCGAAAAACAACCAGCACGTCCGTCGTGCTGGCAAAATTTGGCAAATTCCCCTTTGAACAATTTGCATGGGGACAAGCATTGTTGTACTATAATCGTGTGAGCACGGTCACTAAAGATCGCATCTTCGGAAAAGCATGGGAAGCCTAGTTCGCTATGCTTGTTGCGGGAAAGAAATGTTGGGTTGGATCCGTGAAAAAATGGCTACTCCAGAATCAGCCTTAAGAGGTGGCAGGTTTTCTGCCTCTTACTCAATCATTGCTGGAAACGACACTTCAGCTTGTAACAACCCATGCGCTCCAAGCAAGGACTATTGAACTACCGTTGGGAACAATTCCTTGGTCAACGCACATACATCTGACTTGTCTAGCAAGGCTAGTGCAGCCAGTTGGTGGTAGATCTACGATGAGAGGCCCGATCAACCAGGAGGTTGGGACCCCACCCCCTCTAGGTTTTCCCCACACAATGTTGAATGTGAAAAGGGTGAAGGATAATATGTGACTGGCTTTCATTGAAAAGTTCTTTACCAACCGCGAGATTGGGACCAACATGACGCGCTCCCAAGTCACGGGGTGAAACCCACTTGAGGGTTTCACAAAGTCAAGTTGTGGAAAGTTGAGACTTGGTAGCACGCTCTTGGCTTCCAACTCTAAAAAGGGGTAGAGGGTCGAGTTGGGAGCCCCGAGATTAGACTAGGAAGAGGGACTAGCTTAGCTCGTGTGAATCTACATCCAAAAACCAACCAAAACAGGTTAGTTTAGCATTCGGAACACCTTTGGGTGTTGGGATTTGCCACGGGCACTTGGACACACAAGACTCACCACGGCCCGGACTCGGGGGAAGCCATCACCTTCCCCCATATAGTATTCTCTGCGGCTGGTCGCGGAGGCTACATCCGAATGGCACAAATTCCCGGGACTCCCAAAATGGAGTCCCGAAATTATCCCGGCGGGACTTCCGAAACTTTGAACCGCCATAACTCCCGACTGCAGAGTTAGATCGCGACGAGGTCTAAACCAAAGTTGTATCCCTCGTCGAGATCTTTCCAACGCCATGTCGCACGCTCAAATCGGACGTCGGGAAAAGGTCGATTCCCGACTTTTAGTGGTCGGGAGTCAAACTGCCAATTTGACTCCCGGCCCTTCTTTTGCCCATAACTTGGGCTGCAGATGTCCAAATTGCCAATACGAGAGCATTTTCGATATCTACGTTTCAAGACCTTTCCAATGACACCAAGAACACCCCAATCCGAGGTGTTTTGGGCCTTTCTGTTGAGCTCTGAACATTCGGGAGTCCCGGAAGACTCCCAACCTCCAACTTTTCCAAGTGTTGGGCTTCACCCCCACACTTGGCCAAAGTGGGGTTGCGACACAACATGTAAACAAGATA
>Ga0116231_10006676_pt1 | contig 21782 bp, 22 predicted proteins | sample S1TSphgellanicum_2_FD_89695 | JGI IMG/M metagenome (GOLD analysis project Ga0116231, IMG submission 89695) | Host-associated microbial communities from peat moss isolated from Minnesota, USA - S1T2_Fd - Sphagnum magellanicum MG | ecosystem: Host-associated > Plants > Peat moss > Unclassified...
CCCAACGATTCACAAGCCATTGCGCTCGTGTCCGCCAAGGATCCGAGCTGGAATGCCACCATGAGGACAACCTGCGTCGCCACCATGCTCGATGCGGGACATGCCACGAACGCGCTGCCGCAGCGCGCCCGCGCCAACATCAACTGCCGAATTTTTCCGGGCGTGTCGACCGAAGCGGTGCGCAGCCGCTTGGAAGAGCTGGTCGCGGACCCGGCGGTCAAGGTCGTCACCTTGGACACGCGCGGACCGACCTCGCCGCCGCCGCCGCTGACGCCGCGCATCATGGGTCCCGTGCAAAAGCTCGCCGCGGAATTCTTCCCGGGCGTTCCCGTTCTACCGATTCTTCAGGCGGGCGCCACCGATGGCGAGTTCTTGAATGCCAGCGGCATTCCGACCTACGGCATCGAACCGATCTTCGCAGGGCCCGATCTCGGGCACATCCATGGGTTGAACGAATATGTGGGCGTGCAATCCTTGCTCGACGGCCGCGCCTTTCTGTACCGCCTCGTCAAAATCTACGCGGACGCCAAATGATTGACGCTCACAGAGCCGAGCGGCCGATTCGCAGCGCCCAACGGCTGATTCTGATCATAGGTGACCCTGGAGGGTCATCTGGGCCGTGCCGCGGTAGATCTTGAAGGTCACCTGGTCGGCCGCGCTCGCCGCCCATGCCGACTCGAGATCCGCCGGACCTTTGATGGCATGCCCGGCAAGCTCGGACACGATGTCGCCGACGATGATCCCCGCACCGTCGGCGGGCGAGCCTGGCACGACGGCAGTGACCAACACGCCGGCGCGGGATGGATTTTGCGCCGACGCCTCGACCTTGAGGCCGCCCAACCCCAAGCCGGGCTTGGCGGCCGCCACCTTGGGCGGCGGCGGCACCGCGCCGCTGTATTCATCGACCCTGGCAAGAAGCCCGGCAATCTCCGCGGTCGACAGTTCGCCCGAGTAATCGCCGAGCCGCTCCAGCAGCGTGAAACGCCACAATTCAGGCTTGTCGGCGGCGTGGGCCGCGAGCTGGCGCAGCAACCCCTCCTCGACCGGAAACTCGATCTGGTCCGTGAACGTGCATTCGCCGGTCGGGCAATTGACCGAGGTCGTTTTCATGAGCACCGTGGGCACCGTGATGGTTCCGTCGGTACCCCGGAATCTGACCTTGCCATAAGAGCGCCGGGCGCCACGGTAGGTAACGGTCGCAACGACCTGAAACGTGTTGTGCTGTCCCTTCCGATCGACGCTTGCCAGCAAATACTCATCGTTCCAGACGGTCCGGAGCGGGCCATGATGTTCCACGTATCCCTTCTCGGTGGTGATGGTGGTTACGCCGGCGATCGGGTCGTCATGAATGATGGCGCTATCGCGGAAACGCTCCGCGTTGAGCGTCATGAGCGCTGGATCATTGGCGAAGCAGGTCCCGGACGCGCCCAAGAGTACCCAACCCAAAGCGTTGCGGAATTTTGAACCCATGCGCAAATCTTATCGTACCGGCTGGCAGCCTGTCTGTTGGCCTCGCGGACCAGCCGGATAGGCTCCTAGAGGTTGCGTTTCTCGATGCGCCTCGCGAGTTCATCGAGGTCCACCTCTTCAACCGGAATCTCGATCGAATCGCCGCTGCCGGCAGGGGCCGCCGCTTTTGCGGGACGCGCTGGGCTGCTCTTGATGGGCGGCGGTGCAGCCCGCGTCTCGGGCGGCAACGGCTCCGCTGCCGCCGGCAACACCCAGTCCTTCTTTTGCGCGACCCAGCGCTGATAGCGCTCGAAGTTCCACATGCCCACATCGCCTCCCGTTTGCAGCACGTTGGCGATCTGGCTGAATTGTCCGCCGCGAATCGTTCCCCGGGCGGCGGCATTGGGCAGCAAAATTTCACAAATCGGTATCCGCAGGCGGTATTCGCTCGAGTATTCGAGGCGCTGGCATACGAATCCCACGAAGCAGTCGGCGACTTGCGCGCGAACGCTGGCTTGAATGTCCGCAGGGAAGGACATGCAAAGTCGGGTCAACGCTTCCGCGCAAGTGGCGGAGTGCATGGTCGCGATGACCAGATGGCCGGTCTCGGCGGCGCTCAACGTGAGACGCATCACGTCCGGGGTACGCATTTCACCGACGACCAGCACATCCGGATTCTCGCGCAGGGAATCGATGAGGGCCTGCTCGAACGAGGGCGAGTGCGTGGGAATTTCGCGCTGCCGTATGAACGAGCGGCGATTGGCGAACAGGTACTCGATGGGGCTTTCGATGGCGATGATATTGCGAGCGCTGCCGGCGTTGATCTCCTCGATCAGCGCCGCCAAGGTGGTCGACTTGCCGCTGCCGGTCGGTCCCGACACCACGATCAAACCCGTGGTGGCTTCCGTGAGGCGCTTGAGCTCCGGGTGCAGGTTGCAGGCCCGCAGGTTGTTTTGAAAATGGCTCAGCAGTCGGATCGCCATCGCCACGCCGCGCACCGTTTGGAACAGGTTGATCCGGCAGCGCACGCCTTGGATGGTGCGCGACACGTCGGCCGAGCCACGCGACACGAACTCATTCCACGCTTCGGCGCCGAGCACTTCGCGCGCCGCCTGCAGCAATGCGGCACCCGCCAGGGGCGCCGCCGCGGCCACCAAATCGCCGCGCACCCGCGCCACCAAGGGCGTCTCGGCCTCGAGGTGCAAATCGCTGGCGCCGAGTTCCCGTCCCTTTCGAATCCAGTCTCGCAGCGACATCTACGAGCCTCTCACGGCAGAGGCGGCGTACGGGCGTGCGCCGCCATTGCGATGAGTGCGACACCGCCCACCACCAAATTGATCCCGATCAGGATCCCGATTGCCCAGCCGGCCGAAGCCGGCAAGCCCGCGAAAATAACTCCTGCCAGCAGCAGATCCACCGCGCCGCTCAACAACAGCATCCCCCAGCGACCCGACAGCTGCCGCCGATGATCCAACGCGTAGAGAATGGACACGACTCCTTCCACGCACAGAAAAGCGCTCAAGACCAAGGTCAGCGTGACCACGCCGCTCAAGGGCCAGACCAGCAATACGATCCCGGCGACGATACCCGCGACCGCCGACGCTAAGGACCAGCCGAACCCCGGCCCGCGGCGCGTCGCGAAAGTGCCCCAAAGGCCAACGACGCCGCTCAACAACAACAGCCAGCCGATCAAAAACGCGACCGCGATCGAGGCAAGCTCCGGCAGAATGATGGCCATGAGTCCGAGGATCACCAACACCACGCCCTCGCTCATGAAGAACTTCCAATGCGCATGCAGCGAACCGGAGACGACCGCGTTCATCTTGATTCGGGCAGGATCTATCGCCATGTCGCTCTCCTTGGGGCCTGTATGCGCCTGATACCTTAGCACTTTGACTCCTCTCCTTACGTCAGAAACATGCGCATTGCTGCAGCAGGCGCGCCGTACAGCGCCCGCCTCGTTGCAGTGTTCTCTGGACCTGCAACGGAGCATCGCACGCGTCGATGTCTGCTCCGATCACTGGACTGCGGCGGGTTCCGCATTTCCGTACCCTGAACGCTGCAAGGAGCACACCGTTTATTACTGGGGCGATCGCGGGTTTCAGCCGGTCTCGCGGTATGGGACTTCGTTGGTAAAATTGGTGCCCACGAGCTGGGGTCCTCCCACCTTTGAAATCGATGGCGTCAAAATGCTGCCGAGCGCCCGAATCTCGCCATACGAGGATGCGCGGCGCAAAGTGGCATTGATCGAGCCGCGCGGCAAGGTCGTGTTGGATTGCTGTGCGGGCCTGGGCTATTTCGCCGCGTGCTGCATCGAGGGACGCGCGGCGCGGGTCATGTCCTTTGAAAAGAATGCCGACGTGCTCTGGCTGCGGGAGATGAATCCGTGGTCTCCGCGGCCCGATGAGTCCTTGATGCTGACCCACGGCGATGTCTATCAGGCTGTCGCCGCAATGAAGAGCCTTTCGGTGGACGCGGTGTTGCACGATCCACCGCGGTTCGCACTGGCGGGTGAACTCTATTCGCAGGCGTTCTACGATCAGCTGGCGCGCGTGATCAGGCATCGAGGCAGCCTTTTTCATTACACGGGATCGCCAAACAAGGTCGCGCGGGGCCGCGACCTCGCCGGTGAGGTCGTCAAGCGGCTGCGAACCGCCGGGTTCGCAGCCAAAGCGGTGGCTGACGGCGTCTTTGGCATCAAGCGCTGAAGGCCTTTGCCTGAAGCCTTGCCTGCCGCGGCGCCCGGGCATCATTGCCGCGGCTAGATTGCCCGCGCGTCGCCGGTCTTTTTGTAGACGCCGATCAGGCCTCCGAACCCTAGACTGATGTCGGCATTATGGGTGTAGGAGTCGGACCCCACGCCGGTACCCAACGACAGGGACTGCTCATCGGAGAACTCGTCCAAGACGACCCCATTGGCGCCGAGCTTGGCGGCTTGCGCCGAAAGCCGCTGCACCAGCATGGTCTCGGTCTTGGGCCCGCCGGGTCTGAAGAGCGTCTTGGTCGAAGCACGCAGCAGCGCGATCTGAATGGAATTCGGCGGCGCCGTGGAATAGATGACGACATCCGACGAGGGGATTGGCGGCCGCACCGTGCCGGTCAGGAACACGTCCGGCGCACAGCCCGCACACACGATCAGCATCCATACCAGCGCGATCCAGCGCATCGGTCTTTTACATCGACTCCAACGTCGCCGTCGCGGGCACCTGCGTCGCGCGTAAGCGCTCGCCGGTGAGTTCCGCCGCGGTCATGACACGCAGCAGGTTATCACCGGCAAGCTTGGCAATGTCGCGATCGCTCCAGCCGCGGCGCATCAATTCCTCGAGCAGCGCCGGAAAGCGATCGACACCTTCCAGACCGGTCGGCGGGTCCGGAATGCCATCGAAGTCCGAGCCCAAACCCACATGATCGACGCCGGCAATCCGTGCGATGTGCTCGACATGGTCGGCGACCTGCGCGAGGGTCGCGGCCGGGCGCGGATGCTGCGCTTCCCAGGCGCGAAGCGCCGCAGCGGCGCGCTCCGGTTGGCCAATATATAGTCCGCCATACGGCGGCGCGTCGAAGCGTGCCTGTTCCGCCGCATGGTCCGCCTCCCATTGGTTGCGCGCCGATGACACATAGGCGGGCGCAAAATTGACCATCACGATGCCGCCATTGGAAGCCACGGCGCGCAAGATGTCGTCCGGTACATTGCGCGGATGATCGTCGAGCGCCCGCGCCGATGAGTGCGAAAATATCACTGGGGCGGCGCTCGCTGCCAAAGCCGCCTTCATGGTGTCCGGCGAGACGTGGCTCAAATCCACCAGCATCCCGAGGCGATTCATCTCCTTGACGACCGTAACCCCGAAGGCGGTCAAGCCCGCGTGCTTCGGCGCGTCCGTGGCCGAGTCAGCCCAGGCGGTGTTGGCGGTGTGCGTCAAGGTCATGTAGCGGGCGCCCGCGTCATAGAACTGGCGCAGGACGGCGAGTGAATCATCGATCTGATGGCCGCCCTCCACGCCGATCAGCGAGGCGATCTTGTGGGCCTTGTGGATGCGGCGAATATCGGCGGCGGTGTACGCCATGGCGAAATCGTCCGGATATCGCGCCACCATTCTCTTCACGAGGTCCATCTGCTCGAGCGTCATTTGCACGGCCTCGAAGCCGTGCACGCTGACCGGAATCCACACCGACCAGAATTGGCCGCCAACCAAACCGGCGCGTAAGCGAGGAATGTCGGTCATCAGCGCGGTCTGGCCAGGCTGCAGTTTCAAGTGGCTGGTATCCGCACGCAGATCCAACTGATCGAAGCGGCTGTTGAAGCGCTCGCGTATCTCCCACGGCAAATCGTTGTGACCATCGATGAGCGGGGTCGTCAGCAACACACGCGCGAGCCGTTGTCGATAGTCATCGGCCGCGTCCGCGCGCGACGATGCCAGGCTCAACGCGCAGGACATGCCTGCTACCAGAACAGCAAGACGGATCATTCGCACAAGCTCGCATCGACGGCCCCTGACCCTCAGATGCTAGCATGCAGCGCGGAGGCGGATCGGCCCGACGCGAATCCGGCCGAGGCGAAACCGGCGCGCATTGGCGGGTGGCGGCGCAGAGTTTACATTCTTGACAACATAGGCACATGTTGTCTATTGTCAGCTGTGAACATAACGACGCGCCCCACCCCCGACCACCCCGCCCCCGACCACCGTACCCCCGATCTTACCGAGGTGCGCCGACGCGCGCTGCTGGATGCTGCTGTCTCGGTATTCACCCGGTTCGGGTTTCGCAAGACATCCATGGATGATGTCGCCCGGGCTGCGGGTGTGTCGCGGCAGGGACTATATTTGGTCTTCTCCACCAAGGAGGAGTTGTTCCGGCGCGCCCTCGATCATACTTTGAGCGGTCAACTGCATGCCGCAGTTTGCGTGCTGTCCTGCAGCAAGAAGAGCTTGGAGGAGCGGCTGATTGCCGCCTGCGACGAGTGGTCGGGCCGCTTCGCGGGGGGCTTCGTCGGGGATGCTGCCGACCTCATGTGCGCGGGCACTTCCTTGGCGGGAGACACCGTGCGGCACTACGAGGAGCACTTCGAGCAGGCGCTGGCGCAAGCCTTTGCCGCACCTCCGACCAACACCCTCTGCAGGAATGCCGGTGTGCAGCCTGCGGAAGCCGCGCGTGCCCTGCACGCGACGGCACGAGGGCTGAAACATTCGTGCAGTTCGAGACAGGATTTTCGCCAGGCCGTCGGGGCGGCGGTACGCATGTTCTGCGCACCGCTCGCACAACAGCCCAAGCCGCCTGCCCAACAAATCAAGAGAAGGTAAGCTCGATGAAGAAATCAGACGTATTCGGGGCGCGTTCGACGGCGGACGAGGTGCTGGCCGGCATCGACCTGACCGGAAAGCGGTACCTCGTCACGGGGGCGGCCTCTGGGTTGGGTCTGCAAGTGGCGAGTGCGCTCGCGGCGAATGGCGGCCACGTGATCGTCACCTCGCGCACCCTCGATCGCGCGCGTCGAGCTTGCCAGGAGATCGGCTATCACTGCTCGCCGCTCCAATGCGACCTGGGCGATTTGGATGATGTGGCCGCCGCGACCGCCGCGGTTCACCGGCTGGATGTGCCTTTGGATGCCATCATCGCGCATGCCACCATCGCGCCACCCGAAACTCTGTCGTTGCGCAACGGCATCGAGGCGCAATTTTTCGTCAATCACATCGGCCACTTTGCGCTCATCAACGAGTTGACGGATCTGCTGCGCGACGGCGCCGGCCGTGTGGTGATCGTATCGAGCAGCGTGGCCGGCGCGAACCCTGCAAAGGGCACCATCATGTTCGACAATCTCGCAGGGCAGCGCTTCTATGAGGCGCGGCGGTTCCATCGCCAGTCGGCGCTCGCCAATGCGCTGTATGCAAAAGAATTGTCGCGACGGCTAAGTACCCGCTCTAGCGGGGTCAATTGCGTCGATCCCGGCAAGGTGCGGCCGACGGCAACGGCGAGACATCGGAGCATCGTGCGGCGGCTGGCGCAGTTTGCCGCGCGCCCGTTCCTGCGATCGCCGGCGCAAGGCGCGGCCACCTCGAGCCTGCTGGCTGCAAGCCCGAACGTCGCGGGCGTCTCGGGCGAGCATTGGCGATATTGCAAGGTGGCAACGAGCAACCCGCTGATCGAGGACCGCGAGCTCGCGTTGCGGTTGTGGGATGTATGCGCGGAGATCGTCGCCCACTATCGCGCCTCGCGCACGGGACTCATGGCGCACGCAGCGTGAGCCTCGCGGCGCAGGCCGGCTGCTCAAGCCGCCGGCCCTGCGCCAGTAGCCGGACTGGCTCCAACTTGAGGAGCCTAACCGAGATTATCCGCGGCAAATCCCCAATTGATCAGCTTATCCAGCACCGCATTCACGTAGTCGACCCGGCGGTTCTGATAATCGAGATAATACGCGTGCTCCCAGACGTCGATGGTCAACAACGGCTTCGGCCCCTTTGCGATGGGAGTTTGTGCATTGCCGGTCTTTATGACTTTGAGCTTCTCGCCGTCGCGTACCAACCACGCCCAGCCGCTGCCAAATTGGCCAACGGCCGCGGCGGATAACTCCTTCTTGCAGTTATCGAGGCCGCCGAATGAGGCTTCGATCATTTTTGCCAAGGCTGCCGGCGGCTCTCCGCCACCGCCGCCTTTGAGGCTGTGCCAGTAGAACGTGTGGTTCCAAACCTGCGCTGCATTGTTGAAGATCGCGGCTTGCTCAGGCTTGCCATCCGTCGCCGCGACGATCTTCTCGAGAGGCAGATCGGCAAATTCGGTGCCCGCAATGAGCTTGTTGAGGTTGTCGACGTAAGTCTTGTGATGCTTGCCGTAGTGATAGCTCAGCGTATTGGCGGAAATGACGGGCTCCAGCGCATTTTGCGCGTAGGGCAGCGGCGGCAACACGATGGATGGGGAGTTCGATGTTGTGTTCATGAAAATTCCTGCATGCGAGGGTCGGATTCGGGTCAGCCGTGAACCATAGAGATGCTATGTTACCTCCACTACCGGAATCCGACTACACCCTCGGTAGGCCTACGCCGACGGTCGGGTAGGAGTATGTGCGGTGCAAAGACTTACATCCCCGCTCTTGGTCGAGATTTGCACGTGGGCGTGACCCTCGCCTACCTTGAATGCCAACCGTGACCCGGGTCCGAGCTTGGCTTGCACGGGTTTCGGGCCGAAGCAATTTTCGATATCGCCGCTCAAGGTCTGTACGTCGAAATCGGCGGCCGGGATGGTGGCAATGTTCAGATGGATGTTGCCGCTGACCGATTCGCCATCGAGCTGGCTGTCGCTGCCCAACCCGAGAGTCGCGTCGACGTCGCCCGAAACACTCTTGAAATGTGCCCGAGTCTGCGTCCCCTCCTCCACCTTGATGGTACCGCTGACCGAACTCACTTCGGTCTCGCCGCTGCCGCCGCTCAGGATGATATCGCCGCTCACGCTCTTGAGGGCGATCGATTTTGCGTTGCGCGCACTCAAGTGAATGTTGCCGCTGACGCTGCCCCCGCGCACGTCGCCGCCGACGTCGCCTTCCACCTCGCCGCTGACCGATTGCAACTTCACGTCCCCCGTCAGCCCGTGGATGTTGAGGTCGGCGCTGACCACCGTCGCGGTGACCGCGCTGGTCGCAGGCACGTGCACGGTGAGGCGCGCTGAAGCTTCCGACCCCCAGAGGCGACTGCGGCGACTGATCACTTGCACGGTGATGTGGGCAGGATCGCCAGTCACCGCTACACGGTCGACGTCGCTGCCCGCCGTACCGGTCACTTCGACTTCCGGTTTGTCCCAGCCTTGCAGATCGAGCGACCCGGACACATTGTCGATCTCGACACTGCCGTGGGGATCGGCCGCGAGCCGCTGCTCGATATTCTGCTCGGCATGCGCCGACAACGACGCCAGGCCAAGCGCGCAAACCGCGAAAGGCCGTAAGACACGGATCCACATATTCAAGTCCTCACTGCTGGTTGAGTGGCCTCCACGACGCGGTCGTAAAGGTCGATTTCATCGTGCAAGGTGCTCTGCCATAGATCCTCGAGCACCGGACTCGATGGATCGGCCAGCAACGCCTGGCGAATGTCTTCGTGGGCGTGCCGTATGACGGCCAAGCTCGCCTCGATCTGGGCGCGTGTGCCGGGCTCGAGCAGCATGAGCCGTTCTCGAAACGTGAGCTGCAGCGATTCGCGCGCCTTGATGTACTTCGCATCGCCGGGTTCCTGGAATGTTGCCACTCCGGCCACGGCCGGCAGGCCGTCCGGCGCCTGCACCCGGCGAAGCACCGCCCACGTAAAAATGCTCGCCAGGCACGCAGCGGCGGCAGCGAGGCATGCGGCCAAAACCACGGGCCGCGGGCGCCTCTCCTCAAGTTCGATTCGTGCCCGGATGGCCGGCCAAAGGTTTGCTCCCGGCGCCACCTCGTGCGGCAGGCGCGCAAGGCGTTCATTCAGCGAGTCGCGAGACGTATCGCTCATGTGTCCTCCAATTCGAGCGCTTGCGCGAGCAACTGCCGGGCCCGATGCAGTTGCGCCTTGCAGGTGCCCTCGGCGATTTTCAGATTGGCGGCGGCTTCGGCATGGCTGTAGCCGTAGATACCGACGAGTACCAGCACGTGACGCGCAGCTTCGGGCAGCCCGGCGATTGCCCGCTCCAAGTCGAGAGCGGGAGTGCTGACGGCGAAATCCGCTCGTTCGGGCATTCCCGTCGCCGGCTCCGGCACTTCGAATTTTGCGCGCAAACCTTTGCGCCGGGACAGCACGGCCCGGATCGCTATGCTGTGCAACCATGTGCTGAAGCTGCTGCGTGCCTCGAACTTATGCAGTGCTCGCCACGCGGCGATGAAGGCATCCTGCGTGCAATCCTCGGCCGCCTCGCGATTTCCGGTGAGCCGCAAACACAAGCCGTGGATTCGCGCCGAATATCGCCGGTAAAGATGCTCGAACGCCGCCACATCGCCGTCCGCCGCAGCCGCGATGAGCTGCGAGGGCTCGCTCGAGGCGTCGGCCTGACTGCCACGGTCACCGTACATCATTTGAAATGCTGCCATGCGAGCTTAAGAGGTCGGCAGAAGGCAAAAGGTTTGAATGCGCGCGCTTCCCTGCGCGCGTCTTTCCGCCGACGGCCACCCTGACGATCGCCTCACTGCTGCCGGGTGACGAACGTCATTATTCGCATACCTGCGGCGCCGTGCAGTGCCCGACCACGCAGCTTCGTTCGGCATATGTCAGATAAGCGCCCAAGAGCCGTCAAAATTGCCTATTTATCGTAGTTTGGTTCGAGGCACGGGGTAGGCCCAACCGCGCCTCGGGCTTCGGTGCTTTCTGACGCGTGATCGCGACCTTGATACTTACCCGCCGCCAGGGGCCGTGCCTACACTCGCGCTGCCCTTCGAGGTTCAGGAAAGCGGCCGCCACATGTCAACAGCCATCAAAGAAGCGCCACCCCGGCTCGATCCTCCGGCGACGCGCTCGGCGCGAGTCTTCAGGCGCACGCTCACGGGCGTGGCTCTCCTGCTCGCGGTCTTGATCGTTACCGTGGCGCTCTTGCCGGCCAGCGTCTGGAAACGAATCATCACGCATGTCGCAAGCAGCGACTTGGGACGTCGAGTGTCGATCGACGGCAAGGTCGAGGTGCATGTTTTCAGCTGGAATCCGCGAGTGGTCATCGAAGGTCTGCGGGTGGCCAATGCCGATTGGGCGCCGAAGCGGCCGATGCTGCGCGTCAGGCGCCTCGACGTGACCTTGAGTTTGCTGTCCTTGTTCAAACCAGCGTTGGTATTTCCACGCATAGAAATCGACGCACCCGACATCGACTTGATGCGCGACAGCAGCAGCCGCGCCAATTGGGATTTTGCGACCCCGGGCGCCAACAAACCGCAAAAGCCGGGTGCATCGGCGCCGGCGAAGATTCCCGTGATCAAGCAGCTCATCCTCGCCGACGGCGTCCTGGTTGCGAGCGACCAGGTGCGCAAGCTCACGTTCAACGGACAGATAGCGGTCAATGAGGGCGCGCGTTCGGCAGATCAAGCGCTGCGCGTGCACGGCAGTGGGGTCTTGAACGGCAAGCCGTTCGAGTTGCGGCTGGACGGTGAGCCGCTCATCAATAGCGATCATTCCAAGCCCTACGAATTCAACGTCGCCGTGAGCGCGGCCGACATCAAGCTGACTGCGCACACCAACATTGCGCATCCCTTCGATCTCGGCGAGGTCGCGGCCATATTTCATCTGGCCGGAAAGGACCTCGCGGACGCATTCTACTTGACGGGACTTGCGCTGCCCAACACACCCCCCTATGAGCTGGCCGGCACCGCGGTGCGCAACGGCATGAAATTCACCGTCAACGACTTCCATGGGCGATTGGGCAGCAGCGACATCAACGGCAAACTGAGTGTCGATACAGGCCGCGAGCGACCTTTCTTGAGCGCCGAACTCGATTCATCGTCGCTGAATCTCGCGGACCTCGCGGCGCCGCTCGGAACGCAGGCGGTGCCGGAAAACGAGGTGGATACGCTCGCCGGCGGCAGCGCCGCCGCGCCTGCACCCGCGGCCACGCCTGCGCCCGGTGCGCCCGCACCCGCCGCTCCTCTAGCCGCCGGTCCCGATGCATCGAAGAATGCCCTGCTGTTGCCGGATGCCGACTTGCAGGTGGCACGCGTGCGCGCCATGGACGCGGACGTGCAGTTCTTGGCGGATTCGATCAATACGGCCAAGTTCCCGATGAAAAAGGTGCAGTTTCACCTCAAGTTGGACGACGGCATGCTGACTCTCGATCCGCTGACGTTTACGCTGCCGGAAGGACGCTTCTCGGGAACCGTGAAGTTGAATGCGCGCCCGGCCGTTCCGGTGACCGACATCGACATGAAACTGAAAAACCTCGATCTGGCGCAATTCAAACCGGGGTCCAGCAGCACCCCGCCGCTGTCCGGCGATGTGGTCGGGCGACTCAAGCTGCACGGCGCGGGTGCATCGGTGCACAAGGCCGCTGCAGATGCGCGAGGCGACATCACGGTCGTGATCCGCAAGGGGGAAATGCGCGCCGCGTTCGCCGAACTCACGGGCATCAATGTCGCGAGCGGCTTGGGTCTGTTGATCGCCAAAAAAGACGAAGACACGAACATCCGCTGCGGCATCGTCAGCTTCCATGCGGACGACGGCGATCTCAAGGCAACCACGATGCTGCTCGATACCGGGCGGGTCCTGATCACCGGCAGCGGCTCCGTGCAATTAGGAAGCGAAAAGATCGACCTGTCGCTGCGTGGCCAACCGAAGGGCATCCGCTTGGTACGCTTGCGCTCGCCGATCGAGATCGGCGGCAGCTTGTTGCACCCGACGATTGGTGTCCGAACCCTCGACGTGGTCGCACAGACGGGCAGCGCCATCGCATTGGGCGTCTTGCTCACGCCCGTGGCGTCACTGCTTGCGTTCGTCGATCCTGGCCTGGCGAAGGACGCCAATTGCGCAGACCTGGTCGCACAGACGAGCCAGGATAAAGGGCTTCCTGCTGCGAAGTGAGCTGGGTTATCGTAGGACCGTCGTCGGCTCCTAGGAAACAATGCCCATGCTGATCGTGTGTCCCTCGTGCGACTTGGTCCAACGGGGTGACGTCGTTCATGCGGGCGACCGCAGCTGCTGTGCTCGATGCCGCGCCGTCTTGCATCGTTCGCGAGACTCGCCGCTCGATGCGGCAATCGCCATCGCCTGGTCGGCCCTGGGTTTGTTCCTGCTTGCCAATCTCTACCCGTTGGTCGAGTTCGACCTCAGCGGCGCACGGCGTGAGACCACGTTGATCGGTGCGGCCTGGGGTCTGCATCTCGCGCATCGTGATGCTTTGAGCCTGTTGGTGCTGGCCACCACGGTGCTCGCTCCTCTGGCTCAGATCGTGGGGTTGCTCTACCTGTTGCTGCCGTTGCGCCGCAAGCGCCGCGCGCGGCGCCAACGAACGGTCTTTCGCCTGCTCATGCACGTCAGAGCATGGACGTTCGTCGAGGTATTCATGCTCGGGGCGCTGGTCGCCTTGGTGCGCCTGGCCGCTTATGCCAATGTGGTGCCCGGCATTTCGCTGATTGCCTGCGGCTTGTTGATGATCAGCCTGTCATCGCTCAGCCACCGCGTGTCGCCGCAACAGTTCTGGATCTGGGTGGAGCGCAGCCGGGAATGACTGCAATCGTCACCGGCCGGGATCTCGGGTTGATGGTGTGTCTGCAATGCCATTGCTCGGTGCGCGCCGCGAACGTGCGTCGCCCGCGCTGCCCGCGCTGCTTTGCGCATTTGCATCTGCGCAAACCGCACAGCGTCGTCGCGACGGCGGTGCTGCTGGCATTGGCGGCCATTCTCTACGTTCCCGCGAATCTGCTTCCCGTCATGTACACGCGCACCCTTTTCGACGACGAGAGCGATACCATCATGAGCGGCGTGCTGTCACTGCTGCAGTCAGGCTCCTGGCCGATCGCCTTGCTGGTATTCGTCGCCAGCATCGTCGTGCCCTTGCTCAAGCTGCTCGCATTGGGGCTGGTGCTGTACTCGGCCTGGCGTCCCTCCCGGCGCCACCGCCAGCAGCGCAGCGATCTGTATCGATTGGTGGAGTTCATCGGCCGCTGGTCGATGCTGGACATCTATGCCCTGTCGCTGCTCGTGACCTTGGTGCAGGTACAATCCTTCGCCAACATCTCAATCGGCTGGGGAGCCGTCGCGTTCGGCGCCGTCGTGGTGCTGACGATCGCCGCGTCACAGACGCTCGATGAACGGCTCCTATGGGATGAACCGTCAAGTGAATGAGCCCGGACCGGATCTGCGCGACCTGCCGAAAGCTGTGGCATCGCGATCGACATGGGCGCGCCTGCCCTTGGTGTGGCTTCTGCCCGCGATCGTGGTGCTTGCCGGCGCGTTCGTCGTGGTGCACGAAAAGCTGGCGCAAGGGATAACCGTGCACATCCGATTTCACAACGCCGATGGGCTCGAAGCCAACAAGACCAAGATCCGCTACAAGGATGTCGATATCGGCGAGGTCAGCGACATCCGCGTCGCCGACGATCGCAAGGAAGTGATCGTCACCGCTCAAATTCAGAGAAACGCCAAGGAGTACATGACCACCGACACGCGCTTCTGGGTCGTGCGGCCGCGCATATCCACGGCCGGCGTGACCGGCTTGGGAACCTTGGTGTCCGGTGAATACATCAGCGTGGATGTCGGTGAGTCGAAGATCAAGAGCAGCGACTTCGTGGGACTCGAGATTCCGCCCATCGTGACCTCCGACCTGCCCGGTCGGGAATTCGTGCTGCACGCCGAGGATCTCGGCTCGCTGTCCGTCGGATCTTCGGTGTTTTACCGTCATCTGACGGCCGGTCAGGTGATCGGCTACACCTTGGACCGGGCCGGATCCGGGGTGACGATACGAGTATTCGTCAATGCCCCCTTCGACTCCTACGTCAATGGCGCTACTCGCTTCTGGCAGGCGAGCGGCGTCGACATGTCGATCGGATCCGACGGCGTGCGCCTGCGCACCGAGTCGTTGACGTCGATTCTGGAGGGCGGCATCGCGTTTCGGACCTTGCCAGGAGCGCCGGTGACTGAAGTTCCCGCCGATACTTCCTTCAGCTTGTACCCGGACGAAGATCGTGCCATGCGCCCAACGGAGACGGAGATACGTCGCTTCGTCATGTACTTCAAAGGTTCGCTGCGCGGTCTCTCGCCGGGCGCGCCGGTCGAGTTGCATGGCATCTACATCGGCGAGGTTCGAACCTTGGACGTCGAATACGACCCGAACCGGCAGTCCTTGCGCTTTCCCGTCGTCGTCGAACTCTATCCGCAAAGAATCCGTGGCAAGGCATTTTCGAAGGCGAAGGTGAAAGGCACCGTCGTGCGGCCGGAGGACGCCGTCGCCGCGAGCCGAACTTTGCTCGATACCTTGGTGCAGCATGGGCTGCGCGCGGAGCTCAAGACGGGTAATCTTCTGACCGGCCAGAAATTCGTCGCGTTGGATCTGTATCAGGATGCACCCGCCGACCGGGTCGATTGGAACGAGCAGCCCGCGATTTTCCCGACCATTTCCGCCGGACTCGAAGACATCCAAGATTCCGTCGCCAGCATTGCGCGCAAGCTCGACAAGATCCCTTTCGATCAGCTCTCGGTGAAGCTGATCGCCACCATGGCCACGTTGGAGCAGACTCTGAAGAATGCCGATCACCTGCTGCAGAATGTCAACGGCAACCTGGCGCCGCAGGTGCAGGCGACGTTGGCCGAAGCTCAGGCGGCCCTGAAGAACGCCAAAGAGATACTCGCACAGGACGCGCCGCTGTCGACCCAACTGGAATCGACGCTGCTACAGGTGTCGCGTGCCGCGAAATCGATCGGAGCACTCGTCGATTATCTGGAGCGCCACCCCGAGTCGTTGCTGCGCGGCAAACCTGAGGACACCCCGTGAGGGTATGGATTTGGATCGTCTGCGCGGTGCTCGCAGGGGGTTGTGCGATCGGCCGTCCCGATCACTTCCATGCACTCGAAGCCGACTCCCTCGCGTCGGCCGGGGCAAATTCCCATTTCGTCATGCAAGTGAACCTGCGCGTGTCGCTGCCCATGAGCGTGGACCGCGATGAATTGGTGCTGAGCAATCCCGGCACCGTGAGCATTCTGGAGCATGAACGCTGGGCTTCGCCTCTGTCGGAACAGTTCTCCCGCGTGCTCGGCCAGAACATCGAGTCACGGCGACCGAACGTCATCGTCACATCGAGAAGCATCGCGGACAGCGGCCCGACGACGACCGTCGCCGTCGAGGTGGTGCAACTGTCACTCGTCAAAGGCGTAGAGACGCAGATGGAGGCGCGCTGGCGCATCGAGTCGGGAACCCATGTGGCGCAGGGGCGGGAGACGTTCGTTTCCAAGGCTCCCGGTGCAGGCTTCGATGACCTCGTCCGATCCTTGGACGACGCCATCGGCACTCTGGCCGACAGGTTGGTCGCGGGGCTGCCTTCAGGCAGCTGACGAGGCACCCCGCGGCCTGTGAGCGTCTACTCGACGACGATGGCGTTGTGAACCGAGTTCACGCCGTCGGTGTCCTTGGCGATGGCGGCCGCCAGGTCGCTCGCGTCTTGCGTCGGCGCCCTGCCGCTCAGCCAGACCACACCATTCTCATCGGTGTCCACTTTGATGTGCGTCAACGTCGAGAGGTGCTTGGCCGCCAACTTCGTCTTTACCTTGGTGGTGATCACCGAGTCTTTGACCATATGATGCGATGATGCATTGTCCGCCGCATCATCGGCCATAGCCATCGATCCGCAGGCAACGCCAACCGCGAGCATGCTGCCTAAAATAATGTGCTTCATCCGTTTTCTCCTGATTGTCCCGATACCCAGCCGCCATGGTCGCCGCGACATCGCGCAGCCGGTGTCGGTAGAGGGCAGCTTAGGCCTGTAGGCACCTGCGGCGACCCGCTGACGGCCTTATCCCACGGCGGCGGCGGGTTCCACGGCGGCGGTGGGATGCACGGCGGGTTGCACGACGGCGGAGGGGCGTTCGCCGCTTGCCGCGGCGCGCTGTGCTTGGTGCTCAGGCATGGTCAGGAGCCTGGCGGTGTTGACCAGCGCCATGTGCGTCAATGCCTGCGGAAAATTGCCCATCATGCGGCGCGCGCGCGGGTCGTATTCTTCCGCATACAGCCCGACGTCGTTGCCAAGCGCCAACAGCCGTTCGAACAAGGCTTCGGCCTCGGGTCGGCGGCCGGTCACCGCATAGGCATCCGCCAGCCAGAATGAGCAGGGCAGAAATGCGCACTCCCCCGGCGGCAACGCATCGACATGGGTTTCCGTGGAATACCGCAGCACCAAGCCATCCACCAATAGGCCCTTCTCGATGGCTGCAATCGTGCCGATCACGCGCGGATCATGCGGCGGCAGAAATCCGACCTGTGGAATGAGCAGCAGGCTGGCATCCAAATGCGACGAGGTGTAGGACTGCACGAAGGTGTTGCGCCCGGCGTCGAATCCGCGCTCGCACACCTCGGCATGGATGGCGGCGCGGACCTCGCGCCAGGTATCGACGGGCCCCTCCAAGCCGCCGCTCTCGGCATCCTTGATGGCTCTGTCGAAAGCCACCCACGCCATCACCTTGGAATGCGTGAAATGCTGGGGTGTACCGCGTATTTCCCACATTCCGTTGTCCGGCAGAGTCCAGCGCGATTGCAGAAAATTCAACAGCGCCCGCTGCACCGGCCATGCATGCTCGTCGACATGCAAATGTGCCGTGCGCCGCGCCAGGTGCAGCGTATCCATGACCTCGCCGTAGACATCGAGTTGAAACTGCTTGAAGGCCGCGTTGCCGATGCGCACCGGCGCGGATTTCTCGTACCCTGGGAGCCAGGGCAACTGCAGCTCATCGAGCCGCCGCGTGCCCGTCACGCTGTAAAGAATCTGTAAATCCTCAGGGGAACCTGCCACCGCCCGCAACAGCCATTTCACCCAAGCGGCAGCTTCCTCATTGAAGCCGGCCAGCAGCAGAGCGTTTAGTGCAAAGGCAGCGTCGCGGAGCCAGCAGAACCGATAGTCCCAGTTGCGTACACCGCCCGTTTGTTCGGGCAACGAGGTGGTGGGTGCAGCAACCACGCCTCCGGTCGGCCGATAGGTCAGAGCCTTGAGCGTGAGCAGGGAGCGCAGCACCTGCTCATGCCAGCGGCCCTGGTGCGCGCACTGCTCAGACCACCGGCGCCAGATTGCCTCGGTTTCCGTCAACGACTGCTCGGCATCGAGGGCCGCACACATCGCAACGTGCGAGGGTCGATAATGCAGCACGAATGACTCGCGTTGACCTGCGCTTACCGTGAACTGCGACACCGTGCGCATGTCTTCGCCCTGCACCTTCACGGATGTTCGTAATTCGAGCGTGTCGGGACCGGCCGTCATCACCAACGTGTCCTCGATGCGTCTGACCCAGGGCACGATCGATCCGTAATCGAAACGCACCACCAGATCCATGCGCATGGCCACGCTCCCCTTCAATCCCTCGACGATGCGCATCAGATCCCACCGGCCATCCGACACTGCCATCCAATCGATGATGCGAACGCTGCCTTGCGACGTCACGAAATCAGTTTCCAGAATCATGGTCCCGTCGCGATAGCGCCGCGCAGCGGTTTCGATGTCACCGTCCGGCGCAATCAGCCAGCGGCCGTGCTCCGGTCCACCCAACAGCGCAGCGAAGCAGGCATTGGAGTCGAATCTTGGAAAGCACAGCCAATCGATCGAGCCGTCGCTGCCGACCAAGGCGGCAGTGCGGCAATCACCGAGCAGAGCATATTGTTCGATCGGCAGCGCCATGACGCTCCTCGGAGCGGTTGCCTCTTGAGATCGAGCCGAGCTCGCCGGTCCCGCCTCTCGAGTATCGAAAGCGGTGAGACCGGCGCTCCGCGCTGCCACCCCGGCGGAGATTTGCCGGGAGCCTTTGGCTAGTTCTGTTGCCCTTTGCGATCCGCGTCCTTCAGATCACTCTTCACGTCGCCATACTTTGCCTGGGCGGCGCCGACCGTCTTGTTGATGGTCCCTTTTATCTCCTGCTTGGGGTTGCCCACGGCTTTGCCGGCCGTTTCCTGCACCTTTCCCGCCGCTTCCTTGACCCGTCCCTCAACTTGATCTTTATTGATGCTCATGGTGGTTCCTCGACGCAACGCCGGCATACGGCCGACTCGTGGCCACCATGCTACCGACGCGCGCATTTTCGCCTGTAGGAACGGCCAATCATGCGCTGTGGGAAATTGCCGCATCCGCGATCCAAACGGCATCGTCAGGAAAGTCCGCTTCGCTCCTGCCATGCGAGAAAGCCCGCAGCACCGCCCATTGAAAACCCAGGTAGGTCATCGCTTGCGGCTCGGTGCCGCGTTCGGTGAACAGCGCCGAGTGCAAGGCGCGCAAACGGTGAAACGGCACCCCCGGAAACGCATGATGCGCCGTGTGATATTGCATCTGCCACGCCAGCCAGCGCATCAACGCGTTGGTGCGCGTGCTGCGCGTGGTGTCGAGTACGTCGCCGCCGTGCGGCAATCCCAGATGTTCGATCGTGTTTTGCAATTGATGCACGAATTTCATGACGAGCATGGGTGCCAGCCAGAGAATGACCGCGGCCCAAGTCCTAATGAGGATCGACAGGAGTGCGATTGCAGCGTAGCCGCACAGGTGCCAACGCGCTTCTCTGACCAGTTCGCCGCGGCGGCCGGCGGCGATGTATGGCTCGGTCACCACTCCACAGCAGAAGCGCAGGATGCGCCGCCAGCGCGTATACCAATACGACAGGCCGGACACCCACGTCAGATACGAGGCCAGCGTATATCGTGGCCGGAGCAGTTCGCCGTCGCGGCTCCAGTCTTGAGTGAAGCGATGATGCGCGATGTGCTGCAGTTGGTCGAAGGTTCGCGGATAAAAAAGCAGAAATCCGAACAGCCGCCCCAGCCACTCATTGAGCCAGGCGGTCCGAAATACAGTCCAGTGGCTCAGCTCATGCTGACCGGCATACAAAAAATTGAGCAGCACTCCGTGCACCATGAACAAGGGCACGGCCCAGTAGCTGCCCGCGAACATCCACAGCAGTGTGCCGCTCGAGAGGATCGCGCCCGCATGCGACAACGTCTGAAGCCAACCTCGCCAATCGCACGTCCGGCACAGGTCCTTGAGCTTTGCCTGATCGATGACCTCCCGCCGTACGAAGACTTCCTGCACGTGTTTTCTCACCGCGGCCGACCGCTGCCGATTCGATTCAAGTATTCTAGCAATTATACGAACCAAAACTGAGCCAGACAGGCTCCGAAGGGATCAATCCGATGAACTCGAGACGCGATTTCCTGCAGACGACGCTCAAGTTGTCGGCGCTGGCGGCGCTGCCCGTGGGGTCTGCGGCCGCGGCTGCGGCCGGCGCAGCGGAGACACGGTCGATGACGACGGCAGCAAGGCCCATCTCGCGCGACGAGCGGCAAACCCGGCTCTCCAAGGTCCAGGGCCTGATGCTCGAGCGCAAAATTCGCGCACTCCTGATCGAACCCGGGTCGAGTCTCGAGTATTTCACGGGCATCCAATGGCGCCGTTCCGAGCGCAGCACGGTCGCGATCATCCCGGCATCGGGCTCCGTGATGGTGGTGACGCCGGCGTTCGAGGAGCCATCGGTGCGTGAAACGTTCGAGGTTGGCGGCGACATCAGACCCTGGGATGAACACGAAAATCCGTTCGAGAAAATCGTGCAGTGCCTGCACGATCGAGGCATCGATTCCGGCACGATCGCGGCGGAATCCACGATGCGCTTCTTCATCATCGCGGGCATTCGGCAGGCGTCCGGCGCCTACGAGATCGTACCTGCCGATGCGCTGGTGCGAGCCTGCCGCTTGATCAAGTCGCCCGCGGAAATTGCCCTGATGCAGCTGGCCAACGACATCACCCTCGCGGCGCTCAAGGTGGTATGGGCGCAGACCGCCAAGGGCATGACCGGCAAGGACCTCGGCGATCTCATGACCGCGACCACCGTCAAGTTGGGCGGCGCGACGGAATTCTCGCTATCGCTGTTGAACGAGGCATCTTCCTATCCACATGGTTCGGTCAAGCCTCAGGTGGTTCATGAGGGCTCCGTCATACTCATGGATTGCGGCTGCACGGTATACGGCTACCAATCGGATATTTCGCGCACGTGGGTCTACGGTGAGCCGAGCGCCAAGCAACGCAAGGTTTGGGCAACGGTCAAGCAGGGACAGGAACTCGCTTTGCAGACGGCGAAACTCGGGGTCGCCGTGGGCGCGATCGACGATGCCGTGCGTGGCTATTATCAGGCCCAGGGTTGGGGACCCGGCTATCGGCTGCCAGGGCTGCCGCATCGGACCGGCCATGGTATCGGACTCGATGGCCACGAGCCCCCCTACCTGGTCCACGGCGACAGCACGCCGCTCGCCGCCGGCATGTGCTTCTCCGACGAGCCCGGGATCTACATTCCGGGGGAATTCGGCGTTCGACTCGAGGATTGCTGGTATATGACGCCTGACGGTCCAAAGACATTTACACCCCTGGCAAGATCCATCGACGATCCGGTCTGATGGCGATTGCACTGCTGTCCTTATGCATTTGGGTGTACTTGTTCTCGGCACACGGGAAGTTTTGGACATCTTCGCCGGAACTGAAGCCGGCGGCTCCCGACCATTGTCCCGACGTCGACGTAATCGTCCCGGCGCGCGATGAAGCCCCGACCATCGGCGCCGTCGTCGGTTCGCTGCTCGCGCAAGACTACGGCGGCAACCTTCGGGTCACCTTGGTGGACGACAATTCGAGCGATGACACGGTGCGGCTCGCAGGCAGCGCCGCGAACCTGCAAATTTTGCGGCTCACCAGC
>Ga0116231_10006678_pt1 | contig 21772 bp, 19 predicted proteins | sample S1TSphgellanicum_2_FD_89695 | JGI IMG/M metagenome (GOLD analysis project Ga0116231, IMG submission 89695) | Host-associated microbial communities from peat moss isolated from Minnesota, USA - S1T2_Fd - Sphagnum magellanicum MG | ecosystem: Host-associated > Plants > Peat moss > Unclassified...
CGTCATGAGGGTGACAAAAGGAGTTTTCGTTTAACTCCGTGTGCAATGTGGGAACGCTCTCAGTTATTCCTCTTAGACCCAATGTCAAAGGGAAAATTCTTTTCCCCCAATAGGTGCTTTCCAACCAAGGAAAATTTACCAAGTTCCCCTTTGACATTGGTTCACAGTACCCTTCTAGATGGCATAATTGAACTTTCCCTGTGAGGCTCCCTGGGAATGTTGCAGAACTCCCAGTGTTGCACAACAATTCCCTGTTACTTGCGTTTTTAGTCTATTCTTGAAGGTAAAGTAAGACAATTTTCCGCAAGGAATCATCCAAGAGCTCCTTATTACTTGTAATAAAAACTTTGATCGTACAGTTACCCTAGATCTAGTATCTTGCAAAAAAATTGTGGGTATTAATCAAGGCCTCCACGCGGCTCCACTATTCATGCACCATGCCGTGTTGCATGACGGGTAGAAAAAGAATCGTCGGGTATCGCGGTGACTCCGTAATTGCATGCAGGTGCAGAATAATTATATTGCTACGTACTCATATCTAGTACAGTTGCGAATGAAATCATCATGTCTAACATTAAGCATGTATGTTGTTATGTGGATTATTTTTTTCTGACACTGCAGATGTACCAAGGGCATTGAAGGCAGTTGACGTGGAAAATCCAATTGGAACCCCAGATCACGACCCCAAAGGCCTTTCCGTCCTTCAGCAGCATGTGGCCTTCTTCGACCGCAACGACGATGGCATTATCTATCCATGGGAGACGTTTCAGGGTACGAGGAGTACACGTATATTTTATTTTATTTTGGTTTCCCATCCGCATGAGTCATGTGTACACAACAGTCGAATCTGGTCTAGGTATAATAAAAACTAGATTAATATTCAGGTGTGGGCCAGTGCAAGTTTTGAGAAGAATGCAGGATCATATGGTATGAAAGCTGCTCGATGAATTAGCTGAGGCCGGCAGATGATTTCATTTGATGATACCTATAATGTCATATATAACTATATTGACTCTCATACGTGTTCACACATATTTGTAGGTTTTAGAGCCATTGGATTCAACCTGCTTTTCTCATTCTGGGCAATGGTGCTCATCAACGGATCATTCAGTTGGGTCACTCTTGATGTGAGAATTTTACGTTACCTTACACAGCCCAGACTGGTCACAGAATGACATTCCCGTACATTCTTCATATTGTCTTCGTCCAAGCAAGATGAATAGTTAATCGCCGTGTTTCAAGCAGTAATTAGTATTGCCATATATGTCTTGGGAGTGATCGGAACTGGTAACCCTGGAGAATGGAATGATCGGCCTGTGCAGTCTTGGATCCCGTCGCCTCTCTTCCCAGTCCACATCAAGAACATACACAGGGCTAAACATGGTAGCGACTCAGGAGTTTACGACACTGAGGGAAGGTAAAAATTGCTAGAAAAATGTTAAGCTAAGTGCCTTAATCTAGGAGCGTAGCTCAAAACATGATGTGGTGTACTTGGGGTAGCTGTATTCTGCTGCAAGCCCAATAGTACGCGGATTTATGGTTTTGTCGTTATCGGAGTAATAAATTTGGTCACAGACCGGGAATGAGATCTACATTTTGCTGGACATCCCTGTTTCTGAAGCTCACCCAGACATGGGGCTATATTCTTGGTAACCAGTGTAAATTGGTTAAGAAAAATCAGTTGATGCTGATATGCTAGATGGTGAGAACTTAAGTTCGATGATTGTCCTGTCTGATTCAAGCACTTGTTTTGTTGACTTTGATTTTGCATCTGCGTGACATCCGCTTCTTTATATCGGGACATGATTGTCGATAATAATGGATCCATGAAATTTGTCTTTGGTACGTTGGAACCAGGTTCGTGCCAGAGAAATTTGAAGAACTATTTAGCAAGTTTGCTAAAACGGAGAAAACGCGATTGACGCCTGGAGAACTGTGGGAGATGACTGAAGCGAATCGCTGCGCCATGGATCCCTTTGGTTGGCAAGTCACAGGCTTATAATCTCATGATTTGATCCATCAGTCCTCTCCATAGTTTGCTAATTTTATATGTCAGCGTAAAATTTTCGAAGCAGAAATTCTAGAGTGCAAATCTGGTCTGTATTCATATACCTAATGGTCATGAAATATTTGTGGATTACCCACCATGAAGTTTTTCTCTGGACCTAAACTCAACCCAACATCAAGCTGGTTATTTCCACTGATGCAGGACTGCCGAAAAATTGGAGTGGTTTGCTGTTTACTTATTGTTGATGGACAGAGATGGTTATGTACCTAAGGAAGGAATACGTGGTCAATATGACGGGACCATCTTCAAGTACATTGAACGAGAAAACCAGATGAAGAAGATACAAAAGAAACGCCTGTAAATGCACAAGCGCCAAAGGCTGCAATCCAAATGGAGCCGAGTTACATGATAAATTGGGTAATTTGTTGGTATGTTCTTTCTTGTACAGACAAGAGAGAGTCTGGTTGATGGCAAGGTTAGTTAATGCAGAAGAACGGAATCGTTGAGATTTATTAGTGTGCTTATTATATGTGTAAGGAGTGGGTTCTTCTCATTCACTGCTGCAAACGCTAACCAAATATAACAAAACAGGGGAACTCTTCATTTGTACCTACCAGGGAGACTTTCCGGCTCCCGTGCTTCCTCAAGTTCCCCCAATTGATCTTGTTTCAAATCCTTGGGAACATCAGTCCAATGAGCAGGATTGAAAATGGGGAACTACAACCTACCTCAGCTATTTTGTAACTGTTGTAAGAACTTTGCTTTTTGAAGGAAACTGTCCTAAAGTTTGATACGACTTTGTCTTCAACACTCGCCTAAACAAGTACTACAGAATTTACTAGTTTTTCATAGAGGTAAATGTGAGGCCTTGAAAATATCAAATTGGCTTTCACGATTGCATGGTCCAATGAAGGGAAAAAATTCCATTTTTCCTCTGTGGTCAGAGGGAACCTCTAAACAATTGAAGTTTATCAATTTTCCCCATTGGAAATTCAAACAAGAATATGGATTGAAACAGTAAATAATAAATTTCTCCATTATAAAATTGAAAGGTAAGATTGGAACATTTTGAAGTCACTTTCCTCATTTCAAAACCAAATGGGAATGATATCTGGAGTACTTTGAAATAAGTTAAAACTTTTTATTAATCAAGGAAAAGTTGAAACATTTACATTGAGGATATTTGGTACTACGTAACATTTCCTTTAAGAGCTCCGCTTCCTAGGCCAAAACAACCCCAGTAAGCAATCCTCTCCTAAGCACATCCTGGCCCTCCTTCACTATAGCATTTAGATGATCCACATATGGATTCTGATATGCAAATTAGTACAAAAACCAAGATGACATTGGTACCCCTACTCCCCTTTTACTTGTTCCTCCACAAATTTGCAATAATTGAAAGTATTTAGTAAAAGCTGTTAAGTAAGTTAATCAATTGAAAAGTGGTTTACTAAGTGCGATAGAGGTACGAATAGGATTAGGGTTAGAGCACAGTCCAATTGGACCAAATTAGGATGCACCTATTGCAAAAGGACTACCCAGAGTTGGCTTCCTTCTGGCTCTGGCAGTGTTGGTGTATCTTCTGCTGTGAAGTACATTTGGTTATTGTCAAGGCTCACGACCATGCCACCTAAAAACATTGTCAACAAACCTCAAAAGTTTGACCCTGTATGTAATATGCATGTAGTTTCACATGAAGCATTAGATGTTTTTACCTCTACACACAAAATCACATGTCTAGATCATGTTCTACTGGTGAAACTATGTGAAACAGACATAGAGTCCTCCATAATAAATCTCTACAAGGTTCCCTAAACCCTATTACAATATATGTAACTTGTTCTCCTTACAAACTTTGGCCATGTACTAGAACTTCAACAAAGAAGTAAAGGACTAGGATGTACACATGCTGCCATCCCACATCAATTCCTCAAAATTTGCATAACCCAACAACACTATCCTTTACCTATCAAACCACATCTCTATGAAATTGCAAAAAGAAAACTTTGAAGGTAGTATTCATGCGCAACAAGCTTTGTAAAAGTTTTAACTTGCCTATCAAAATAATTTTTTTTAAAATAAAATGAAAACCAAAAATAAAAATTAGCTTGTTGCATACAAATCAACCACCACAAGGAATTATGCTTCATATGCCAAAACCATCTAGGCATTGCCAACAACTACTATTGCAAATTTGACATTCTCAACTAGGTGTCAGAAGATCTACATCTACTAAAAAGGTGATGGTCAGTGAAGAGTGACTCTGAAAGTACCATGAAAACCCTAAAACAATGGAAAGATTAGCCTACCTTTGGATTGGGCTACCAAATTTTTGAAGAATTCAAAATGTGCAACTGAAAATTATGTAGCTTGTAAGTTGCTCACTTGCTCACATAGGAATTACATGCAAATAGAAAGCATGATCATATTCTCTGGAGCATGAAGTTGTGCAAGAAACATCAAAATAATTTTTTTAAAAATAAAATGAAAACCAAACCCAACCCAAAGAAAAATAAAAATAAAAATCGAGACAACTACCATTGATTTGATCAAGGATGTAGAAGGGTCACATTGAACCCCTAAAACATGACTTTTTGAACCTTCAACTATAATTTGATGATGACGATGTCAACAGTTGGTAAGCTAATTCAAAATTGTTATGTGCCTCATCTAAACCCTAAAAAGGACAACTTAAATAGCAGATAATGAGTACCCTCAAGTTTGATGGATAAATTTCAAACTATTGCTCCTACATATGAATTAAAAACATTATGTTCCAAGAAGAAATTAAAACATGGATCAAACCAACAAGAGCATTTTTTAGCAACCATCACAACCCAATGAGTATAGAAGTATCAACTTGAATCTCGGTAGCACGGTGTGGGATCATGAAACAAATGATTAGCCCATGAATGTCCCAAAGCATGGCTAGACTAAACTTTTGACTTGAAAATGTGAACACAAACACCATTAACCCTTGCCACCATTAGCTTGAACCCTAGTTTAAACTATTCCAAAGACTTTATACTATTCACTATTCAAAAATGAACCTCAAAATGTTGAAATTAGTCTTTCATCATGAATTTCAATTCAATCTTTGAAAACCCCTATTTTCATAAAAATGTTTGAACTTGCGATGGTTCACGCTGCAACTTTGGGTGCATTTCCATTACCAGCCCCTACACATAAACCCATGACATTATGTTACTAATGATAGTTTCATGATTGCCCATTAGTCTTAATAGTTTGTGATCAACTTTAAAACTTTTAATCACACTAAGCTAATAAAAAAAATGCTAACACATATAGACATGATAATCTATCCCAAGTTCCACACTTTAGAGTGAAACATGATTTCTGGATTCAAAGAAAATAACAAAAGAATTAGGTGGTTGAACCTATAATAAACATCATTAGTAGATCAAGGAAATGTTAAGTAAAAGAACATTAAGGTTTCATAGCCAAAGACAGCTAAAAAGGATTTTTATAGGTTAAATGGGTGGCATCTCCTTGCTCTTAAACCACAGAAGGCTAAAGGGGAGCGAAATCTCAAATGGAGGATTTGTTGATCTTTGTATCTTGAAATAGTGGCATTGTGTATAATGTCCATTTAGCCAAAATTCCAAGGGGTTGGTTTGAAGCAAAATTTGGAATCTAAAGAAATGTTTTAGAGGTAAAGTGTTTCCCTTACTTATGATGATGACTGGGGTTTTAGGGTTGTCATTGCACATAATTCCAAAACTTACCAATTGCATGGAGTTCAATAACCTTTGAATTTCTTGTTGTCCAATTCATATGGTACAAATATAACATCATGTTGTTGTGGTCCAACTACAATTTTGTTTATAATCATGTTGTTATGGTCTTATTGTACAGTTGTAGAAAGAGGTACCTCTATCATCACAAATGGTCAAAACAATGTGAGTAGGTGTTTGCACTTTCCCATTTTTAATTGTCAAGTTCGGGTCCTCAGAATTGTGGGTTGGATGGTCTCTTTTATAAGCACTATGACTTTTGTTTGTATGTGCCACCATTCAAGAAGTTCTAAGATTGAAATTTGCTATCTATTGATTGTTGACTTAACAATCTGTGAGCTTTGACTATTCGTATGTTAGTATCAAATTTTACATTTAGAACAAGGTGTGTCATTAGACAATGCAAAACCTAGCCTACATTTCAAGTACCACAAGGCATTTATACCAACATTTCATAAGTTAGTTATGAAACCCTCAAAAAACGTAGGTACAAAAACTCTAGCATTCTCTTGCCGTGGTACAACTACCATGACTAGTTTACCATCTTTGGGGATGGTTGCAAAAAATTTCAAGATAGTTTGACAAATCTGGCTATTAGTTTCATCAAGTTGTTGGTCATGGACTTGAAATCAAGTTTTGGGAACAGCTCAGAAACTCCCATTGGTTTCATCAAGCTAACGGCCACAATCGGGGAACAACAAACTTAAACATTTATTAACCTCCCGTACATCATGAATAATGTCAATGTAACATAACTAAGGGCAATACTCCAATATAGTTCAGGGATTAAAATATAACCCTAATTATCAATACTTGTATATTCAAAGTCTTTGACGACCATTTGTGTAAGCATTTTAAAAAGGCTTTCATATCAACATACAACACCATCAGTTTGATGGGTGCAGTAAGAGGCATGAAACTTGATTCCTTTGGAGCTTCAATCTTCACAACTTTTGTTTTAGCATCAATATCAACTCTAGCAGCAATTGTTTTCTTACCTTTCATGCCCTTCGCATGCTTAATCTCTTTGAATTTTTCATATAGCTTGTCCATCGACATCTGCATCTGTATGACCAAACCTCAGTCCTAGAAAACAAAGTTGGCTAGTTGATCTTCACGATCATTTAGAAATCTTTTTACCTTGTGTATAGATTTGGCTTGGTGCCGCATGTTGATTTCAAAAAAATGCTTCACTTGTTCATTTTCCCTATCATTGAACCAGCTCTAAAAGCATTGCATGTTCAAGTTATACATTCGCCATTGAAGTGGAATTTTTTTTTTGCAAATACATTCTACCATACAAATCACCCTCAACTCTTTTGGTAGGGGGTTTCTTGAATATTCTATCATATGTTGGTGGAGGTATCAAATCAAGAAGGTGTAGGCATTGACTCTTATTGTACTAGATCAACCACAAGTTGAGGCACAAGGGTCAAATGGACATTGTACTCCACTCTAGTTGCAGGGGTTGGATGGACAGTGTTCACACTAAATATGCACGGTAATCCACAATTTGAACAAAATTTCTCCTCCTACGAAAAAACAATTTGCCCACAAGACTCACAAAATCTAGACATGCTTGAATATCTATCAACATATCTGCACAACAAAACAATAAACTAAATTACTGTGTACTATCATATGTTATAGATTATATGTATTATTACATGTTACATAAATGATATATGTATTGCATATTACAAATTGTACATAGAACTAATCATCCTATGAAGTCTATGGATACCTACATAAGTATTACAACATCTGGTAATACATGTAATTCCATTGCATCAAACACACATCAAACATCTCAACGGACAAACAAAAAAAAAAAAAACATTATCAACATTACCAAAGATATTTGCAATCCAAAGAATAATATGAATTTTGAAAAAGAATTTGGTTTACACACTCCATTCAAAATTTGCAAAGCTTCTTCTTCAACATTGCATACTCTCCTTTTAGACCTTTCATCAAGAAATATGCACAAGAAAACAACAAACAATTCAAGTGGTATTTAGAATTGCATTTACAATTTGCAAAGCTTCTTAATTCTTCATTGGTCCATACTCTCCTCTCAAAATTTTTGCAAATGTAGCAACCAACATCGATTCATGCACAATGTGGAGGAGCGTTAGAATGCTCACCGATACCCACATCCATTCACACCCCACATTTGTTCAAATCTATGTCTGCTCATGCAAAATGCAAACACACAATTTGTAATTTATAATTTTTTGCTAATTTTACATTCTACAAATTTTTCTAAATTTTTGAAATAAAATTAAAACATAATTATACATTAATAAGAATATGAAAAAATCACATTAATAAATGAAATTTCGAAAATTACATTCAATTTTTTTCCTTTTAACTTTTTTAATTGCCAAATTTGGCTAAATCATCTTAGGGATGATTGCCACCATGACAAAATTGAAAACAAATAATGAAGAATTGTAAACAGCTTAGTTGACCTTCATAGTTAATTAAAGTTAAATAAGATTAATATTTATATTATTAATTAGATTAATTATTAAATTATTTATAATAATTGATACATAGATTGATAATAATCCATAGAAAGAGGAAAGCACAACATGAATTTCTCACACACTAAAAATCAAACATAGAAATTTGGAGATTTTTGTTGTTTTTTCTCTCATTTCTAGCAATCAAGGAAGAATGCCAAAAACACTTCATTTCCTCATTTTTTATATAAACAATTTCGTTTTTAGGCAAAATTTCGCAAGTGAAAAAAAGGCTTGCTAAGCACCCAACATTGGTTACTACTTTCTTCTACTTTCTTTGCAAAACTTGGGAAAACTCAAAGATGATTAATGCATCTTGCAGAACTTGGTAGAAAGAGAAAAAGATTGATTCATACTTTCTTGATTTGTTATCTTTATTGTTACTACTAGCAAAGCCTTTTAACAATCTTCTTCGTCCTCCTCGTGAGCTTCGAAATGATTCTTCTTTCTCTATGGGACAACCATTGGAAGAAAAAAGGAGGGGGTTTCACAAATTCACATTCTTCTGTTTTTTCTTCCCAACAAACTATCATTTTCAAACTCTACAACAAAAATGGAAAACAACAAAGGTTGCTTCTAAGGTGATGTTTCCCCGCTTACTTGATATAACAACAACCTATGCGAAGTTCCTTTAGCACTTGTGAAGGATGAATTTCAAAGCATGGCTAACCTGTAATGATAGCATTTCGAGCTTTGTGGTCCTTCTTCCGAGTGCAACAATGTGAGTCAAAAGCAAAGGTAATAGCATTACCATTGGCAATTCTCTCTCTTGGGTCCTTCTATTTCTCTTCTTGCTCTTTGTTTTTAAGGTTAACTTCCAAAAAGCCTACCAGACACACACACAACAACATGGAGAGTTTAAGTTGTAGGGTTTAAGTTGTTGGGTATTTGGGTACAAATATTGTTTTTTCTTCAGAGAAGATCCTTGCCCTTGTGCTAAAAGTTCACATGGGTTGGATAACTTTGTTGCATAGTCCAAGGTTTCTCTATGTTTGCAAGGCTCATGTGGAAGGATTTCCAAGTTCTATGATGTTACATATAAGCTCTTTGAAATTGAAATATTTTTTGTATTATGTTAATGTGAAGGTGATTAGGAAGTTCATGCACCTAGTTGATAGTTACATCTTTCAGTCTTCTAGACATATGTAGGTTTGGGCTATCTTTATGTTTTTTGGAGATGGCACTTGGGTTTCATGAAAGGATAATGTCCTTGTTAGATTTGGTGAAATTCTTATTGCTTGGATGTTGTCCACAACAATATGGTCCTTGAGTTCACTACCATTGTATAGGTTAACAGATATGTCACTTGATATATGAAATGGCTACTATTAGGAACTTGAGTGTTGGAAATGAATTCATTTGGAATCTAGAGGTGTTATACACTTTCAGTTTGAAGTCTCAAATCACCTGCACTTCCAGGTGTAGCTTCCCACCTCAATGGAACAATTGAACTTTTGTTGCTAACATTGCTGGTTTTTGTGGCATGCATGTCATTCATTGGTTGCCACTTGTTGCCAAAACAATCCAATAATCCAAGAGTCTCACACTAGGTCAAATTTGTTGCATTTGTTTTAGGCAAAAATGGCCTTGGTGTTTTACGAATCTGTGCCGCTCCACCTCTTTTTAGTCTCCCATTTAACCTTAACACCTAATTAGATTTAGTTGCTTCCATTGTTGCACACTAGATTAGAATGTTCTTTCTTTGAATGTGTTGCCTCCCTCCTTTCCAATATTTGGGATGCACCACCACCTATAGTGGAAATGGTGACATAATTCCAACAGATTCTTATCGATACCCTCTTTTGCCAAACCGTGGTGACATCATTCCTAATCTTGATCTCCTTGAGCCCATTGAGAATCCCAAACTCATGCCTATGTTTAGAGCAATTAGACCTCCAACTTGCCTCAAAACAACACTCTAAAAGAGAGAACTTGTCCCTTGGCCTCTTAATTTGGTAATGAGAGGTATTCCTATAGTAGCAATTGGTGATGATGTTGAATATTATGCATTTGCTCTTGCTATAGTTCCCAAAACACTAGTAGAACATGGCAAAGGACTTCCCAAGGGGACATATTATCATCATCATCTAAAATTATTATGGTTTGTTGCCATTTGTGCCTCTTTTTGTTTCTTTACTACAAGAAACCAAGGTGGAAGACCTAATGCTTGCCCTCTTGTTGATGGAGAAAGATTTCTTAGTGAACATGTTGTGGTAGGATTGTCCAATAGTCTAGAAGGTGTAACTAGAGCATGTGGGGGTTTTTTGACTTAATTTCATTGATTGAATGCCTCAATACTTCAAGTTGATGTTGGGTTTTTTGTTGTTTAAAAGACCCAAGATTTTTCTTTCTCTGCCTATTTCTCTTGGATAGTTCATTTTCAATATTTTGTAAAGTGCTTGCGACTATATGAGCTTGAAACTTAAACTTCACTTTATTTTAAGAATTTTGTTAAACTAATAGGTTAGGTTTGTCACCTCCATGAAATGTTGAAGTTCAGGATTACATAATAGATGGGCATTGAAATTATTTACAATGGAGGAGGCTTGACATTAAAAGCTAATGTTGATCGATATTCCATTGTGTGGTGTGCAGTACTTAATTATTTTCATGAATAGTTCAAACTCTCTTATTTTTGTCATTTAGACCCATTTCTCTATGTTCAAGTTTTCTTAAACTATGATCTCTCTCAATCTTTCATAATTACTTCTCAATCTTTCATGGACTAAATGCATGAATATGTAGGTCTAAAGTCTATAAGACCAAGTTTTGACTTAATTCCATGGAATGAATGCTTCAGTGCATGAATATGTAGGTTTAGAATCTATAAGTTTAAGTTTTGATTTAATTCCATGGATTGAGTGCTTGAATGCATGAGTTTATAGGTCTGGAGTTTGTAAGTCTAGATTTTGATTTAATTCCATGGATTGAATGCTTCAATGCATGAGTCTGTAGGTCTAGAGTTTATAAGTCCAAGTTTTGACTTAATTCCACATGTATTGCGTGCCTAAATGCATGAGTATAGGTTCAAAGTTTGTAAATCCACGTTTTGATTTAATTCCATGGATTGAGTGTCTAAGTGCATGAGTATGTAGGTCTAGAGTTTGTAAGTCCAGATTTTGATTTGATTCCCACATGTATTGAGTGCCTAAATGCATGAATCTATAGGTCCAAAGTTTGTAAGTCCAAGTTTTGATTTTATTCCATGGATTGAGTGCCTAAGTGCATGAGTATGTAGGTCTAGAGTTTGTAAGTCCAGGTTTTGACTTAATTCCTCATGTATGTGTGCCTAAATGCATTAGTCTGTAGGTCTAAAGTATGTAAGTCCAAGATTTGATTTAATTGCATGGATTGAATGCCTGAACACATGAATATCTAGGTCTAGAGTTTGTAAATCTAAGTTTTGACTTAATTCATGGACAAAGTGCATGTCTCTATTGGTCCAAATTTAGTCCCTTATCAAAACCATGAGAATGTTCCAATTCTTAATTGTTCCAAATCATGGGTATTTCCAAAACTTTGTGCAAAATGGGGACACTTGGAATTAACAATGGATATTGTAATTAGGGCAGCATAAGGAGGTGATATTGTACAAAAGAATATGATTTAATTTTGTGTTGTGCATGTGTGCAGATGGAGTTCTTCACAACTTTCAAGGTTTTATACCCTAATGCACTTATCATGTTGTCATTATTTCAAGCATTGAAGCCATGGTTTGTACAATGGTTGAAACACTAAGTTTATGCATTCTAAGGTGGCTTGTTTTTGGTGGATGCTCCACTCCATAAAAGTCCATATGGTAGTGTTAAAATGGCAGTCTATTTTGATATCATTAATTTATTAGGGAATTACATGGTGGTTAATGAACTAAAAAGCCCATATGAAAATAAGCCATTCGAAACAATTCTTTAATGTACATGTTAAGAAAATAAAAATTGAAATCCACCCCAAAATGATTATGATATGGACTTATGAAAATATGGCTCATTTTAGGCCATTCAAAAGTCCATAATGTTTTTTTGGTCAATTTTTTCCTAGTAATTTTCTTACACATATGTTCTTTTTGTTTTAACATATTATATATTGAGTTCTTTTAATATATCCCAAATAAAATTTATACACAAAAACACATGTATATAGAGGCATAAACAACAAACCAATCCATCTTTTTCAACTTCAAAAGTCCATTACTATATATTTGGTGTATATATGTTATAATTTTTTTAAATAGATGTCTTCTTCTTCAAGTTGACAATTTAAATCTAACCACAAATTTGAATTTTTTTTATTGCCATGTTAATAACATGTAAATGCACACCACTCTACAAAAAACTAGATTGTGACGCAAAATGTGAGCCACCCTACCTTGCAACCACCCCACTAGAATACATGTTGCTATCATTATCACACAAAGTTGAGAAAGTTAAAAAGGACCAGTACAAAATTTCCTTTGTTACTAATTGGGGGGGGTTCGTATGGGTTGTAATGGCTTTTGGGGTCAAAAATGGACCACCTACCTATCAAAGGGCAATCACCAAAGCTTTCCATGAATACATTGATGTGTTCATGAAAATCTTTTTAGATGATTTTATTGTTTTTAGTGACTTGCCCACTCATTTGGACAAACTTTAAAAATATTTTCTAAAATGCAAAGAGTATGGCATTAGTTTGAATCTAAAGAAATGTGCATTTCTGGTATTTTTTGGAACTATTTTAGGATTTATAGTCTCCAAAAAGGGGAAGACACTTAATCCTAAGAAGATAAAGGCTTTAATCAAAATGTTAGTATCTAAAACACCTTAGGAGATTCTAGTTTTCAATGGAATGGCATAGTTTTACAGATGTTTCATAAGAAAATTTGCCTTTGTTATGGCACTAATCACCAAGTTACTGATAACAGCTTTAGTGTTTGAATGGACTACTAAATGTCAAACTACTTGGGAAGATATCAAGAACCGGTACATTCAAGTTCCTATACTTATCAATCCTAACTAGGAACTGGAATTTCATGTGCATATTAATGCATTTTAGTTAGCAGTGGGGGCAATATTGGCCTAGAACCCAACAGGTAAAATAGATCAACCTATTATGTACTTATCAAGATGCTTAATTCTACTAAGAGAAATTATACTACTACATAAATAAAGGTTTTAGCTATGGTGTATGCCTTACACAAATTTAGGCATTACATGTTAGGCAATAGGTTCACATGTTATGTGGACCATATGGCCTTAGTGTATTTAGTTAACAAGCCACATGTTTCTAGTAACTTAACCATATGGCTTTTATTATTTCTGAAGTATGACTTCAAAATTGTTTATAAACTTGGTAAATCCCATCTAATAGCAAATGCATTAAATAGATTATCCAATTAGATTAAACCTATTGGAATACCTGACCAAACATGTGATGTTTACTTGTTTACTTTATACCCTAAGTGGTTATAGAGTGTGTATGAATACTTATTAGAGTGAGTTATGCTAGAAAGATTTAGAACATCCCAAAGACAATATTTAGCCTAAAAAGTTAAACCATTTGTGCTTCAAGGAGTATTATACATATTTAGACAAGATAACCAATTTTTGTTGAGTTCTATAACCAAAACAAGTGTCCACAATTTTGCAAGAATTACATGGAGGAGTTGCAAGAAGGCATTTCTCTTTTGATATAATTATGTGAAAGATCTTGGATGCTGGTTATTGGTGGCCAACAATGAATCGAGATATTGCCGAACTTGTGATCAATCTCAAAGAACAGGTAACACGTTGACCCAAAATTTGGCCAAACTACATTATCTAAACAACCATTTTAAAAATGGGGATTAAATTTTATTCGACTTATTAAACCTACTAGTAGACTATAAGGGAACTGGTACTTTTTGGTAGCCACTAACTATGCAACTAAGTGGGTGGAAGCCTAAACATTCTACACCAACATTGTTGCAGTAACCGCGAAGTTTCTATACAAGCATATTTTTACAAGATTTGGATGTCTATTAACTATAGTGATTGATCAAGGTACCCATTTTATCAATGATGTGATTAGATACCTTATTGATCATTTTATTCTTAGACATACTAGTTTTACCATTTATTATCCACAAGGAAATGGACACACTAAGTCTACAAACAAGGTTTTTGGAACCTTATTAACCAAACTAGTTAATAAGAATAGAAATGACTACGATGAACACTTGTCCACAATTTTATTTTCAAATCAAACCACCTACAAAGTTGGAACCAGTCATAACTCATTTCAACTTGTGTATGGATTACATCCATTATTCCTTACATCATATTTGTTTCCATTTAAACTTGGTGAAAACAAAGATCCCCAACATGTTAAAATCCTAATTAACCAATTGTTCAAGTTAGAGAAACTATAGGAGAACAAGTTGATTGCGGAGGATCTAATCGCTTCCAACTAGTGGAACAAATCATTATGGTGAGAGAATTGGTTCATTGAAATCAAATTTCAATTTGGAGACTATGTATTATGGATTCTAAGAGCTATTTCTAAACATGTTTCAAAATTTCAGAAACGATGGTTTGGACCTTATAGGATCCAATATTGTTTGCCTAATAATATTATTTTAGTTGTCACTATTGATAAATTTGATCCTAACCCAATGTTTGTTAACATCAACAAATTAAAGCCATATAGGTTCATTGAAGATGAAATTTTACAACTTGTATTAGCTAAACCTAGTGACTGGCCAATGATGAACGTGTTCAAACCAAAGAACGTAAACCACTACTTGTTGAACCTGAAGATCTTCAACCTATAAAATTTGAACCGATTAATAATTATTTAACACTTGGCAATATTAAAGGAACATATGTGCATGTTTAGGACAATAATAATGATCAAAACGATGTGTTTAAAAAGACATTTATTACGTCTATATTTTAGGAATGTCCAACCCTAAAAGTTGCATCCATTCACAACCACATAGTCATTTTTAATTGAAAAAATATAAAGAATCGATGCAAATTTCATTTTTTTTCTTTGTTTTTGCTTACTTTTTCATATTGGTAAAGGCCATGAGTGAGAGCACTTTAAAGAACCTAAGACAAGAAGCAAGAAAGAGAGAACTTGAAAGAAAAGTTAAAGCTTTTAAAAGAGAACAGATAGAGAGGGAGAGAGTAGAACAAGTTCAATTAATTGGAACAATTTATGTAGAACCGCTAACTTCGCATGCACCTACAACAAAGGAGATTAGAATTTTTGAACAAGAGCAAAGAAATAGGGAGTTAGAAGAGGAATTATAAGTAGCTTTTAACTTTCTTAGGAAAACCACTACTTCTACACAACACCAGCACCACAAGTCATTGTTATTTTAGATTTAGAAGAAGAGGTGGAAATTATACCTCAACCTATTGTTGAAGAATAGCCAAAACTAATTCCTACATTAAAACCTATGGAAAAAGAGGAGTCACAACAACTTGTTGTTGAGGAATAATCAAAACTAGTTCTTTAGTCAAAACCAGTTCTTGCATCAAAACTTGTGGAAGAAAAGGAATTACAACAACCTATGAACAGTGGAGAAGAGTTTCTCCAAAAATTCTTTAAAGAAGGACCTATTTGCAACATTATTCTTCAACACCCGAGATTAAAAACGAAAACCATGATGAAGCATAAAGGTAAAGCCCTATAGAAGAACAAGCTAAAAAATCTATTAAGAAGAAAACAATGTCTAAGGCAAAGGAAAGCTAGAAGATGTTGTAATGGATGAAGATGGACTCTAATGAATTCAAATGGGTTAAACGAGTTGGTTTGGAAAGCCTATTCAACCTGCAATGGACAACGCCAAAAGAAGATCTATTATGAGATTTCTTACGAACTTGGGAAGCAATAGATGATGGAAAAATTCAACGATGAGTACGTGGTCAAAAATTTCTCAATGATTAGGTACTTATTCATGAACAATTTGGAATTTCCAAGGAAGGAGTAATAGTTGCTACAAATGCAACTTTTGAAGAAGCCAAAACCACCTTGAAAAGGATTGCAGGTCCACATGCCTTTGTTAAGAATGGGTAGTGGAGTGTAGTATGCATGAAAGTGGAATTTCATGCAAGATTTGAAGTTATTTTGCAAATTTTTTATTAGAGAGACATGTTAGCTTATTTTAACAACTAGATTGCTATTACTTTTGACCTAGCTGACAAGGAGCAGCATGTTAATTAGTGTTCCATAGTGTTGACCCAGTTATTAATTAAATTAATTTGTTGAACAAAATGATTAAAAAAGGCAACAATAAACCCGGTTTCTGACAAAACCAAAGTAGATATTTACTATTTAGGGCATATCCTAGATATTTTGTTTAGGAAGTGGTTCCCTTTATCCAAGGTGCTTTCACCAAATACAACAACCCCAAAGGAACTTGTGTCACTAGTTAGCCAAGAGCGTTAGGTTGCATAAGAACGATAAGTTTCACTTGAACCAGTTACAAGGGAACAATTCTTGAAAGAAAGAAAACTAGCACGTTCAACCATTGCATCACCTTTACTAACATGTCAATCTCATCAAATGAAAACGCACATAGAATTGCCTACACCAAGGGATAGGTTAAGCTTTGAACTTGTTACCTCACCACTAACACTAGTAGAAATCTTGTCGTTTGCAACTAGTTGTCGTTTGTAACTATCTCACTCATGTTTGCAACTACAAATTTGGTATTGTATAATTTTTGGGTCATACGGTTGTGTGTACAACTAATGTGCAACTAAATGTGTATAACATGGACATGTGTCATAAAAATAATGGCCTAAACTTATACAAACTTAAATTAATATATTTACATAGGTTATGTATAATATTATTATGTACCTCTAATATTAAGGTTAAACCCATGCTAATTAAGGTTAGCCTAAACTAACCTAGGCTAAATTAACTAAAAACTTAAATTAACCATGGCTAAATTAAATTAAGCTAAACTAACTATGGCTAATCTAGATTAAAATAAAATAAATTAAGTTAAACTAACCATGGCTAAATTAAGTTGAGCTAAACTAATTATGGCTAAATTAAACTAAACTAAATTAAATTAGGTTAAATTAACCATAGCTAAATTAAGTTAGGTTAAAATAATTATGGCTAAATTAAATTAAGTGAAAATTGACCATAGCTAAATTAAGTTGAGCTAAACTAATTATGTTTAAATTAAATTACATTAAATTAGGTTAAATTAACCATAACTAAATTAAATTAGGTTAAAATAATTATGGTTAAATTAAATTAAGAAAAAATAATTATGGCTAAATTAAAAAGACTAAAATTAATTAAAACTAACCATGGCTAAATTAAATTAAATTAAATTGGGCTAAAGTAACTATGATTTAATTAAGTTAAACCAAATTAATTATGGCTAAATTAGGTTAAGCTAAACTATTTATGGTTAAACTAAATTAGGCTATATTAATTATGGTGAAAGTAAATTAAGCTAAATTAAATTAAGCTAAAATAATTATGATTAAATTAAATTATGCCAAATTAATTATGGTTAAATTAAGTTGGGGTAAACTATATTATGTTAAACTAACTACGACTAAACTAAATTATTAAAGTGAAAAGGAAAAGGAATAATGAGAAATTAACAAGAAGAAAAAAAAGAAAAAAAAGCTTTCCAAGTCACAAAATGTTTTTTTTTCCTTTTTTCTTCTCTTTGGACCCTTCCTACTTTCAAACCTCATAACTTTTTTGTTTCTTATTCATTTAAAACGATTTAAAGTGCTATAGGAGTGCCACTTGAAATTTTTCAAATTGTCTTGGAAGTTTAATAGTAACAGAACAACATAAAAGGAACTTCTTGGGTGTTTAAGAATTGGCTTTTGTAGTTTTCAATGGTTTTTTTTTTGAGTTCTTGACCCCCTTCACTTTGTGGGGCCATAGCTTTTTCATTAGTAATCCATTTTTGACAATTCTTGGTGTGTTAGATACGCTAAGAAGAGGGTTTCAAGTATTGTTTGGACACTAGAAACAACAGAGCCTTCCCTTGGCCGATATAATCTAATATAGTAGTTGCACCTAATGTGCAACTAAATTGGTTAACGAGGTTTAAAATGGAATTTTTTTATCCCATGTCCTTTGGATTCCAATTCAATTTGGCATACTATATAACTAGGGGCAATAACTATGTTCTAACCAAATACCAAGTGCCATTAGGGATGAATGAGTTAAAAAAAAAACTTGACCTTCATAAAATGGCTAAACCTAAAAATAAAATTGAATTATTCTAAACTTACTTATATAGCTTAAACCTAACTACTTTTAAACCTACTTACATACCTAAGTAAACTTAACTACCTAGTACGATTTAATAATTACCTACCTACCTAAGCACCATGTGTCAACGTTTAATTAGCCTTAAAGTGGACAATTTAAATGTTGTTAATTAATAGTTTAAAAATAAAAAAGATGGGCCTTAATTACCATGTGTCACCATATAATTGGTGTTGTAAAATGAACACATGTTAAATGGTCAATGAATGTTCCATGGTGTGCCACATGTCATCATCTTAATGGCAAAAAAAATTAACGATTGACATTAATTCAATGAATTTAAAATTAAAATAACACAAAAATAATTAAAAGTGACACATGTCCAACTATAAGTTGTCCAATTTTTAAATGTGTGTCACTATTTTGATTAGTTACATTATAGTTGCAAGGAGAGTTGCACATAAGGTGCAACTACATTTGGATTGGTATGTATGGATGAACATATATATTAACATCGTATATACATGTTGCATATGTAGTGTCGCATGCAATTAAATGTCATGTGCAGCTTGTTTTAAGCAACTACACAAATTTGTAATCACATGTGTCACATGCAATTGAATTTTAATTACAAACGACAATTACAAAACCCAAAATTTTTAGTAGTGTAAAAAAGAAGTCTCAAACTATTTTCAGATCACAAATTGTTTATTCAAAGAGGATGATGAGTATGTTTAGATGAAATTGAAGGTGGAAGAAGAGAAAAACTTAATGCAACATCTACACAAGGCAACATTGAAGAAGAACCTAAACCCAATTTGAGTCAGGTAATTAACAACATATAAATTGAACCTATAGTACCTATTGCAAAACTTATACAACTTATAGTTGTAGCTACAGAATCATCCGAACGTGTTCAACTTGTAGTTCAACCTATGCAAATGGAAAACCTACAGTTTTATAAATTCAAATCTATTTTAGTTTTTGGTCATTCCAAAGAAAACCTAAAATAGATTAATATGTTTTTAAAGCAAGTTGCTCAAAATGCCACAACTTGGTCAAGGACATTACAAGAATTTTCAAACTTTATAATTGAGTTTGAGCAAATTAAAAAGAACATGTCTAAGACCCATAACCACTTGCAAACCTATAGCCCAGAGTTAGAGACAGTGTAACAGACTTTGAAAAACCATGACAAAAAATTGGTCACAATTACAAATGAATAAGGTCCAACATGAGAACTGGAACTTGTCCAATAAGTTGAAAGAGGTAGAACATGTTGTTAAGAAAATTAAGACCTATAACAAGAGTATGCTGAACTTAATTAATTCAATTAGAAAACCCATAATGATTTGAAACATTTCCAAGTTGATTTGGAGTGAATGATGCAAGATTATGGCAAAATGGAGGAATCCAATTTGGAACAAGAAGGAATCATACCCGATTTGGAGCAATCTTGTTAAGACCTTAGAGAGCAACATGTAGCTATCCACATAGAATTTGAAAGGGAAAAACAAAGTCTAATTGTTTAAATCCAAGACTGGAAAGGTTAGTATGAAATAACCAAGGTACAGTTGAGCAAACCTAACCCCATTCTACTTGTTAGGATGAACAACATGTTAAAGGAGTTTGACGAGTTATTGTTAGACAATACACTACTCAAGGTGCAAAACTAAGCCTTGGGAGACAGAAATCCCAAGTGGAAGGAGTGGTGGCAAATTATTCAGGAGTTCACAGAAGAGCAGATTCAAAACAGTATGGAATTAACCCACTTTGATGAACAAAGTTACCAACTTGAACTGCATGCCTATTGAATTGTTTTTCCTGATTTTAAATACAAACCCCTTAGTTTCGAATCTATGGAAATTGGAACTAGTAGTAGAGTTCTAGCAATGCCATTTGTGGTACAACCTATTGCCATTACCAAACTAGTTAGTCCAGTAAGAGGTGGAATAGGTTTGGTAATCATACCCTTACCTATTTAGACATTTATTATACATGTTCCAATTACCATTGTTGTCATTAAACATGTGGTAGTTAGTAAGAGATCTAATATGGAATAGGTTGAACATGTTAATCCTTCATTCACCATATTAGACAATAAATTAAAATCTTTGGAATTTTTATCTACTACTTTACCCTTTAACCCCACACCATATAGGTATAGGTCAGGAGGTTAGCTTAATCTCAAGTACCTTGCATGCTTTGGAAATATTCACAACACCCATAATGACCTTTGAAGACACTTGATCAACAAAAGACTACAACACCAATAGGTCTTCAAATTTTTAGCCAAACTAAACCCGTGGAAGAAGGTGCTAAACTTGTTAAAGAAGTCATTAGTTAATTGGTTGTAGAATGCCAATCTAGGACTTTGAGTCAACATTTGTAGGTTGAAATCTAGATTTCAAAGGGCGATAATTTTACCAAGATTTAGCAATAGGTGACCTAATAGGTTGATAATGTAAGCAAGTTGTTAAACTTAGCATGTGTATTAACCTGTTATTTAACCTAACCTGTAGTATTGACTTAACTAGTTATTGAACCTAGTAAGTAATGTTATTGGGTTAAGAAGATAAGTTGGCAAGTTAGTTAATAGGTGAAACTTGTACTTGGTAGAATCAATAGTTGAACCTACGGTTATACAAGGTGTAGTTTTAAAAAAAAATAGACTATTAATCTAGGTACTAACTACTGACTGTTTATAATGGTTAATTATGACTATTGTAATTTGAAATAACTAATATAAGACTACGAGGATAGACCTATTAAGGAGCTTTTAGATTTCATTTTGGATTGTGTGTTTTAATATTCATTTATGGAACATGAATCATTATTCTTTCAACCAACTTCCTTTAAGTTTTGAATAATTTGTGTACATATTAATTTAGGATTTGAAATTAGTTTAAATTTTATTAATGTTTTACATGTACATGTTGTTTTAGGAACCAATCATTGAAGAATTTAGAAGTAGAATAACTTTGATGGGAATATAAAAACTTGTTAACAATAGTCAATATAATCATTTAATTATCAAGACCATGTGTGTTTCACAAAATGAATCATACACTAATACAAATAATTAATTACCTAACTTTGAAAACAAAATGCTAATTTTTAAAATTATGTACAAATTAAATTATTTTAATTTGGTGAAATTTTTGGTTTAAATAATGGATACCCCTGCCTTCCTCCCCCCCCCCCCCCCCCACCATCCCCCCACCCCCACCCCCCCTCCCCACCCCACACTCCACAATTAA
>Ga0116231_10006679_pt1 | contig 21772 bp, 13 predicted proteins | sample S1TSphgellanicum_2_FD_89695 | JGI IMG/M metagenome (GOLD analysis project Ga0116231, IMG submission 89695) | Host-associated microbial communities from peat moss isolated from Minnesota, USA - S1T2_Fd - Sphagnum magellanicum MG | ecosystem: Host-associated > Plants > Peat moss > Unclassified...
GGGGGGGGGGGGAGGGGGGGGCGGGGGGGGGGGGGGGGGGGGGTTGGAAAAAGTGAGTAGATAGTTAATTAGGTATTTGGTTATGTAAAAAACATAGATAGGTAGGTAAGCATAATGGATAGGTAGGAAGGTGGGTGCATAGGTAGGTAGTTGGGTTAGAAAACAAGTTAATAAGTAGAAAGGAAGTTCAAAGAGCAAGGTAGATAGGTTATTAGGGTAGGTAGGCATGTAGGTAAGAAAATTAGTAGGTAGGAAAAAAGTTACACTAGCAAGGTAATTAGGTAGATAGGCAAGTTAATACATAAGAAACAAGTTACCTTGTCAAGGGACTAGGTTTGTAAATTACTTATGTTAATAGGGTAATTGTGTATGTAAGGTAGCTAGGTTAGTAGGGTAGGTAGTTAATACAATGGTTAGGTTAGTAAGGATGTAATTAGTAGGGAATCTAGGTTAATAGGGTAGGTAGTTAGTGTAGTAATTAGGTCAATAGGATAACTAGTTATTAAAGTAGCTATGTAGTAGGGGATAATAAATAAGGTACCAAGGTTGGTGCAGTACTTATGAGGGTAGGAAGGTGAGTAGGGTAGCTATGTGTGAGGTCAAGTCCAAGGGAAAAACGACCAAAACCAAAAAAAAATAAAAAAATAAAAAAAATACAATGGTTAGTAGCAAAAAGAAATGGATAGTGATGAACCCCATTTAGTGCCAAATGAGAAAATGTAACCCATCCAATGGATAGAACAACCAACTGATGCATTGGTGGCTACTAGTTCACTTTGGCTCAGGCAATATAGGAAACCACATCAATGGATTCTTATGCAGTCCAACATCTGTTGGCCTTATGTTCTCACTTCAATAGGCAAGGTTATTCCTTTTACATACTGACTATTGAAGGATTGTGGCATGTTGTACCCCTAAAACTTATGGTTTCATAATTGATAACTTAAGTTTCCCAATTAGTGATGGCTTTAAGCTCATGAGAGTTTTGGTTAAGTTGCCCAAGTTCTAATTTTTTTTTGTTGGAACCTAGTATTGGCTCCACATGATAGTGTGTTGTTTAGCTTGCTAAATATCACCTTAGAGGACAAGAAGTTATCTAAACTTCCTAAGTTCTAGTGTGTGTGGGTTGTTTTGAGTATTCTATTACAATGCAACCTTGGAATTGGGAGTTTCTCTACACTATCCTGAATTTGATATTGATATGTTTATATGTTTGAGTTGTGTAATGAGTGTAGCCTTAGTTTAAGCAGTTCAGTCTATTTGCAAGAGTCATCATAGACAAACACAATACATGATATGACAGTTACCTTCAATATGTCAATGCAGATTTTTTTGGCAATGTCATGGATATGGTTTTCGATTGCTAAAGCAAATGTATTGCATCCAAGCAGTCACTAGTGGTGTGCTTCAAGTATATGGTCAAGGTGAGGAGGGAATGATCATTAATCTTGTCTTTCTTATTCTCTCAGCATCTCTCTGTTGCTCTATAATTTTCTATCTATTGTGCATGAGTGCTTGTGCCTACAATTTGAGCAATAAGGAGACACACCTCAAGCTAATCATTGGTGGTGATATCATCAAGACACAACATGCTACATACATCATCAAAAAAAACTTGTAAAACACCAACCATAATTCAAATTGATCCATCAATCTCACATCTTCCATGTCTTTGGAATTGAACAAAGCCCTACTGATAACAAGAAAATGTTACTTGTAAATCCTTGTAATTAGTTTTTTAAAAAAATTTGGGCTGCTTAGTAGAAGAAAAGATATATGAAAGCTAGATGCAATAATGCTACTTGAGAAGTAAAAAAACTTCAATACTTCATACCTCAATTGTTGCACTAGGAAGTGAACCAAGGCCTGCATCCTTCAACTTCACCAAAACCTCCTTCAAACTTTGTGACAAAAGCACCTTGGTCAAAGGATGTAACATAGATATGAAACATTATTTGTAAAATTGTAGGACATAGTATGCCTCTAGGACATCATTGGAACACCCAATGCCAAAAATACCTAGGGTCTATATTTTATACTAATGTTTGGTATCACAGAAATGCGTTTGCTCTTATGGTATGGGCATATCTATGAGATTGCAGAGAAAGTTCCAAAATGACAATTTGAAGGTAACTTTTATGTCAATTCTTGCCAAACTGAAACAAACATGAAAGGAATGATTGTGGTCATAACCTATCAGAACATGAATTTTGAGTCATGAAAAAAACCTCCAACAAAGATGCCCATGTTTAGGCTACAACATTCTTATTACAAATCCATGGGCTAGAAGATTTCACTAGGAAAAGATGAAAACAATTCCAAATAGTTGAATGCAAATGCAAAAAGAATACTAAAAAACAATTGAGTACCATATGCAAGTTAATTGAGTAAAGGACTTCAACATTGTGTTAATGTTGCATCAAACCTATCAACTCTTCTAGAACCCAATTCGGTCTAGGATGTTATTCAACTAATAGATCATATGTCATAAACAATGTGTTGCAACAAGAACATTGCAACAAAATGTTATTCTTCAAGATCGTAGTGCAATAATCAATGCACATCCATTAACAACACGAACATGCACAATTAAGTGAAATTGCTAAATGAACAACAATGAAACTTTTTCATCTTTTTGGTTCAAGTCCTTTTCACAAAAAATGAAACAATGGGGAACAACGATCACAAGTTTTGTGGCAAGGGAGGGAGTGAGTGAGGGATCATGAAATTTTGTGTAGGGAATAGCACGATATATGAATTTTAGTTGATATATTGATAGAAGCTCTTCAAAAACTTACTTTCCATGATCCATTTCCCCAAGCTTGTGGACATCACCAACCCATCCTACCTTTGCAATGATGTACTAACTAAGAAAATGGTGTCATAAGTTTGAATGGTCAACACAATACTAGAGCTCCTCTTGCCCTTTGAACACCAACGTATCAACAACCTACACTTGTAGTTGAAGTACACATCCATGAACATGCATACAACATCTAGATATTAACTTCTTGATGTTGATGACTATGATGTTCATCAAATCTGAAGACACAATTGAATTCCTATGGGAATTCATTTTACCTTGATATTGGAAACTTTGGAATGCTCTTGAAACTTTATAGTAATCTTTGAATACAAATCTATCAATGTAGTGACTTCTTGCAAGTTGTAGTAATCCATAATAGTGGGCAATGTTCCACAAGTCTCTTTGAAGAATTCCATTGATCATTAATGAGCATAATGCAAAATTTGTGAATCATTCCTTATCTATGTTATGTAGAGTTTTTTTGATGAGTTGTGCCATAGTTAATTGATTTCAAATCATAAAGCACCATGTGTTTCTTCTAGAACTCTAACTACAAATGCAAATGCTTCTTGAACACAAGATCCCACATGCAAACATCAAATAAACTACCACTACCTATTTTCTACACTCTTTCTACAAAAAACACTTCTAAGCATCCCCCCAAACCCCACTAATATTATTACCCAACACCAAAAACCAAATCAAAGTGCAACATTAATTTAAAGAAGATGTTGTCATTGTTAAAATAGAATGAGTTGTAGTAGCATTTCATTTGTGTTCCATGCATTTCAATGGTGCAATAACACAACATCATACTTGTGAATTGCACTTGCAAGATTGTGTGCCCCACACAATTTTTTAATGAATTATTTTCCTCCTTCCTTCCTATTTTCACTCTTTTGCAATGTAATGACAAAAGAAAAGGACACTTACAAAACAAGGATTCTACATAATTATTCGCCTTTCCTTGTCCTTAGAGCCATCTAGGAAAACTTGATAAAACTATTACTAAAAAATAAAGGACTCAATTGCCATATTTTGGTCAAAATGGTTTTTAGAATTGTCAAAAGACAACCATACAAAAAATAATGCAAAATTTCCCATATACCAATTCCTCAAATTTTCTCATCACAAGAATTAATGTTAATTGCTATGTGATTAATCTTAATTAATATTTAGAATGGAGAGAATATAACAAATTAAAAAGAAAAAAGAGGAATCACATTGATCCCAAACCAAGGGTCCTTGGTGTTTTCTTGATATTGCTTGAGAGTCTTCAATGAATAGTAGTGCATTGAGGTGATTTCATAACATGTTTGGACTTGCAATGCAAGAAATATTGAATTTTGAATAATTTTTCATAGAAAATTGAATAAACTAGTTCAAAAATATATTTACTTTGTAAAAGTAAGTTAGAATATGTGATTGATGGTGTAAGCAACACTAATTAACATCAAATAATCTATGGAATGGAAAGAAACTCTATTGACTTACTAAAGTCCCTTCCACACTAATAAAAAAATGTTCATTAAAGTGAATGTTGAATGATAAATGATTCAATAATCAATTGAATCATGTATAGCTAAGTGCACATCTATTAAGGAAGCTAGTTTTTTTGTTTAGTGTGTGTCATATTGAAATTTCCCAAACCACAATCCCCCCCCTCCTTGTGCACTTGGTATTATTGGAAAATTCAATTTGTTTGCATTGAAATGGTTTTGGAACATTTAGATTTACATTGCCAAAATAGTTATTGAAAATTGAACAATATTATCATCAAAAACCAAATAAAGTAAAATCTAAAGTTTTTAAGGAAATTGATATGTGCTTTTGGCATTGTTGGAGAGCCTTCAATGAATAGGGTTTATTAAAGGTGATTTCATAATTATTGTTGGACTTAAGGTATGGAAGATATTGAATTTATTAGTTTTTGTCATTGAAAATTCAACTAAATCACAAAAACTAGTTTTGAAACGAGAAATTAGTTGGGAAACAAGTTCATACTTTGGGCCAATGATGCAAGCCACATTATTTTGGTAAATGCACACTACACTCACCCAAAAAGGGTGGATGAAAGTCCATTTTTATAGTCCAAATCCAATGATTTTTAAAAAAAAAAACATTTAAATGATGTTGAAGTTCACATTTTTTTCCATTTCCAAGTTCATATCATCATAATTTAAACGTTTTCTGAAAACCTCTAAAAATATGGGCCTTGAAAAAATCAATTTAGATATTGAAATGAACTTTACGAATTTGAAATTTTCATTTTAAATCTTAAAATTTTTGAAAGACTTTTTCTTGCTTGATTTTTTCATTTTAAATGTTATGGTACCTCAATGTGTGGTGGTAAAAAATTATAGGTTTAGTTTCCAATTCCACTAGAAGAAAAAAATCCATAATGATAATTTTTTTGGGGTAGTTTGGACTATGACATTGGATGTACCATCCTTTGTAAAATCCACATTGAATTGAACATGTACCCTTTTGATAAAAAAATTTGGGTTTGAAAGATTAGAATGTAGTTTTCAATTTTTCATCTCACTTTTGCCAAGTTTTTCAAATAGATTTGAATACAATGCAATAATATTTGACTTACTGAAAAATAACTATCATTATGACTTCCAAAAAAGTTCATTGTAGTGTGCTTTTACCAACTTGAAATAATTTTTTATTGAAGGATAATCAAAAGATAGTCAACCCCTTTTCAAAAAATAGTCAACCCTATCGCAAAAAATGTTGTTTTAAGTTTTTCATGTCATAAATTTTGTTGGTGCAAACATGTAAAAAAACCATTAAACATTCTATGAAGAAAACATTATTATTAATATAATGATTTTTAAAAACCTATATCAACTTTGAAATTATAAAGCTACATGTGGAAGTTGGATGGACAAGGAGAACTATATGTGCAAAATCAACTTTAACAACATATGCAAAGTTATGCAATTGATCTTTGTAAAAAATGTCAACATGATGGATTGAAAGGAATTTTTAAAGGTGGATGAAGGAAGCACATGTCACAAACCATATCAAAATAGATGTCACATGTTATGGAACTGTAAGTTTCATGCATCATATTGTGCAATTCAATACATTTTTAACATTTTTTCCTGATATTTCATCATGCAAGCATTCTATTAAGTTTGAAAATATTTTGAAACTTACTTTGGTTATCTACCTATCCATCTACCATGTTGGTAAATAATATAATCCATTTCAATAAAAAAAAAACCCCATTTGGAATCAAATGTCAAATGTACTACTTCTCAATCAACAATGGATGGCATTCCAAATTTTTAAAGAACCCAATATAACATTGAAGTGCATGAATTCAAAGATTTTTAGAAAGATATTCAATAATTCCTTTTATTTAGGCACCAATCACTTTTGGAAGTAAATGCCCCTTAAATCAATGTTAAAAATCCAAGTTTTCTCATGGAATCACACTAAAAATGTTAGCTAACACAAAAATCTACATGTCATTTATTGTGGTAGATGGCGTTATGCCAATCACAAACTTCCCATCCCACTATTTCCACACAATTTGGTAATGGAAATAATGTGAAAAACATTTTTTCATGGGTTTGTATGTTTTGCACACAAATGTTGTACATTTAAAAAATAAATGATGCATGTATAAGTAGGATGAAATATTTGCATGTGAATGCAAATATTTCATCCTACTTATACATGCATCATTCATGTTTTAAACACCTGACATCTATGTGCAAAATGTATAAACAAATGTTGGGAGGGAATTACAAAAAAGGTGGGAACCAATGAAGGTTTCAAGTTGGTTCTCACCTTGAATACCTCAAGGTATCATTAAGGGTGATGTTTAAAAAAAAACTTGTTTAGAGGTTCTCATTGGGCTGAAAACAACCCATTTGAAACCTTTCCATTTAAATTTATTTTTGATACCCTATTAGGGTATTAAAACTAGTAGGGTCAAGGTGTCAATAGTTAGTAAGTGTCATTTACTTTGGAAGTTGGTAGTGATAGGTTGGGTTAAAAAAATACAATTTGGTTTGCATTGCAAAGGTGCTGAAGAGGTAGAACCATGAATGAACCCTTTTTTTCTCTCCTTACTTTCCTTATAAATAAGGTGAATGTTTAGTGTTTTGAAACTATGCTTAAGTGTTTGTTTTTGCTTTGATTAATCTTGTGCTCATTATTGTTTGTAGTTATGCTAGTTATCATTAATGATTAACTCATGTGTTCTTTTGTTGCTTGTTGTTTCCTTTTTTGTAATGTGTTCTTGTTGTTTGTAACTACCTTTTTGTTGTGTTCTATTTGTGCTTGTCGACACCCCCCAGTTGTGTTTTATTGGTGTTCGTTCAACGTTGCTAACACATGAGGTTGTGAGTGTGAGTGATGAGTAGTGAGCTTCCATGAACAACAAGGAATTTTTTTGGAATTTTTTTCTTATGTAATTTTTTTTTCATCCACATGGATTACATATTTCATCCATTTGGATAAAATATTCTTTTTGGAGCATAAAATATTTTGTCCATGTGGATGAAAAATATCACCACATTGCACGTGAAAAAAGGGCAAGAAGTGGACACAAGTTTTGGATATTCTAGAATGTGGAATTAACAAAAGAAACTAAATGGCATCCATTTTAAAACATTGTGAAATTGTTGGTGCACACAATGGTAGTTGAAGAATAATTGCACACCACAATAATCTATAATTAGAGTTTAAATGAACAATATTTGACACCATTACCAAGTGAAATCGTTTATATGGTCTTAGATTTCTACTTTCAAAGTGAAACAAAACACTTCATCCTATGTATTCTATTTCACATTTTTTGGAGCTTTAAAAGTTAAGATTTCACCTAACTACTTAGAAGTTATGGCACGAAACAATAAGCGATTAACTTCATTGCAATTCCAAGTGGGGAAATGGATGAACTTTTTGAACTCCCCATAAAACATGACATGTTACAACACATAATAGATGTGTTTGCATGCAATGATGCTAGGAAGTGAGCATGTGAGTGTCAGCGTGAACTTGTGAGTAAAAGCTTATGAGCAGGAATGAATATATTTGGAATATTTTGATGATGGGGATAAAATATTTTTAAAAAATTCTTATGCCATGTAGGAATGACGTGGAAAATACTTTTCCACATATACATGGATGAAATGTTTTAAAATGGATGAAATGTTTGGATGAAAGTTGAACATCAATGAATTTTTTAGATGATAAATGCAAGTAGACAAATTGTTTGGATGAAAGGATCATCAAGTTGAAATGTATGGATGAAATTAATTATAAAAGAATTATGCCGGATGAAAACCACATGTACATGGATGACAGTTACAAAAAACATGAAATATTTGGATTAACGTGGAGCATGAATGAACTTGTGGATGATAATTAGAAATAAATGAATTTTTTGGATGAAAATTTTGGCTAATTGAGTGTATGGATGAAAGTAATTCCAAAACAATTATGATGCATGGAAATTACTATATTTATATAATTTTCATCTCCAACTTCATCCATAAAAAAAGGTGTCAAAGGTGAAATTTGAAGGAGCTACATTATAATGCAAAAGGGTGAAACAATAATTTGTGTAAATTAAGTGAAGTTACACAATAAGTCAAGGGTAGGATGTCCCCATAATGATGGCATGGGAAAATGCTTGAAAAATTAATGAATAATACACACATCATGTTGGAGAATATTTTTATATTTTGCAATAGAATGTATTCCAAAAAAATAAAACCCATAACAATCCTACTTAACAACTATCTAATGACATTGCAACCTAATTTACGTTTAGGACTTTGGCATGATCTAATAATCTATGAACCTCATTCCAACTTGAGGAATGATAATGGATGAATGGTTTTTTGATCCCAACGTACATGGCATGTTGTAAAATGCAATACAAGTGCCTACATGGCACCCATGACCTTCATTTGCTGAGAGACCTAGACATCATGGAAGAAAAATCCACATAATTGCAAGCCAAGTAGTCATTAATCGTTATTTCATAGTGTTTACAGTTTTCTAGTGGTTTTAAAAGGAGGCAGTAAATCCGTCCATATCCTAGAAGAGGAATGTTTGAGGGAGTTGACAAGAGTTTGTCCCACCTCCCATTTGTTTTTTTGCAAACTGGATAGCTTGAAGTGCTAGGATGCCGAATCTTTTTCCCATTCCTTGTTTTGGGCCAAACATTTGGATCCAATGGCTTACAGACATGGGTAGAAGGACCATCATGAAAGAGATTTTGAAGGGCACATGAGGAAGGCTAATTCATAGGTGCAAAATTGTCGTTTACAACATGATTGACAAGGGGACATTTTGGCTTTTCTGATAGTAAAAGACCAGTTCCTCTAATGCCACCACCTCAATTTGAGGGCTAGCAACCCTGCGCAATAGTCTAGTCGTTCGAGAATTACGAAAACTCAATTTTAGCATAGTTTCAAATCGTTTGGGCTAAAGCCCCTCCGGAAGGGGGCCTTCTTCGCCTTCCACCTAAGCTATGTTGTAAAACAAGATATTCTCCTAATCAGCATCAGATCTACTACATCTACACCAAGATCTCGACATTAGTATATTTCCATCAGCCAGCTAGTGGGAGTGAGAAGTGTGGAATATGTTTAGTGTTTATTTTTCCAACAACCTCAATATCCACAATAGATCTAGTGCATTTGACAATACCTCCTTCTTTGATGGTAATATCACTACTAAATATAACAATTCTTACATGAAATTTGTTCATGCTTGCATATGCCATAAGGAAGGCAAGGCTAGCCTATCGAATGCATATTTCTTGCTTGTCCCTTTCACAGAATGCAAAAGGTCATCATAACAAAACCAAAACTTATGTAGTTCAATTGATACACCTTTGGTTGTAAGATTAGTAACCAACATAACACAGAGTAGGAATACCACGATTTGTTTGTTTTGAAATGATTTTAGCTTTGTAATAATGTTTAATGTCTTTGTGTAACATCGAGCAGTGAATGCTTGACTTTGAGGGACAATGTTCAATTCACCAAATGCCATCCCCATAGAGATACTTAAGGACCTCCACACCATTGTGGGTCATAAAATGATGAGGGCCGCTAGTCTCCTTCACATCCACAGTTGATGACTAGTTGGTTGGAGTCGTTGCATTGGCCACCTTCGAATGAAAAAAGTTCACCTAATCATGTTAATGTGAATCTATTTATGACCCAAGTGGAATGTCTGCCTTGTGCTTTGTTGATCCAAACATTTCTTCAGTTTCCAAGTGTAGTATTCTAACGAAAAGACTAAAGCTTGAAGTGTAAGGTGAAAGCACATTTAAGGTGGCTAAGTTTCAATGGATCAAAATCCCTTTCCAAAGTCCTTTTCTAAAATAGTTAAAAATTGGCTTCAAATATGAATATTTATCTTATATTGAGAATAACATTTTTTTCCATTTCCAATTTCAAATCATGATGTTATAAGATATATTAAAAAATTACAAAAGAAAATTTTTTAAAATAAATATTTTTAAATGCTAAAAAAGTCTTTTAAAATAACTACAATTTTTGGGATTTTGAAAATTCCATAACATAATAAATTAAAATCACATTCCATTCATTCAATGGATCTTTAGTTTCTTAAACATATTTCATCTAATATCCCAAAGTTTCAAACGCACAATATTAACACATTGTAAGATAAAAGTTCTTATCTTTGAGTTTTGCAAGGCGTGATAAAATTTGTCACCAAGATTCAAAAGTTCATCACTCATTAAATATTTGGGATTTTGATGTGTTTTTTTCCATTTTTAAAATGCTAACTCTATTAACATTACATATGTGAGTCCCTTTCTTGATATTTCAAAGAAAATATTAACTTTTTATATTTAAGTTTCAAAGAGGTGCAGGAAAAACTACATGTGTAACACTTAAAAAAGGACTACATAGTGTGTTGTCACTTTGTACTTGGCAACTACAATAGCAATTTGGCATGGGTCCCTAGACTAATTGGCCCTAAACAAGTGTAATTCATTTTTGTTCGAATTAGTCCTAGATGCACCTCTTTGTAAAAAATAAAATACAATGAGGATTGCTTGAATGTTTGCATGTAATTGTCAAACGTTGTAGCTAAAAGGCAAGCACCCCTATTGTTAGATTGTTGGAGCCAAATGTTATGGACTGTCTTAAATAAGTTACAAGTTAACATATGAGCTTCCTCTTCCAAAAAGAATTTCTACAAGCACATGAAAGGAATGAAGTTAGAATTTAGGAAGGATAGATGGAAAATAAAATTTGAACAAAGTAATTTAGAAAAATTTACATATAACATGAAGCCTCCCCATTGTTACACATGAAAGTGCCAAAAGCCACACCAATTGTTGAACTCATAAATGGCGCCCTCACTTGTAGTTTTAGACAAATACCACCAAGGCCGAATGGCAACATATCAAAGGTTAGCTTCTTCCAAGGATGTGGTTTTTTTGTACTCATAACAAAAGGTTTTGTGTTTATCATGGAACTTTGGTGTGATTAGTTGTTTGGTGTGTATGTTTAAAAACTAAATCCAATGGAAAAATCAAGTTCGCTCTTTGTCAACCATCTTGACAGTAGGATTTTTAATCCCATAAACAATGTGAACAACATTCTAGTTTGCTTATGCACCATCTGCCATGAACCCCTTGAAAATGGGCATACTTAACCCGTTTTTTTCAACAACCACATTCAGCTTCCTCCATAGAAGGCATTAAGCTTCCATGTTCTCAAATTGCATGTCACGGATTGCAATTGTCATGACCTTACAATAGACTAGGTCATAAACGTGAGAGGCCATGGTCATCCATCCTTGAACTTGCTTTATGTGATAAAAAATCATCCATGCACTTTGCAAATCATCACCTGGTTGCATTCATCAAACCAAATCAAATCTAGACACAACTCCATCAACATACATTTTGAACAAATAAACCTTCTATTTAACCTATTGACCATGAAAGCAATTATCTTGAATTCAGTCGTAACCAAACAGTACCTTCAATTTTAAAATATAATTAGTGGAGTTGGAATTACTAGAACGATGTTTTAGTGAAGTAATGAGATTGTGTATGCTAGGGGAGCACAAAGAAGTGAACTTTAACAACATTTGATCTAGTTTTTCACCTTTGAGAAGTTCTATAAGACCTTGTCCATCCTCATTGAACAAATGATGAGAAAGAAATGTTTTGTTCACAGACAAAGCAATAACTAAAGTGGTAGCAATTGGCGTGCGATAGACTTCATATAGATTCATGTTCTTCATCTCTTGGAAGGATTCTTTATGTACTTGTTGTTTGCAATTGGATGGGCATGGGTGCCCAAATGAATTGTGGCTTTTGAAAGATTTGGAAACTTGTGAATAACATAATACATTCTGTAATTGCAAGTTTGTAAATAGGTGGGGGAAGAATCACAAAACTTATAGTTAATTGTATAGATCAAGGATTTCACAAGACGCTACCCAGATATTAAAAGTTGTGAACTATCCCACTTTAAGAAACTTCATTGTGCATAGAAGGACATTGAAATAGAGGACAAAAATCATTCTAACAACACAAATGTCCAAGGCATTTTGTTGTTTTGAAGCCCAATCCATCCTTTGGCAACCAAGGGACTAATCTTTCAAAATATCCATATGAACAAAGAAGATCATCGAAGGACCCAATCACAAAGAAGGATTAGTCCTTTGGTTGCCATGATCTTATGTTAGAACCTAACCAAGACATATATAATGAGGTTGTACAACCTTTTGTGGAGTAGGCAACACTTGAGGTTGAGACTAAAGTGGTTAATGGTGTTGTGCTTGATTTTGCACCCTAGAAGAGTGCCAAAGTTGCCCTTGATTGTGAATAAATTTTAATTTTTGAAGTGCATTTTGGTGGATGCCATGGTGTTATTTGGTGGTTTGATTCAAGGCACAATTCAATGATCTAAACTTATAACATTTGTAACTAATGGGGTGTGTTTTTACACATAATGTTAGTTGAAATCTACATGTGAGGTGACCTTCTTGGTTCATATGGCTATTTTGAAAGGGTTTTATTGTCATCCTAGTAGGCTTGGATCCACCCAAACATAGACCTTAGTAGTATTGGAATTGAATATTTTAGATATCTAGTCTTCTTTTTCAAGATCATAATGATCTCCAATGTTTAATGGGCTATGGAACATCCCATGGATTTCAATCCACTATCCAAATTTTGGAAGAAGATTTCCTCCAATGTGTTATTATGTGTTTAATTCTCTAAGTTCATGAAAATTGGAAAGTTGGTTGTGGTTCAAATTATGATATTTGTGGAAGATGAAAAAACTTTCTCAACCTTAACATTCATGAAGATAAAATTTTGGAATTCCCTTTGTGAACATTTAGATTTGGTGGTTCATATGTTTGCACAACCTTCTCATATTGTTAGTACTTTTCTTTATGATGATGCCATCACAACTTGGATTAATGAAAAAGCAAGGAAAGGTTTTGTGGTTTCATGTCTTTAACTAATTGTTGCAATGGTTCATTGTTTTATAAATGGGAAGTTTTAGGTTTTTGAAGCATTATGGTTGTTTCATGGTGCAATCTATGAGAACTTTCCATGCCAAAGCCCCACAAACCCCATTTTTTGTATTGTAGATGTTGGCATTCTTGGTTCATTTTCTAGCATGTATATGTTTTGCTACTACATCAAGGTTCAATAGATTATGGTACTTAATCTTCCTTACCATTTCTCATCTTGTGTATGGGCTTTGTGACCTTAATTTAAGTTTGTGCTTTAAAAAACTTATGATGATTGTGTGAAGGTTTACAAGTTGAATTTGCCATGAATCCTTAGTTTCCATGATGCTAACCAATTTGAACTTGAGGTAATTTTCTACAAATCCTCCCATATTTCATTTAATGTTCTTCATATTAGTAAAACTAATGTGTGGTTTGCAAGTTAAAGTCATGTGTTACCATTAGGTGTAGTGTGTCGCAACCCTAACCTTGGGCTCATGACCAAGGTAAAAGGCTTACAAGGGTGCAAGCCAAGTGGTAGCCCGGGAATCAAGGCAAAAAAGCCGCAAGGGTGCGGGCCAAGAAGAAGCCTGAAAGTCACATCACACATTCCCGGGAGTGTAAGAAAGTGTGAGGGAGTATGAGGGAGTGAACCCTCACACTCCCAAGGCAACTCCCACTTTGGGAGATGGAGTCCCAGTGGACTCCCAAAATTTCAGAGAGTGATTTCAGGGGTCAAAATTCAATGGCTTGTGGTGTTCTTTATATCATTGAAAAGCTCTTAGAATTTAGATGTCTAAAATGGGCTCACATTGCTCATTTGAACATCTGAAACACAAGTCATGGCCAAAAGAAGGACCGGGAGTCAAATTGCCAATTTGACTCCCAACCAGAAAAAGTCGAGAATTGACCTAATTTACTTGGTTGCAGGGGGCGTGCGACATACCATTGGAAAGCTTTCGATGAGAGCTATAACTTTGCTTCAAATCGCATCTCGATCCAAGGTTTGCTCACAAAGTTATGGGGCTCTAAAGTCGTGGGAGTCTCGAATGGCGCGATTTTGGGACTCCCACTCGAAGGTCCCGGGAGTAAAAAACCATTTGGATGTAGGCCCCGTGGCCAGCCATAGAGTATACTATAAGGGGGAAGGTGGTGGCTTCCCCCAAGTCCGGACTGTGGTGAATCTAGTGTGTCCATGTTACCCATGGTTTGTCCTAGCACCAAAGGTGCTCCAACTATGCACTAACCACTTTGTGTGGGTTGTGTGCAGGCCCGTGTGAGTGAGTGAAGCTTGTTAACTCTTCCTAGTCCCATCTCGGAGCTTCAACACACCCCTCTACCCCTCAAAGTGTTGTGAGTTAAGGAACGTGCCTCGACTCCTCTCTCTTTCGTTGCCTTTTACTTGGACTCACATTTGAATCTTTCGAGGAGTTGAAAGTGCGTCATAGTGTCCTTTGGGACAAACATTGAACTCCTTTGCATGATTTGTAATTTTTTTGTTATTAGACATTAATCATTTGGTTCTAGTTTTTGTGTTGAATTGTATGAAGTCCAAACTTGTAAAAATTAATAATTCCTTACATGCTAAGTTCTAATTTGTAAGTTTTGTAATTGAAACAACTTAAGCCATTGGCTAGAAGTTCTCTTGCAAAGTTTTGCCACTCCGATTCACCAACACTCCCCAAACTAGTTCACAATTGTTTTTTACATTAGCTTAAATTTAGACTACCAAAATTGAAACAACCACTATTCACACACATAATACAACTTGTAGTCGTCAAATACATCACACCTCCAAAGGAGTAAATAGCCATATGTTCTTTCTAATTTTTCCTTATATAGCTAATTGAAAGATAACCATGCATGTGAATCAATGTTTCTTTTACTGGCGAATTTTCACAAATTTTGACATGAAAAATATGATTTTGACTATACAAAGGATTTGTCATGGGAAAACGGCCCAAATCGCCAGAGTCTTATGATAAGTTCCAGAAGGTAGCCAAGAATATAGAAGGATTCTGTTTTATTTCTACCTTCATATCTATGATGTAGCCAAATTTGGCTAAATTATTTCTCGATGATCACCACTTTGGCTACATTGCAAAATCATTAAAAGAAAAACCCTGCATGTGATTGCATCTAATTGGAGTTGTTAGCTGCAGAACACTGTAGCCACTTAGGCCACTTTCGAGAATCCTTTAAAAAAAACACTGCAAAGGACAGCCAATTATTAGCCAATAAACCAAGTTGAATTAATGAACATTCCGTACACACAGAGAAAGCCATGTGTTTCCATAATGTCCCCATAAGTGACTGCTTAAAACACCATAGAAACCTGTTCCAGTTTTGCAGAGGATACAATTTTAATTTGAACTGATAACGGATTTGTGAGTGACAACTGAGTCGTAACTGTCTATTCTCTAGGCGGCCTTTTTAAAACAAAAGCCCAACAGCAGACCCAACCTGACAAGGGAATTTTGATAAAATCATCTTGCATTGACATTACATAAACCATGTTACACAGTTTAGATGTCTTACTCAGGGGAAAATAGTGGTGGTGGTTCACTGTGCCCTCACTCAGGTGGTTGGTTTTCAGGTTTTTTCTGAGGTGGGACAGGCGGTCATCTGGTAGTTCCACTCGTGATGTGAAGTAATCGATCGTTACACTTTGAAACAGGCCGTGGTAGAACCTATTACCACGGAACACAATGATGTATAGCCCTACTGGGTTCAACCGATTCCATAGTACTTTCATGCTTTTGCTTGAACCAGTCAGAAAACAACCCAAGCTTTTATCTTTTTACTTGAAACCACCTTCCAGCACGACACAAGATGCCTTTGTCAGTTGAAGTACCCTTACACTGATCATGTGCACTCTGCCATTTGAATAAAAAGCTTTTCAGATTTCCACTGCGGAAAGCCTGCTTCCAAAGGCCCCCCCTAATTTTTGGGCCCCGCCCTCAGGCTACAGTCTGCAAGATTACAAACCCTCACTATAAGAGGTCCTCAGGAGCAGGCCCTCCCCGGAAGATAAAGGTCAGTTAACTTACAGGATGAGCTTCTTATCTTTTTACTGCATTATGGAAAATATACATATAAGGATAATTTAGAATTCTTCTCCAATGTTTGTTGATATTTCAAGAACACCCAGTGTTTTGTAGAGTAGCTATTTACTAGATAACCAGCTAGAGACAGAGCTGGTTATTGAAAATAGCTGAGGTGTGGGAACATCAAGGCCACTTCTGGTAATTAGTAGACACAAGCCAATTAGAACATTTCCAGTGTCATTTACATCCAGAACCAGTTTTGAGGAGCACCTCCTGACCCCATTGGCTGGCTGCAACAGGTTGTAACTAATAACTTGTGTGTGCAGACCATTGGGTTGATTCCATAACCCTCATCCACCAACGTTCATCTTGTGTCCAATGCTAACCATTACGTCTGGTAACGGGTTCAAATTGCCTGGTTACTAGAAAAAGTCGTGGCACTCCCATGCTTCGACTTTTTGCAGTAAACTGGCAGCTCTTGACAGTTACCTAGTCCATAACTTGCTCAATAGATGAATATGGATCACTTTTCATCCACACAGAATGAAACATATGCAGATTGATATGTGGGCTGTGGATGTCCAATCAGGAAAAAACATGTCAGCAAGTCAGCTCTTATTTCTCATTATAGATTTGTTAATGCATTTCTACACGTGTCTGGGGTTCAAAGCTATTGATTTGGAGAATGTACTTCTTGTGTTGACGTGTTGCAATCTCTCTTTTTCTGGGAGAAAAAAGAATCAGGGAATCATTTTAATAGCTTATCCATAATGTGGGGCTTTAGGAATAATATAGCTTGTGCTGCTGAGCATGGGACCCCATTCATACAACCGCAATAGACCTTGGTGTTTCCTCTAAGAGATGCCAAAAGTATAAGTATCTATTGAAATGTTTATGGGCATGCTTGCTCCCTAGGGTCTTCTCTAATTTGAGGGTCATAGCCCTGGGGGCAGTAGCCCTAGGTACTAGGCCTGAAAATTAGAGGGGGCCAACAGGTGCAGCAGGCCTTCCCCAGCATAAAGCGTGGTCAGGTTTCTGACCCTCTCTTAAATTTTTGATCTTTCTAGGGTTTTGTTCTGCATGTGAATGTTTTTGTCTGTCTGCAATTAAAGGTCTTCTTCCTATCACACAACATGTCAGTCTACCTTATCATGACACATGGCAAAAGCATCTTCCATAGGTGGAAGCATCTTCTGCATCTGGAAGGCCCTTCAATTGACAAGAGGATCTGCTGCGCAAGGAGGTGCTTTGAGCCGTGAGTTAGTGGGTTGGAGTGAGGCTAGGAAACTTACAAGTTTAGCAACAACATCAATACAAATGAGTTTCTTCCTCCAATCAAATAAAAAAATGAATTTTACACTGACTGTCGATGATGAAAAGTCTTCAAGTATGAACCTAGATGTGGGAAAAAGAAGGGTGGTGATCAATCCTTTGATGTGGTCCAATGGTCCAAATGAGAACAATGACTTCATCACATTGTTGCAATGGCTGTCGTGAGAGGGATTCAAGCAGGTGGATTTGAGTGTATTGCTAGTTGTCTTCAAGGATTATTACTATTACCCAACATAACCAGCATCCTTTAGATCCATTACATGCTCAGCCGGTGGATTGGAATCACTTTTCATCCCCACACAGAATGGATACGGATCAAATTTTTGTCCACACTGCATCAGATACAAGCAGCTGAGATATGTCATATGACTGGGGTGTGGATGTCTGATCAGGTCAGGAACAGACACATTAGCTAGTCAGCCTTCAAAGCCGATTATATGTGGACAGACCCTAGTAGTTGAGTTATTTGTTTTTTAGTTTGGGGAGGGTGGTTCTCTTGAGACACACAAATCCAGGCTCAACTTTGAGCACATAACTCTGTACAGGTTACAAGCCACAATTTGTGGAAATATACTAGATAATGGGCCAGGTTATTGCACCATTTTGGCTCCTGGCAAGCAATTGGGCTAGCCTGTAAGAGCGAGCTTCTGGGCATGATGGGTGCCAAAAGTGGTAGTGCCCCACTCAATATTTAACGTTAAAGGCAGGGGAACAGTTTAGAGAACTCATAGGAACACTACAGTATGGGCAGGGGAAGGGCATATTTTCAGCTTCCAAATCCCAATCCATTAGAGCATGGATAAACCTTCCTGTGTTGACCAAAGTTGTCATGTCAAAATTCCCAGACAAACAAAAATCCACACGCAACAAGCCAAGTTGCATGGAACACGTTGGTGATGATGCTAAAAAGGAAGGGCCCAAAAAGCTTGAGTGACATAAGTTGCAACCGACCAACAATTGCAAATTCTTGATGAGAACGAGCCAAGCAGCAACTACCATTCTTTAAAAGGTACAATGAACAGCTTTTGTGGGCCTTTCCAAAGGGGTCATTTGAGGTTGCAGGAAAGGGTTACAACATTGAAAAGAAGTCAAAATTTTCAAACTGTCCATTTTCCCTCGTGGTGTTGAAGTTAAGTATGTAATATACACGAGCAAGTTCAAAAGTCCAAAAGCTAATTTTTTAAAGCACTAAAACCCCACACCATGCTCATGGAAGTTGAGGGGTTAACTCTTATGTATAGTTTCGAAGAGAAATTGGGAAAGATGGATTTAAAAACTTAAGCACATACTTTTTCTGGAAATTGAAAGTTCAAAATCCCCAAAAGTAGGAACTAGAGAAATGTTTCTACTAACAGCCGAGAGATAACTGTCATCCACCATGGCAAGTTGTGACTCAGGGGTCAAAACAAACCAACCAACTTACCATCCATTGGAAACCTTTTATCACTCAATTTTGGATGAACTACAACTGACCTACCGACGTTCCACCTTGATAACAGATCATGTAAATCCTTCTGCTCCAACATCACACAACCTAGGTACCAAGTAACAACCTATGTAAGTGGGTATACTATCATAGGTAAGTAAGTAGGTAATGCACTAGGAGGCTACTAGATGGGTAGATAGATGTGGATCTTTAGTAGCAATGTTGGCTAATTATTTGTTTCCCCATAATGATCTTTGCAAAATTATTTTTTCAAACTCATAAAAGGTATCAAATAATTGGATCTTAAAGATTTTAAAGATTTTATAATTATAATTTCTTTGCACTCCCCATAGGGAAGAGACCATGCATTGGTGAAGGATTTGAGCTTAAAATTTTGGCTTGAACTTGACCCAATGTGTGAATGATATTTGAAAGATTATATTTGTATATGATGGATTAGCATGGTTATAGAATTGTATGCATCTAGATAAGAAGTTTTAGATCCAATAAGACAAGTATGTATTTTAAAGTTTGAACCAATGTTAAACAAATATCTATTTGAACGGAACTTGCAATTTTAGATAATTTTTTAAAAAAAATTTAATAAAACATGTGGATAATGTTATCTTAAATTTATTCATTTTATTAGAACCTTTATACATAGTAGGATTAAGTTTAATGGATTATGGTTTTGAAAAGGAAGCAAGTCTTGTTGCAATTCAAATTTAAGGTTACCAATTAAAATTGATATAACTTGAAGGTTAGCAAAGCAAATTTGATCACAAATCTAAAACACAAGCATAGTCAATTAAAGTTTGAAGATGCTTATAGTATTAGAATTTCCCTTGTATGAACAACAATATCTTTCCTCTTTCATCCCCATAATCATTCACACATAATCACACTTCCAATTATTATTCACATTATAAGTTCACATTTGTGACTTTCCAATTATCACAACACTTGAAAAGTAGACATTTTACTCTCTTATACCATACTTTCCAATTATTACAACACCCATTGCTCTCTACCACAATCTCATATTTGAGCAAATTAATACTATTGACTCCTTGGCATCCTCCTTAGCAAACTAATGTCATTACATTTTCCCACCTTCATCAAAGATCACAAATTTGGTACATTTAGACATTACAACAACAAAATATTCCAAAGACATGTGGCTACTATCATTCACAAACCATCAAGGTCATTTCTCAATTAACTCACTAAACCATAAATGCAGCAAATAACAATTCCATTCTTCTTATAGAATGTTGGTTACAACCTTTCATATCATCACCTACTTATAAGCATATTTAATTTTATTAAATACATTTGTGTTCCTAGTTCTTATGGACTTAATTATGCAATGGAAGATAGCCACATTTTGCAAAACATATATTTTCATTAAAAACTTGATCACCACACATTATAATAGCTTCTAGTTTGTCACCCATTTTTCAAAGCTTGTTCACAATTGAAATTTAAAAGCTTCATAAGCTTTGATTGCAAATTGTAACCTATAATCCCACTAACATTTGATTAACATAAAATAATTAAATTAAAATAAAAAATAAAAATGCAAATGCATGTTATCTATACATTAAAATCAAACAAAATTTTACAATAAGTTTGATTGGAAACAAAACTTGGCCAAAATTAATCGAATTCATAGTTGTCTTCTTCAACATACCTTTTTCCTCAATGAGTTTCCAATGCTCTTCAATCAAAGTGGTCTCACATCATAAAATCTAACATGTTTTTAGGTATCATAGCTCCATCACACCCAACATGAACATTGTTAGGCCAATTTTTAGTAGCAAGGATGAAGTAATCCAAATTTTTTATCCTTAATATAAACTATTGAAGATTCATGATCACACCAACAACACCAAATATTTTTTCAATCTCAATCTATGAACTTATAACTCCAAGCACTTGATGAGCCCGAGAAGAAACATGTTTAAATTGCATTGCATGAACAACCCACAAAACCAAAGGGTTTTTGTTTCTATTGATCACACATATATAATTTCCAAAATAGTTGCAGTTCATTCTTCAAGATTGATATAATTGTGTCTTTAAATGATATAATCTACCCCAAAAAAATCTTCATCTTCAACATTATTAGTAGTTGTACCAATGCCTTGCCAAGGTTCAAATAAATACAAACCTACAACAAAAAAAACATAATTTTTGTGTCACAATTTGCAATGATTTTGGATGACAACATATGAATGGACTCCCACATAATCTCATATAATTTTCATGTTCTTGAAGTAGAGGTTGAACATAATCATCAACATATTGTGTGTGCAGGTTTAATTGTATGTCATGCAAAAAATGCCAAGAATAGAGTCAATATGTTGATAATTGGTGTCATCATTTTGTAATTTGAATTCTTACATTTTAAAATCAAAATCACCATGAATCAATGATCCATCTAAAACCTACATCCTAACCACATTAAATTTCATTGGAAAAAAAAAAAAAATGCATCTATTAATAACTTATAACTTTGATTTTAGTTTTAAACACATTGTTTGACAAAAGCAATGTATATATTTTGGATTAAAAAATAACCCAAGCTTAACCAAGAGGCATTATGAAGGACAAATGCAAAACTTGTTGTCAATCAAAATGGTGATTGGTTGAAAGCACAATCAA
>Ga0116231_10006680_pt1 | contig 21770 bp, 21 predicted proteins | sample S1TSphgellanicum_2_FD_89695 | JGI IMG/M metagenome (GOLD analysis project Ga0116231, IMG submission 89695) | Host-associated microbial communities from peat moss isolated from Minnesota, USA - S1T2_Fd - Sphagnum magellanicum MG | ecosystem: Host-associated > Plants > Peat moss > Unclassified...
ATAGAGCAATTGGTGCCAAATTGTTGGTCTACCCTAAGTTACAATACTACCTTAGACTACTTTACCTAACCTAAGCTACAACACCTACCTCATCTAGGACAACAATCTCTTCATCCACTCCCAGATGGGCCCTTGGCTGAGGTTTGGAGATGACCGCCCAAAGTGCACTTACGCTAGTCTGGTAGGTCCAAGACATACCTTAACTGCCTCTCACTCGTGTGTCTCAACACCGACCAAAATGATAGTAAATCCATTAGAATAGTGGGCCAGTGTCTCTCAACATGTTACATAAAAACCCCAACTACTTGAGTGGGAGGTAGAACACATAATGGGTGAGTGGGAGATCATGAAAATGTACACATATCCAATAGCCAAGATCCTACTCATTGTCCAAATAAAAAATGGTGAGGCTTTATGTAACTGCTCCTCTCTAGTGTAAGATGACCTCCCGAATCATGTATGTACGGCGTGCTCCAAATACACTGAGAAATCTCTGAGAGGCCACTATGGAGATAACTAAGGCTTGGTATAGTACCTAGCTATAGAGCTATGCATGCATGGTGTCGCCTTTTTCCTTTTCTCCATTCTGCTTTCCTTGTCTTCTTGTTTCTGTTTTTGAGGAATAAAGTTGGGCAGGTTTTTACATCACTTGTCCTCTGCAAGTCCCACTTACTCTCGGGAAGTCCTACTTGTTCTTTTGGAGAGCAGAAACATGATTGACGGGGGGTGGCTGTGATGCAAGCCCCATTATCCATGGTTTGTCACAACCAGTGTTGGTCTGGTATCGAGCTTTGAACATACCAGCTCGGTTCTGATATTGAATAATCTTTAAAAAATTTCATACCCAGCCATGTCCTGATATTGGGTTCCTTTTAAAACTTTCATACCAACTAACCTTTCCTCCTATCATTGGTTCTAAGACTAATTTTGGGCTGGTATGAGCCTTACAGATTACCTGGTAAAAATAATTCCAGGCTTTGATTCTTGTGCTGATTCCATCAAAAGGATGCCAATTCAGGACCAGGTCCCAAGAACTTAAACCCAGGGTTGAATACTTCAACAAGGGGAGCCTGCCAACACTAGTCATAACTCATAACCTTCAAAAGCCAGCCACTTCCTACAGAGAGAGACTGATTCACCTATTCAACAATTGCCTCCATCTGACAGGGAAGAATTTTGCCTCTATTGCATCCATTCTTTGGTTATCATGAACAAGTGAGAAGAATTGGGAAGAATGGAGGCAATAAAATAATTGTCAGAAGAAAAAGGGCACTGATGATGAATTGGGGAATCATATCTCAGAGCAGAAATTTGGAGCATTTCCACTTGCAATTCATTGCCACCAATGCCAATCAATGGCTCTTCAACATTCCTATAGTGGAAGAATTTTCATGGTGGTTGTAATTCTGAGTTTGCAACAATGCAAGTGTTTCTAAGTCTCCTGTAAACCTTGTAAGAAGCGCAACCAATTCTTTCAGGGAGACCTTAACTTTGCATTATTGGACCTGAAAATGGCATGGTGAGTACCTATCATTTGTCCTTTCCCATTCTTTTTTTTTTGCACATATGAATTTTTTTGTGAAATATATATTGGAAAATTAAAAAAATCAATGTACCTAGGTCCTATACATTTTCACAAAAATATTAAAATCTTCTCTAGTAAAGACAATTTTTTTAGATTTTATTTTTCAAATTAAGTTTCTTATGTTTGCCAAGTGTGCAATAATGCTAACAAGCTTATTCAATGTTGGACTTAACCCTCCACCTAAACTTCCCCCTCCCATCAATGTAGCCAGTTTTTCTTTGAACTCATTATAAATCAAATTATTTCTGCAGTGATGATGATGTAAATGTGGAACAAAATATTTATCCAGCAGGAGGAACAAAACCCTAAAATGCACTGGCTTGTGTAAGAATGCTGCACATGCTTGCATATATCCTCTTCATAGAGCCTTCTATTTCCACAGAATTCTCATCACTAAAAGAATTAACAATGAACATACACCCCTTTTCAAGACCTATTTTTGTCTTATTAGACACCAATTCTTTTTCAGCTTAAAGTTTTATGCAATATTGTTATGTGCACATAATATGTTGGGTCAACCTGCCCTCTTCCCTATATAATTGCAACCCTTGCTGATACTGTCCTTCACCTGATTGGTTCTTTTTGTCTTGGGGCAGAAACCCCACCCTGGTAGTACCATAAGACATTATTGTTATGATTATAGTAAGCAATAGTATATGGAATGTATGCACTATGTACATGCATATTCAATCTGCATTCATCTGGTCTAGATCCATCATCCTCAAAGACTCTCGATTGAACCCATTTAAACTTCGAAGTCGTGTTCTTTGTCAAGAGTCTAATTGAGCAGGCCCTGAATTGACTCTAAATGGACCCATTGTCTATCAATTCAGATCCAGTAGAGTTGAAGTGAATAGTACCGTGAGGAGCACTGTTTTACTGCCTCCAGCTTGAGGAAACTGTAATTAATTGTTTTGGACCAGAGTCAAAATGTTAGGATCCAATTTGCAACTTGGGAAAGGATCTTCAGTAAGTTGTCACTATAGTCACCTTTCAATTCAAAGCACGGCCTTCTCAGAAGTCAGAAGCTTTTGTCTGGAGGAGTACCAAGTTGTAAGGGTGTCCTGCAAAAGGAAAGGCCTTTTTACTTGTTGGTACGGTTCAACTTTACCCATTCTCTGCAAGAAAGGCTAAAAGCTATAATGAACAACACACATCGTGCACATCCAGCTCTACAAAAGTCCAAATTAGATAGGTCAGAGAAGAATATGATAGGCTTAATCCAAAAGGGCCCGTACCAGGTGAACTCACCAATTTGGCCAAAAAACATAAAATTACACTAGTTTCCTTAGTGACCCCCTTGTAGCTAGATAAGGATGTGTCAAAGTTGAAGCACCCATTTGCAAGGTGAAAAAGTCAACAAATTGATGCAAGATTAAGGTTATGACTCAAAGGGTTCAATCCCTCATCATATATCAAACATTGGTTCAAGTTGAATGGACCATTCAACCTCAAAAAAAAAACCCTCTTATCCTTCCCATTTTTTGCATTTGATTTTTTTGGTTGAATTTTGGAATATTGCATCAATAAGAGTGGGGATGATAGCCAAAAGCTGAAGCTGCTTGAAAAAGTTCTGCCTTCTCAACAGTGCACATGTTGCAGATCTAATCGAAGCTCATTAATCTTCAACTCCACAGATTTGTACAAGAGTCAGACAATATACAATTGGGTGTTGTAGGAGTTTTATGCATTTGACAAATAATCTATTGATTTATGAAGGGGTATTATTCTGACAGTTCTGCATGGACTGCACAAACTTGTTATACTGGGTTATGAAAAAGGCAAAGATGATACAGATTGAGGAACATCTGGAGTTTGTACCAGAATGGACATAACCTGGAAATTTAACAATCCATAAATGATGTGCCTATGTAAGGTGAGTCACATAAGAAAACTCATGCAGATGTTGATCCAAAAAATGTACTGTCTCCTGAAAGCAGGAATCTTTTCGTTGCTGTATTCTTCTCCAATGTCTGCTTGACCTACAGATTACTTCCTTCCCTTTCCAAGCTTTTATCAGTCAAGTTGATTGTCTCTGAGTAGAAGTCAAGAAATCCTATGAAGGTTTCGAAGACTTGCATAGCTCTCAAAGCATTGGGTAATAGTGAAGAGATATTTGTGAATTGTACACCCATCTTTATGGGGAGGAAAGCACACACACCAGCCTCTATTACCAATAGCATATCTTCTATAATGAGATGATAGGTCTGCTAAGTATATCTCACAGAAAATACTTGCCTGTATTTACTACCATTTGTTGAGATTCTCCTGCTATCTGCTCTAAGTCACAATGTGAAACATCAATTTCGTATCAGATTGATACGATATCAATCCAATTGACAGAAGCTCACAAGACTTAAATCCAGTAATTGCAATTGTTGTGCCATCCATTCATTCCTGACCGAATTTGCCATATCAACCAAATCAACAGAAACCCAAAAGACCTAAATCCAGCAAGTGGTTTTTATGCAGAATCTTTTGAGTGAACACTAATGAATCTCCGTGAATACCGACAACCATTTTGAATGACAAAAGCAGAGTGACCTCTATAGGACCAATGATCGATATGGCTTGGCAATGAATAATTCATGCAATGTGTCTATATACAGATTACAAATGATTTGCAATTTTATTCTCATCAAATTTGGAATTTGCCAATGACTCTGATCGTGGACATTGAGTTAAGGGTAATTGGAATGTACAAGCACAAAGTGTCAGAATAGTCATGAAGGCAACTAATTTTCATGTCCAATTTTCTAGAGACATTGATGTGAGGCCATATTGTATCACTCCGATGTGCAAATTCAGTGTGTAGAAACATTACAGTTGCCTCAATTCGAAAATAAGTGCACCAGTCTGTGATTTGTGCAATGCTCCTCAGTAAGGTTCAATACCCATAAAATTCCACTCTATTCCATAAACAAAGCAGCACTATGGAGCCCACTGAAAAATCAGTGTATGAAACATGGATGACACTACCTCACAGCTAGTTCACCAAGCCACTATACACAAAGGAAACACAGACATGTAGACACATGCAACTCACAGCTCAAACCTGAATGTGTCTGGTACCAAAGGACATAAAAGAAAGAGTTGCATTCAATGACCTACAAAGCTTATAAGCAAGGCTTGTAATTATGGTGTTTCTCTGGTCCCTCGGAGCAAGGTAATCTGAATCCTGTGCATCATTGGAGCTTGTGCCATGTCAAGCAGATAGTCTATGGTTCATCAGGTACTCAAATGAGACCAACAGTAAGAAAACCAGAATGTGTGGAGATGATTCAAGGCAATGAGAGGTAGCTGAAACTGGAATGATGTATATGAAAGCCAGTGGCCTGAGTCAAAGTGACTGAGACACCCTTTCCCAGGCAGTCTAAGACTGTCAAGGCACTCCATCTGGAATGACAATATCTAATCAGTAATTTCACTGCAACACCAGCAATAGCCTTGAATCAGCAAATCAAACTAGAGACAATGTTCCACTCAATTTGCCAGTAAAAGAAGAAATGGTTTCTTACACATCTTTCCTTTCCTGCTTGAGGTGCAGAGGACATCTTGCTAATGCACTCCAATGTTGCCCAGCTCACAGGCACATGTGCCATTGCACCCACCCTGAATCAGGCTTGTTGTATGTTCTAAGAGGGATGTCACTCAAGAGAGAAGAACTATGCCCTACAATTCAGTGCACAAGATGCAATACTTCTTGTAAACTGTATAAAGCTCATAGACTACCATGTGTATACCACCATGTGTGTAGCTCTCTCCACACATGCAAGCTCACAGACTGCAGCATACGCAATTATGTAGTACTCAACCTTTGTGGATTTGATCCATAATCCAGATTTCCGCACAAACTCCAAATGAAATAGTAGGATTGGAGACTTCAGGAATTTGCAAATCCCACAGTACCACAATTGTGCACAAAAGGATTTGAAATGTGAAGGACAACCCACCATTAGGTCTAATACAAAGGGCAAAGAAGGGGGTTGCCAAAAGAAACCAATCTTATTCTCAGAAGGAATGCAGCATGGACTGTACAGAGACATGGCTAATCAACCTGGGTGTTGAGAGCTTTTTGGCCAAGGACCTGTCGATTACTGATATTCAAGGATGTAGCCCTTACCAGCTTCTCCTAAGACTTAGGTTGTCCTGCACCTCAACAGCTGTGAGAATTGCAGGAAGGCACTTGTGGCCACAGCTTGGATCACTGTGGGGGATTTAACCCATTGCTCCTGGTCCCAGTGAAATGCCTGACATATTTGCTGTAGCAACATACTTGTAGATATGTCATTCTTGTTATAATGGAACCCAATGTTTCTCCATGTTAAGAAGACAATAGCATTCACAAAACTTGAAGCTCTAGAAGATCCATACAATATCATCCGACAGCAAACCACAATTCTTTGTGTGCAATAGCTACAGTGTGTACACACAGACACATGCAAGAATTTAGAACCATGGGGCAAGGAGGAAAGAAAAAATCGTTCAATTTGGTGTGAAGAATTAACAAAGTTTTGCAACCCTAAAAGAATTCTGCGGGAGCAAAGTTTCCAGCCAGCAATTTACAAGTTGCTTCATTTGAGATAACCTTGTATATATATATAAACAAGGACAGAAATCCATCCACAAAAAGTACAAGGCACATCTAAGCAAATGTAAACACATGAAAGGAAAACCAAGACAATCACAACAGTAGTAATGAAGTGGTAAATGTAATGTTAAAAGGGCATCCTCTACCACAAATCAGCTAGTGATGGAGGTGCACTAAGTGGTATGTGTGGAAGAGATGAAGAACTATGATTAAGCATGGCAACCTGCTGAAAAATCGCAATGACTTGCACATGTTGGAGGGCTATCAACACTCATTACTTCTAATAAGATATAAACGTCGAAGGTACCAAGGAGGTCTGTTGATGGCAAGCTATATTGGCATGTACATAAGAAGTAAAAAAGGAATCAAAGTGAGGATGGAGACAACCATGGGTCTCTATGGCAAGGGGTATGAAACCAATCTTTCGGTGTTCGCTCTGTGTAAGATCGTACCTTGTCTTGAGCAACAACTCTTGATGCATGTGTTGTCATTGTAGCATGTTGCACCAAATCTATACGAGTCAAATTAGCAATGACAACATCTACCAATGTTCGAAAATTGTTTCTAATGATGACAATATCCATTTATCTCTGTGTATGGCAAGAGAAAAGGTGGGAAACCTCTCTCTGTATTCGAGCTCTACTTTTTGATGTGATGCTTGTAATAGTATTTCAAAGCGTATCATGGGCTGCAGTGCATTCATTCCCACATATGCAATGTAGCGAATGGATACCCAAATCATTGATGGTATGACCACACTTACATTATGAAACATGTGGGACCGTATGATGTGGTATACTAAGGCAAATACAAAGTATTGTAATAAAATGGGTGGAGGACAAATGAAATGAAGGGGTGTTAGGATGAACTAATAACCAAGCCCCTATTGTTGGACCTACATATGAGCAGAAATGTGTTCACACAATGTTCGAAGGAGCATTTGCTAGAAGCGAAGTAAATTCTTGCTCATGCAGTTGTTCCTTCAAAGAAGACTTCATTTGAAAATAGGATTGTACCACTATATTCTCAAAAGGCAAGACATGTGATCGGACGACCTTAGGTAACATCGCACAGGTATCCCATAATGCTATTTGGAAGGGATAAGTACCGGTCTCTACATGTGCCATCGCATCAAGAAGAATAAGGTGATCATCTTATTGGAAACAAAAGATCAGTGTAGGATTGATCAAAGCCCAATATTCTAAAAAGGCGGAGGTAGCATATCGGACCATTAAGGGAAGGCCTAACCCCCTTAAAGAAGTAGAAAGAATGACCTAACGACAAACCAAATGGCTCATTATGGTGCCAAAGGATCTTGACCCTATTAGCTTTTCCAACATAACTATGGTATGAACATCAAACTCAGTATAACATTGCAAGATACATGGTGATGGAAATATAATACATTGTAAATAGCCTAGCTGTTGGGCATAACAAAGTGAAAGCATTATAGAAGCTACCTAAGGGTTTGCAAACATAAAAAGGCTCATGATTATGCTGAGGTCCTTTTAGAATGCCTTTGATACGAAGCACTCCACAAATGGCAAAGAACCCATTAGAGCACCTAGAATACAAAAACTAAACTTAGGTGCAAGAAAACTTGGAAGAAGTGATATAGACTGGTCTAACCATGTGGAAGAGCAAAAATGCATGCCAAGTTGCTATGTTGGATGGATTGACAACTAACCGAGTTAAAAGGATGTGTAAAGTATGTTGAACCTTGACTAAAAGAACATAAGGAATATGATGGTATGAGTGGGGACATGGTAAACCAAGATGGAAATCATCAATGATATCTAATGTTGTAATCCATGTCTAAGTAGAAGGAGGAGAAGACGATAATGTTGAAAACATCGACACCTTAGAAGCTAATGACTACATGTGTGTGGTGCATGATGTCTGGTGAGATGCTAAACTTGTTCTTATTACGTATAAATGATTACAACTAGAATAAGAAACATGCAGACACTATTGATGATATGACATTGACAAGCAGAATAACATAGTCAGTAAGATGAATGTTGGTAGACCACCATGTTTACCCTACCAATGAGAATTAGTGCTTCCTAACAAGTTTTTTTTTCGAAAACATTGACAAAGTTTTTCAAATGCCATCTTTGTACTGATTCCTCCTTGTTGCTATAGAGCAACGTTTTTTCAGAAAAACTGGCAAAATTAAACATTATAACTTTGAAAAACAATTGATTTTGAAGGTTTTCAATCGCCAGAAAAAAAAAGGAAAAATCACTAGATTTTTTAATTTTATTTTCATTGTGTAGCAAAAACTATTAAAGGATGATAAAGATTTGTATTTTATTTCTAATTAATATCCAGATTTGGCTAAATTTTCCTATTGCCGCGTTTTCTACATCTTCCTATGGATGATAGCCACTTTGGCTACTAACAACAACTTTTTAAAAAAAACACTGTTGTAACCAGGGGTTTTTTTTTTTTCCAAATTCCTCAAGTTGTGGTGCACTAGCTAGGATCATTAGCATTAATTAACAGTAAATGGCGATTGTCCTGGTGAACTAATAGATCTTTTTTGGAATCCTACCTAGTTTTGGTAACCTACAGGAACACACTGTATAAATCTAACAAATTCTAAACTTTTTTTCTCAAGATATGGCGATGTTTTAAAAAAATTCTCAAAAAGCCCTTTGTTGGATTTGCCAGTCCTTTTTTTTGTCACAAGGTTACGAAAACTCGACACAGAAAAAAAAAACATTGGCTACAACTATGAATGTGAATTATCTTTCATCATGGATGATGGGTGGAAAGTTCCAGCTTGTTTTTTGTTGACAAATAAAGCAAATGGAGTTACAACTTACCAACACTGTTTTCTTTTGTGGTAAAATTGTCTTGTGTGACGACCTAAAAAAAATCTTGTTAGAAAAGGGGGACAAAGGATTATTTTTGGAAAAAAGTGGCAAAGTCGCCATTTTTTTGAGGAAAATAGTTTGAAGTTGCCATATTTAAATAATACATTTCAAGAGGTCATCAAAACAAAACAAAGCAGGATTCCCAAAGTTAACTACTTTCTTGACTGATCTCTAGTCAAATTTGGTTCATTCCTCTTGTGGATGATTGCAAGTTTACCAAAAATGCTCCAAACTTATCATATTGATAAGGAAAAACATTGGGGTTAAAATCACCACATTTTTTTTTTTCATCGCCACAGTACAAAATTATTGCAAAAGAAAAACACTCATATTCTGGCTCTATCATGCAATTACTTTTCTAAATGCATTTGTTGTTGCTTGTTGACTCAATAGGTACCCATGTTCTGAGGAAGAGGTATTAACCAGTGTTGTGTGATTCTTCCTTTCTAATGGAATTGTCTATTTTAGTTTTAAAGTTAAAAAGTTTATTCAGAGATTCTAGGGGTGGGCATTTGAGCCCAACTCTTCCAATTTCTAAATCTTTTAGTTCACGTTTTAGCACATGTTTTCAAATCCAAGAATCTTTAGGCCCAATTTAAAAATTGAATCCAGTTCTATGTAAATATTACATGTTCTTCAATATTAGAAATTGAATACATATAAAGTTTTATGACAAATTAAAACAATGATTTATATCGATACAACGTTCAACAATTAATTAAGATTAATATTTAAATATAGAGTTTAACTTACTTTTTTTAACATTTCTAAACAATTCAACTTTCTTACAAAATATCTTGACCTTATATTCAAAAATGTTTTTTCACAGTTTCAGTTTTAGTTCCGAATCTAGCAAAAAGTTAGATTTTCAAATTTGTAAATGAACATTCACCAAATTTTTACAACTACTTTTTTTAACAAATAGCCAAAATATAAAAAGATTCTTGAATTTTTTAATTTTCATATTTGGTTTACATGGTTATTTGGCTAAATCTTCTTGTGGATGATCACTAGTTTGGATATATCACAATTTTTTGTAAACAAAACCCCTCAATCCATAGGTTTTGAAAAGTTGAAAAACCTTTAGCACAAATAAATATTTGGTTTTACATCTAAATTTTCACACTTGATATTGTTCACGAATTACTGGGCAACTAAGAACATGGGAACAAATACAAGAACCTAGAAACATTATCATGAGTTCATGCATTATCAATCGATTCTTAATGAAGATGATCATTTAAGTATTGTTTGATTCCAAGTAGTGTTTTAAGAAAAATGATTCTTATAAGGAATAGGCCCCATGGCAACTAAATTGAGCTTTGGGGGTTTTCAATTGTCAAAATTCAAAACAATTAGAACAAGTGGCTTTGGCACAAAAGGTTCTATCTTGAAAATAAGGTATTACATTTAATGTTCTACTATGAACTCAAGTTATATTGGATAAAAGTTTGTTCGTTTTATGAAAGATCGTAAATTATTTTTTTCACATTTGTACTAAAAAATAAAGTTTTCTAACCATCTTAGAATTCATTGTACATGTTTAGAAATTGAAATTGTAGTTCCATTGTCTTCTTTTTAACCATACAATTCAATGTAAAGTTGTGATTAATTATATTGTTTAAGAAAATCTAAGTTTTTCAAATTTGGATAATGTAGACAATTTTTAGCAATGTGCATGAGATATTACAATGTTTGAAATAAACATCAATATTGAATGGATATAATTTACATGGAAAGATTTTATTTATTTTTGTTTCATTTTCATTTTGAAGTTCTTAGCTTCTTTTTTTCTTTTTTTTGTCACATTTTGGGTTTAGGTTTTCCATGAAAGGTGTGTTGATATGTTGTTTGATGGGTGTACATGTGGATAGAAAAATCATTCAAAAAAAAAATTGTCTTGGTATTGATATTTACGAATTTTTTTTGCACATGGTCCATGAAAAAAATGTAAAAATGCAAATTAAAGCCACAAGGTGCCAACATTTTGGGAATAATTAATTAGGTGAAAAATGTATCATTTACATGCATATTTAAACAATTGCTACACTTTAAATAAATGGAAATAGTAATGGTTTTTTTGTTATACATTAGAAGTGTGTTTGGTAATTTGAATGCAATATAAATTAGTTTGTGAAAATCTAACTAACATGCTTTTGTTACACCATATTTGCATTCATTTCCATGGACATTTGTCCATATATGGTCTAATTGAAATCTAGCTTTTGTGGTGCTTTCACTAAATCGTGATTTTAATTGGAATTTATCCATGAAATATAATAGTTCTTGTTTATTTTTTGGTTTTGTCTTTTAGAATGTCAATATTAAAATCCCCCATAATGATGATTGGACAATGTTCAAGAGATTTTTGAATTATAGTTTCAAGATTGTTCAGGAATGTAGAAATTGAACATGAATGAACTCTATACACACATATAATATATATATTTTTTCGTCTATTAATATTAAAAGTTTCTATATATTTTGAACCATCATTAGTTATTGTATTGAAAGAATCTAAATGCATGTGTATGTCATACATCATCATTAATGCATGACCATCATGGATTGAAATATATCAATATTTTGATGAATTTATAAATTTGTGCACATCTATTGATGCATCATGTATTTTTGTTTCTATAAAACATAAGATATGAAACATTTGAAGGTTATGATCATGATTGATGTTTTCGTAATGTTGGTATAAGGAAGTTGTATTCAAGGCTTGGATAATTACATAAGAATTATGTAAGTTTTAAATTAAGGAATTAATGGTATCCAAGTTGCAATTGTTTTCAATCTATTCATTTTTACATGTACTCTTAGATCCACATAAAAAAATTCATGTTGGAGAAGGGCTAACAAAAATAGTTTTTGTTTTATTTGAATGTTAAATAATGTTGTATATGTTAACCCATGTTTTTTAATGTTAATGGGATCAAAAACCAATTCATCTAGTGATAATCCTTGAGAATGATGAATGGTTTTTGCTACTATAAGTTGAATTAAAAATTGAATCTTTGTTATAATAAATGATTGGGATTTATTAACTCTTATATCTTTGATGATAGGTTCAATTAGTGTCCATTTTGAATCAATGTTGTCGTAATAATGACTATATTTTTTCTTATTAATTTTTTAATTTTAAAACTTTAAAACATTATTCGTATAATGATTTTTTCACAATATGTTGTTGATGTTTGAAAAATGTCATCAACTCCATTCACAAGACCATTAGATGTTGCATAGTTACCAGCACATAATTCAACAAACATATACATTTATGTATTAATTGTAGAATGCAAACCTATAGTTTTATTCAAATTATTTGAAAGTTTGTAAAATGGTGGGCATGATTGATGTTGATATTCATTGCTTTGAAAATAAAATGTGGGACCTAATGTGTTGGTGAACACATTTTCATTGTGTTTTTGCACAAGTTTATTTTTATAAAATAAATACATAATAATAAAATTGTTGCGTGATTGTCGATTACAAATTGAATTTATAAATTCAATATCCTTTGTATTTTTGGAATATAAAATTTGTTCAAAGTTTGTATAAAAACCATATTAAATTGTTTCATAACTTTATTTAGTTCATAACATTAGCTATATGCTTACCAAAAATTTGGTGCTAATGCACTAACATTATCTTTGATATTTTGAAAGATCTAACTATCTTTCATAAGGGGTGCTTGATGGAAATCACCTATCATGATAACATCAACACCACCAAAAAATAAATTTGAATGTGTTTTATGGATCTTAGTCTATTATCTATGATAATAAACATTCTAACACCAACAAGTGATATTTCATCTATCACAACAAGTTGTAATTATTCATATCAACATCTAAGCCTATTTAATGAATCTGATGATAAGTTTGGTAAACTAAATAAGGATTTGTGAACATGTATGTTCAATGTTGAATGTATTGTTAAACCATCAATATTGAAAGTAATTTTACCTATTGATGCCATAAGTAAAACATTGGTTTTTGTTAAGTTAAAAGATATGTTTCAATTGTATGATTGTATTAATCCTTGAATTACGAGTTTCAATGTAAATTTGATTTATTTCGTACTTGATAAGATTTTTAAGTTCTACCACATAGTTTTCATTTTTGTATTTGCATCCAACTAGAACTTATGACCTTTTGGATGGAAATTTTAGCAACTTAAAAAAAAAGGCTAAAAATATTTGTTGAAAAAATTGCAGATTTATGAAAAAATTCCCATTGAGCTATTTTTTTATATGAAAAACCTTTAGAAAATTATCAAGGTTGCCCATACAACGACGTTGGAAAGTTTAATTCTTTTGAATGTTTATCTTTAAATAAACCTAAAGGGTGAAAGTCTTGACTTGGGGCAATAGAGTATATAATATTTTCATAATCTATTATTTTTGGAGGATCTAAAGAATTATGTATCATTGAATTTGTTGGTGTATAATGTATTTCTTCATTTTTAGAATCAGAGTTCTCAAATGATCCATTATTATAAGTGAAAATTTGAAAATTTGAATTCATATGCAAAGTAAACAAACTTGCCCATTGATGATGAATGCTAACATTCAAATCTTTGTATAATGGTGTTTGAATTAAATTTCATAAAGTGATCATCACCATATTTGGACAACATTTCTTGACATACAAGGTGATTTGTATTCAAGACATCTTTTAAAAAACACATCTATTGTTGCATCATCATGTGGTAAACATGGTAGTATTGATTAAATTTGATACACATTTGTAAAAACATTATAACATTACCATGCATCTTATATTACCCATACCCTTGGAGTTTATAAATTTGAGCAAAAGCAAGACATGGTGAAATAAGACATTTTTCTAATTGTGTTAATTTTTGGATTGATGGAATAATTTTGTTTTAAAAATATATATTTGGTATTTGATATAAGGGCGCTTTATTTTCATTAATATTATGTAAAAAACTTGTAAATGTGTATGATGTCTAACTAGCTTCTATTTGAATTTGGAAGTATTTAGATTGTTAATTTAAAATTGATTTGAAAAACATTTAAATTGTTTCAAAAAACATAACCTTTCAAAACTAAAACATGGAATTACGGGAACACCTTGGATTTGTTTATTATAAATGTCAATGTATATTGAATTATGTGTATTTTCCTTTATGTTAATATTATGTTCTATTTTATTTGATTGAACATCATATTTAACAAGAAGTTGTTGTGTGAAAATTAGTTTTAATTTTTTTAAAAAGTGCATTGAACATATGATGATTGAACTTTGTCATTTATGAAATTTTCTTATGATTTTTTTGTATATATAAATTTCATGTGTTTCATAATTTGTGATCTTGTTTGTTTTATATTTGAAAACATATTGATGAATTTAACTGTTTTTGTGTAATAAGTTAGAATTTGTTATATATATAATGTTACATTAAGTTCAACAATTAGATGAAAGTATTCAATTTGAATTTTGGGATTTTTTCAAATTTTGATAAAGGGAATTGAAATGAAAGGATTAAACAAAATCTCATTGACACAAACATTTGTGTTGTTTTTCAAATCTTTTGTAAATATTGAATATAATTTCTAATTTTTTTATAATTATATTTGTATTACAAGAAATGTCAAACAATGAAACAACATACTCTAATGGTGAATCCCAATTTTTTTTCAAAATATCCGATAATGCAAAATCATATTTTTCATTCCAATAAAAACATGTAGTCAATTGTGATAATTGAATAGGAGGTTGTTGCATCATTGATTCTGAAAAAGATGGAAAATCATCTAAATCTATATTAACTTTGGAATCATAAACTTGAAAAATAAGCGAAGACCTAGATAGACCATTAACATATTGAATTAGTTCAAACTGTTGAAAACACATATACTATTTGTAAGGGGATAAATTGAAAATCCATGCCACATTACAACATAATGCATTTTGATATTTTATTCCAAAAGTAAATTGGCCTTTGTAAATATTCAATTATCCAATATATTGTATTGAAATTTCCCCACAAACTTTCCATATTAACATTTAATGTCATTTTGGTCACATATTGACGTTCATTTGTAACCATGCCTTGATGCAAATCAAAATAAAAACTTGGATTTAATTCTTGAATATGACATTGTTGAGTTTTTTTGTATTCAATAATAAACATTGATTTAAATGTGCCATGTTATTTTGCCTCAATTCAAGAGATGATAAATGATTATCCAATAAATAAAATATAGAATCAAAAAGATAATTGTCTATTTCATATTTGTATGTTGAAATTAAATGAAGGCCATATGAATGCAATACATGTTGAAATGGTGAATCAACAAGATTTAATGAAGGTGTTTCCATTATTATTAACTTCAATTTAATGAAAATCTATATAAACAGAAGCATGGTTCCCACATAAACACATTTAAAAAAAAAAATTGATAATTTATTTAAGACTATATATATATATATATATTTATTTATTTTTTGGAAAGTTCCTTGAATTGAAAAAATCTTTATATTGGAAAATTATTTAGATGGAAAACTTGCTAGATTGAAAAAAAAATTAAATTAGAAGAAATTTGTATGTATTGAAAAATTATTTTCATTGAAAAGCTGCTTACATTGAAAAATTATTTGCATTGAAAAGCTATTTATACTAAAAAATCATTTGCATTGAAAATATACTTTCATTAAAAAACCATTTTCATGAAAAAAATTGCTTGCATTGGAAAACTACTTTCATTGAAAAAACTACTTGCATTGAAAAACTGCTTTCATTGAAAAAACTACTTGCATTAAATAACTACTTTCATTAAAAAAATTGTTTACATTGAAAAATTACTTTCATTGAAAAAATTCCTTCCATTGAAAAACTTCTTTCATTGAAAAAACTCTTTCCATTGAAAAAACTACTTTCATTGAAAAATTGCTTCCATTTAAAAATTGCTTTCACTCAAAAACTACTTTCATTAAAAAATTGCTTCACATACAAAATGTTGCATTTAAAATTATTTTCGACACTTGATGAAAATTAATGTATGAGAACTTTCCTTTTTTTCTGAAAAAAACTATGAAAATGATTATTTAATATGGGTTATTTAAACCAAAATTTTGATATAAGGAGTTTCTACATATAGAGATTATTCATATACTAAAGGTAATTATAAAAAGGTCACAGAAAAACTGTCAACAACCTTAATGTGTAAGAGGGTTTTTGTTTAGAAATTGATTTTGATTCAACAAAATCAAGCTTGTATTTCACAATCTGTTGGACATTATCATTATGAATAATTGTCGAAGGAAAAACAAAAGTTTCACCTTTCAAACTAGTTTCTACTTGTGGGATACATTGTTGGATGTCTTCTTGAAAGTCAATAAGGGTAAATGTGGTCGATAAACGAAATTTATCATAAATGTGAATTGAAATGAGGAGTTGAACTTATTTAAAAAAAGGCAAATCCAAGAATTTAGATTTTGTCATATGCACAATTGTTTCAAGCCATTTGCTTTCAATAGTCAATAACACATGTTCATCATTGGTTGCAGTGGAACCATGAAGAAAACTTAATTTTTGAACCATTGATTTTGAATGACAAGTGGTATAATAAACACCACATGTTATAGAAATGGTGACATCTACTACACGACAATTCCCACATACTTTTTGAAATGGAGGTGTAACAGGGTTCATTATGGACAACACTTTAGTCACTTGGGAAAAAAAGACAATATGTTCAAACGAAAATGTAAATGAAGATGAACATAAACATAAGGAAATGTGAAAAAAGGCAAATCAAGTTTTTAGAAAATAAAACCATGCACACACATACACATAATATGTAAACAAAAATAATGAAATGCATAAGAAGTGCATGAAAAAAATGTTATGGAAATATAATAATTTAAAGCATTAATACCTAAAGAAAAAACAAAGAAGAAGATAAAAAATTCAATAAGAATAAAAAAATATCAAGAAGAAAAGGTCATTCAAGCACACCCAAAAACATTATACCCCCTTCTTTTAAACCATATATATCTTTTGTTTGTTATTCATTTTGATTGATTTAAAAAGCTATGCATGTGAAATTTAAAGCTCTACAAATGGTTTTTGAAATGAAAAAACATCAAACTAATACATATATATTGTAAAATAGAAATTGGTTTTTTTAATGTTTAAACCTTACATTCTCACCTCCTTCACCTCCATAAGCCATATCTTGCTCATTTTTAAAACAACCCAATGATTTTTGTGACATTAAATGCATCAAGAAAGGGGCTAAAAAATCTTTTCAATGGTCAAAGACTATTGACCAATGCAAAGAAAGTTATAAACTTTATTTACAAAGGTTTTTCACATCCTCGTCTACTTACCATATTAAAATTATAATATGTTTTTCTTTGAACAAATACACTCCAAAACTTTTATCCCATATTCTTTACCAAAAAAGGAATTCCACTAAACTATATAAAGACAATTTTTTCACTCTTAGTAACAACATTCTACTCTATGTATACTATGCAATAGAACATGGATTTTTGTTCTTTAGAAAACTCTAATAAAGAAAAACCATCTTAATGTAGTTTTATTTTCTATAGGTCATTTTTAGTAGAAAACATTATGTGGTTACCTAGTTCTCCCCTCCTTAAGGAAAAAAAAATCACATGGTTGCTTTTATTTTATTTTTTACATTGAATTTGGGTCTTTTTTTATAAAAGAGAAAAATCTTCTTAGCAAGAGGAGAATTGGGTTGGGCACCCAAATCTCTTGACTACTTAAGTAGGAAAAAAAAAATAGTGTTTGAACCTAGATTGCAAGGGATGACTTGGTGGCCACCAAGTCATTATTTTTTTGCTTAGAGACCTATTGGCCACTAGGTCGTTCACAATCCAACATCAAATGATCTAATGGCCACCACCTTTCTAAGCAAAAAAAAAACCATTTGGTGGCCACTAGGTCTCCAATTGAAAACAAAAAGACAAAAATGATCTGGTGGCCATTAAATTGGTTGACTTGGATTACAAAAACCGATTTGGTGGCCACCAGATCATTTTCCATTTTTCACTTGGAAACCTAGTGGCCACCAAATCATTTATGTTGGATTACGAAGGATGATCTGGCAGCCATTAATTCCTTTTTTTTTTTTTTGGGGAGATTTGGTGGGCATTAAGTTGTCCCTCACAATCTAACATCGAACAATCTAGTGGTTAGCAGGTCTCTAAGAGGGAAAAAAAAAACACACGATCTATTAACCACCAGATTGTCCCTGTTAGTTTAATGTGGAATGATTTAATGACCACCAAGTCTCCAAGTGAGAAAAAAAAAATAACTTGGTCGTCTTTCGTAATCTAAGTTTGAACATTTTTTTGTTTTGTTTTTTTTCTACCTAGGTAGTAAGAAGATTCAAGTGCCCAACCCAATTCTTTTCTTTTTAGAAGAGAAAACCCAAATCTAATGTAAAAAAAAACAAAAACAGTTTTTATAATTGTTCATGATATGACCATTAAGTTCTATTTGACATTTTTTGTGTAAATTTGATAAAAAATTCAATGATGCAAAGGAAAGGATAGGAATTTACCTCTTTGAATGTAAATTGAGCACTTGATAATTTGTTGTGTAATGGAAGAAGACAAGTTTCAGTAACTTCATCCACAACTTTTTTAAAAATTATGTAATGTTGTGCCTTCAAATATTGATCTCCTTTTGTTGTTGTTGTCACATTTTTTATTAAATGCATTCCATAATGGCTTCCATTGTACGCCTCAAGAAGTTCATATTCTATTTTGAAATTATTACCAAGAGTAAAAACGTTTTGGTGAAATTCACCTTCTTCATCTACAATCAACAATTGTTTTTCACCTTTGCTATCCCCTACTCCCCTTACACCAATGACAATGATAACAATGGTAGTAGACCTCCAACTCTAAATAGAACTTTTGAATTCCCTAATGGAATCCATGTGAAAAAACATTAAAATTAACTCAAGTTAGAATGCACGAATTAACAACACAATGGTTGTTGACTCAATTGTGATGACAACATGCATGCCACCCTTCTCAAAACCTTTTTTAGACTTTGATTCAATGCCAAATTTTCGACCTTCACAAACATGCCTTTTTGCAAATGTTGTTCATGCATTTCTATATAAGGCGATTTCACCTTCAAGGTGATTATGGTCAAAACTGCACTATCCAACAAATCACAATGCAAATATGCATAACATGGATCTTCCATGCTTTTATTTGTAATTCAATCAAAGGTGCCATACCTATTCAACACTTTGTTTCAAATGGAACATCTTTAATTTTGAAATCTAATCATCCACTTTAACAACTAATGTAGCTTCTTTCATTAGAATAATAGCCATTGTGGAAAAAAAAGAAAAAAGAACTTAGCAAAATGAATTTGACAACAAACAAATAAAATAACATTTGGCAAAACTAAAAGTTGCAAAAGCAGACGACAAAACATACACTTGCAAAAACATAGATTTATAAAGGAAGCAACAAAATAGTCAATAAACAATGAAAGCTTAAACTAAACACATTGTTCTTGTTATGAAAAAAGAAAGAAAACAAACATATAATGTTATATTTATATGGGACAAAAGACCTAACTTAAACCTTAAACTTAAATTTAAACCTAACTTTAAACCTTTGTCTATTTTATATAGACTTTAATATGGTTGATTTCAACTTAACAATAAAGGATCATATCCATGGTTTGGTGGCTAGATTATGGTCTAACAATGAACAAGACATCAATACCCTTGACATCTTATAAATTTTAATTACTAATTTTTAATAAATCTAATTATGGTAAATATCTACCATTAACCATGGATATTGATGAACCATGGTTTGGCGACTATGTTGTGGTCTAATAATGAACAAGACATCAATACCCTTGACATCTTATGAATTTGAATTATGCACTTCATTCTTACCCCAAACTTTAAATAGTTCAACCTAGATTTGAAACATATTAATACATAAACCTTAAAATTTTCTCCACTATTTAACCATTATTTTTATTTCACTTAATATATTATTATTATTTGTTAAATGTCAAATTTTTTATCATGTACATACAAAAATTTAAACACACAAAAAAATACATTTTTTTTGCCTTTGTTGGTCAAATGTATTAAATGTTCAATTTTAGACAAAATAATTTTTTTTATTTTAGTTAAAATTTTAAAATGAATTTTTTGTGTTGAAATTTTTCCATTCCCCAAAAAAAGATATAAAATTTTATAAAATATTTTTTTGAGAAAAAATATTCATTAAATCACCATATCACAAAAAAAAAAAAGACATCTACTTTCTCCAAACACCCCATTCCACACCACCAAAAGAATAATTCCTTGGAAATTTTTTAAAATCCCACCTTCTTGCCTTTAAAAACAACCAAACTTTTCCTTCCCATGCCACCCAAGAAACAACCCTTTGGATTAGTTCCCATACCAAAAAAAAGTCATCTATCCCAATCCCTTAAAAAAAACCTTCTTTGGAAAGGGGTGGAATTACCTTATCCTCTCGTCCTCACCCAAACAAACCCCTTTTGAAAAGGAAAAAATAATCCTAAACCCTTGTCCCCGTTTTTTAAAGCTCCAATTACAACTTGTAATTCTTTCAATCTAATTGAATTATCCACTTCTTATACCTATTGAAACCCCATAATAAAAAAACAAACCCGTGAAAGAGGAAAAATAAATAAAAATAAAATTAACCCCTTTGCCCTCCCTAAATTTTCACCTATAAACCTTATTGTACCCCACCCAACTTTATAAACTAATTGTGTTTGCCCCTTGCATGCTTGGTAAAACCTAAAATCATACATGCATATCTACTATCTTAAGAAAATAATAAATTTTTATGACATAAAAAGTAACAACAAAACCAAAAAAAATCAATTAAAAATTACTTTCATCATAATTTTTGTTATTAAATCTTCATCAAAGTTATATTGAAGGTTTAAAATAACATTGAATTAATTTTTAAAAATTATATCTCAAAAAATAATTTCATTTATTTTAAAATTGATGTGTTTTAATCAATTCTTGCATAATTTTTCAAATCTCATTTTAATAAGATTTAAAGGAATTGAGCCAAATTATTTATAAGTTTATCAAAAAAAAAATTGTTGAAAAAAATTAGGCATATGAATTGCTTTTTACATTTCACAGTGATATGAAACCTCTTGATATGAAAAGGCAAGTAACCACCCAAAAAGAATAAAATGATATAGAGACATGGTTAAATTAGTTACCCAACAATCATATTTTGAGAAGAAACTCAACAAATAGATGGGTATATTTCAAAACAACCCATCCATTGGATGGCTGCACATGCCCATTCATCAGCTTGGGCCAATAAAAAACTTACATGCAGACTTATAACCTAGTACCTTGCCTCCATGTGACAACAGGGTTTCTGTTCCTTGCATGGGTTTTATGGTTTTGGTAAAGCCCACCCAAATCATATATATTAATTCACTACGTCCGTCTATCTGTCTGTCTGATGGGGGTTTTGGGGGGTGGGGGAAGGAGAGGCCAGTGAAGCAGCAGGCAACCGGTGTCAATCTGTGACGGGGGTTGGACCACCACGGTTTTTGTGTACAAACCATCTCCACAAAACATTGCAGCCGTCCGAAGGGTAGGAATGACGATCGGATCACATCCCTCTCCCACCGCACCAGAGGCGGATATAAAAAC
>Ga0116231_10006682_pt1 | contig 21767 bp, 22 predicted proteins | sample S1TSphgellanicum_2_FD_89695 | JGI IMG/M metagenome (GOLD analysis project Ga0116231, IMG submission 89695) | Host-associated microbial communities from peat moss isolated from Minnesota, USA - S1T2_Fd - Sphagnum magellanicum MG | ecosystem: Host-associated > Plants > Peat moss > Unclassified...
CAATGTTTAAATGACACGTGGCATAACCTAGTGGCCAATGTTTAAATGCCATGTAGCATAATTTAATGGTCAATGTTTAAATGACACGTGGCATAACCTAGTGGCCAATGTTTAAATGCCACATGACATAGCCTAGATGGCCAATGTTTAAATGCCATGCAACATAGCCTAGATGGCCAATGTTTATATGCCATGTGGCATAACCTAGATGACCAATGTTAAATGCTATGTGGCATAGCCTAGGTGGCCAATGTTTTGATGCCACGTGGTTTACTTGGGTGGCCATTGTTTAAATGCCACATGGCATTTGCCTAGTCAAAATGGTGTTTGATTAATCAAAAAATAATTTGACTGTTATATTAACTAATCAAAGTATTAATTGAAATGACTAATCAAAAATATTAGTCAAAATGATTAGTCAAAAATGTCAACTTAGGCTTGGTCAAAAAGTACATGGCCCAGTCACAATGGACATGTTCAAAATGACTTAGAGGTTTTTTGGATGCCTATCCAAAATGGGTCTTTTTTGACCAAAAATTCTAGTAAAAGAAAAAGGAATTATAATAGTGGTTACAACAAAGATATTAATGCCTTGAACTACATTTCATCCATCCAACATGCATTTATCATCCATTTTTATGTTTTGTGACTCACAAAAGTAGTTGAACACAAGAGTTAACAAGTCAACACACCACTTCAGGAGGCACAACTATAGGCTATGTCATTTTCCCAGTCGATATTTCAACTATAATTCAATTGTAGACCCTTTAATTGAGATTTATTTTCAATTGTCCACCAAAAGAGTAGATGCTTCAACTTACTTGGGAGCCCCAAATTTTTTTTTAAGATTTAAAAATCTATAGTTGAAAATGTAGTAAAAAATGACATGAGGTCAAAAGCAATTGGTTGAAAAAGGGGGGTTTTCTACTAGTGAAAGCTAGAAACATGTATTTATTTAATTTTAGATTAAAATATTAGTTTGGAACTTAACTCAACATGGTGAATGCAAGGAAGGCCAACTAATGGCTATCAAATTCAAACAATTTTGACTAAAACTTGCAAAATTATTTCCAACTTTTATATTTGCCTATAATGTTATGTGCTACATTTGGGTAAGTTTAAGGACTTGAGGTATATATGTTTATGTTAACAATAGTATAATCACATATATAACGAAAAGCATTATCTTGATATATAATCTTGGTGTAACATAAATATTCAGTTACAATAAGAAACCAAATACATAATTAATGACCAAAAACTTGCTACCTTTAAATCTTGACATTTCAAAGCAATTTTTATACATCTCATGCAAATACCTTGTGGGCACTTGGTATAACTTGTAAAAGCTTCAATAAATCAAAACATTAATAGATAACACAATTAGTAAAAAAAGGGACTAAAACTTTTTATTTTTAAATCTTGACATTTGGAAACAATTTTTATACATTTCACGTAAGAACTTGGTGGCCACCAAGTACAACTTGTTAAAGCTTTAATTTATCGAAACATTAACAAATAACACAATTTGGACTTAGTAAAATAAAAGGATTAAAATTTGTTACCTTAAAATTTTGACATTTCAAAGCAATTTTTATACATCTCATGCAAGTATTTGGTGACCACCTAACAAGGTAAAAACTTCAATTTATCAAAACATTAACAAATTATACAATTTGGACTTAGTAAAATAAAATGACTAAAAGGGTTTTTAGGCATTAAGTCATCATTATATACCAAATAAAATAAAATTATGAAAGCTTGCAAGTTGAATTACTATCAAATTACATAGGTCCATATTAATATGACATATGCAACATATTAAAAATAAACATAAAGAAATTTCAATCATAACAATATTCTTCTTTCAAGTTAAACAACCAAATTGCAATTTAAAAAAGAAAAAAAGAGTAGAAATCAAAATAATAATTACACACCAACAATCTCTTTAATTGCATTAAGGTTTTTGTTTGGCCTTAATTACATTATTAGCATTAATCATTATAATGCTATTGATTGTGACAATATTTCTAGCAAGAAAGGATAATAGAATCAATGAAATGTCAACCCATTGTTTTGGGTTTGCCAAATTGCACTTCCATTTGTTCACGCAACAATCTTGATACAATTTTCTATTGTTCCTTGCTTTTTTTCTCGTTGGCACCTAGCATTGAATATGAACATGTCCAAAATTATCAAATTTTTCATCCTTCACAACTTCACTTTCCGCCCTTCCCATCCACACAGGACATAATTCCAAATCTACAAGCCTTACTAGAATGAAATCTCCAAGGCCCAAGTCTCAAAACAAAATGTAAGCAACTATCTTCAATGATGGTTGCATGTTTTTAGGACCACAATATGGAACGATAATTGGGTCTTTAAGATCAACATCAACAATGGGGGAATGGCACCTCACATGTGATAAGATCTTCAATTGCTTAAAGGCCAAAAACCTTCCAAGAGGGTTGAATTTTGAATTGGCAAAGGTTTTGACAACTCAAGGATGTTTTCTCAATAATCTAGGTATGGACCAAGCTTTTGAACATAGGGTTCATCCTTGCGCATACCTATCCCCCAAAACTCCATGTATTTAAAATGCCTAATGCTGATAATTTTTTCCTTTTCAATCAACTTGGTGGCATCATTCCTTGATATAGGGTCAAAAGAAACAAGATTTGGAAATCTTTCTAGCAACTTCGAATGACTTGAATCATCACTTGCCACAATGGAATTGGAGGTCCATCTTTAGGACTCCATAGGGCATTGGTAAAGGACACCTTGTATTGCATAACATGCCACTCAATTGAATTATAAAAAAAAGAAACAAATGCATGTCTCTATGCCCAACCAAGATTTTTGGCCCATCCTTTAAACATCCTTTCAAGACCCAACTTTTGAAGTCTAAGATTTGTTGGAGATCATTCTACAAGTTATCCCAAAGCATTCATCTTTTTCACAAGATGTGGTCTTTAAATGTCATTGTATTTGCCTAGCTATGTTTTTTCTTTTATGTCCATTTTAGGCATTGAATCATGACCCCAAATGGGCATTGGAAAAAAAGAAAGATATTTTGTTATTGGTGTTCTTAGGCTCAATGGCCCTTTATGACCTCCTAATCTTGACCTTGGGAAATTACTTAAAACAAATTGGCTACTCAATTCAATGTCTATTAAAAAACAAAAAAAAAGGACCATATGGGTCCATGTAAAAACTAATAACCTCTCAAAAAAGTTTTAAAACTTGTTCGTTTTTTGTGTTCCTAAAAAGGAATCACTAATGTTCAAAAAGGAACCACTAGTGTTAGTTTCCTGAAAAAAATTTGTTGACCATTCATTAAAAATATTGAAACTTAAATTTTTGTAATTCTAATTGAAGTTTCAAATTCTACATGATTTGGGTAATCTTCTCTTACAAATTTGAAAAAAAAAGGCTTCTTTAGGTGATTTTTATTTTGACGTAAAATTGGATGTGTCTAAAATTTTTGAGGTGTGATGTTTTTAGTGGTATCACTCAAGGATATTTTTGCACACTAATTTGAGGTAAGTCTAGGATAAGAGAGCCAATTTTATAGAGGTGGGCTCGATGGTTAGGAGCTTGTGGCAATAACATAGTGCATTAGTTGGGAGCTAGTTTGTTTCCCCACGTTGGATTATAATAGTCTTGCTAGCATGATAATTATGTGTAGTTGAAGAATCAAGACAAATTGGTTGAAGGAGTTTTGACCATTTTGAATTAAATTAGAAAATTCCAATCATGTGCAAATTAAGTATTCGATACAACATGAAAAACTTGTTTTCATGAAGTTCATGTGAGAAAAAAACTTGGATGGGAAACTATGATGAATGTGAAATCTATTGCACTCCAAAGTTGTAAAACAATAGGTAAATGTCTCAATTTTCAAAATTGAGAATTTGTTTGTTGAGAATTTATCATTTTGATGTAACCCCATGGAAACACACATTATACATAATCTACTATATATGATGAAATAATGCTTCATATAAAGGTTTAAGTCACATTGAAAATTTTCTATTATTTATGGTGAATATTTGGCTTTAATTTGGGATCAAACCACAATAAATATGTTCTTTTTTACTTTATGAAGGTGACTAGTTAGACAGTTTCAAAAGAACTAATAAAAAAATCTTGATACACCAAAGATCCCACAAATTAGATGTAGTTGTGAGGAATTATAAGACATGTTGAAGGGTTTCATGAAATTCCATTATAGTCCAAATCAAGTAATCAAATAATCAACTTTAAAGCACATTAATTCAAATTAATTGCCCAATTGTCTAATTAGATGGTGGAAAATAGGGTGAAATTTGAATTAAATGTTGCTCACCCCAAATTTTTGAAGTGGCATTCCTTATATATACAAATAATTATCCATGGATGTGTTTTGAATTCAAGCAAAACTCATTGGTGATTGAAATAAATGTTATATGTTGGTGCTTGAATCAACAATGTTTTGCACCCATTTTTGTGTGATTGGTCCATAAGTCCATAAACATTATAATGTTCAACCATTGGTTCAAGTTTTCAGTTTTAAGATCAAATTGAATTAAAGATCTATTACTTATTTTAATTGATGAGGATTATTAGATTTTGAAATTGTTGTTTTCAGGTATTTGGGGGAGTGAGGACTTTTTTTACAAATTATAAGTAATTAATTTTGATGGTCACATTCTACACCATGAGTTGCATTGGTATTTTTTCAAAACTCTCAATTCGAAGCTAATACTCTTGATAGTATATGTTACAAATGTTGAATCAAAATTCAACTTTTAATTAATTTAGCAAATGATACAATATGATATGATATTATTCTCAATTGATATTATAAACTTAATTTAGCAACACATTTGTAGAATATTTACCAAAACTGTCAAAAACATTCCCAAAACTATTAACAACTCACTTGGAAAGTGGCAAAATCTTTTCATGGAAAATTTGACATGTTGAAGTTTTTCTTAGAAAGCAGGGAACTTCCGACATAATATTTGGGTGGAAAAAGATTTAACATTGATTGGTGGCACATTTGTTAGAAAACTTTGACCGAAAGGCCGATGAAAACCTACCCCAAAACTAACAACTCTCTTGAAATGCAGCAAAATCTTTTCAAAAACAAAATTAACTAAATTTTGCTTCGAAAACAAAGAACTTACAATATAATATTTGAGTGAAAAAAGATTTAACATTGATTGGCAAAGCACATTTATAGCAAAAACTGTCCAAACTGGCAATGAAAACTTGACCCAAAACTAATAACACACACACACACACAAAACAAAATCGCCATAAAAAAAACACAAAAAATTTAGCCGCTGGAACCTGGTAGCAGAGGAAAATAATAATAATAATAATAATAATAAAAGCTAGCTAACTGTTGCGCGCTTGCTGCGACGACACGTGAAATGTGCATGCGAAGCTCCGCCAAACGGAACGTCCCGCACGACGTGACGCGTAGTTCGTCGGCCGTCGCCGCGCTTGGATCGCTCCGCCCTTGGCTTGTTGGCTTTTGTAACTACCAGAGCTGTCCAGCCGCATGGCCTCGCATCTCATCGTCTCCACACATGCGCAGACACGATCACCGTGCCATGCACACGTCCCGATCATCAGTTCTCCAATCGTTCTTCTTTTCCTCCTCCTTGTTTCCTTAAGAAAAGCTGATCAATCCCCATACCAGTTGTTCCTTTTAAAACGCACAGTTTGTGAACATTTCGAGCTTTTCTATTGAGCTTTTGCTGTTGTCGTTGTTGTGGGATTTGAGTTCTCTTGTATAGTAGTAGCTGTACTGGTGTTGAGTTTGTCTGTGGTTGTTGTTTTGGGGTTTGAGTTTCTTTTCTGTATTTGATCAATCATGTCGTCCATCGATCAGAAGAGATCAGAGCAGTTGAAGGATCGAGCGCATGAGCTTTACTACAGGGCGCAGCAGAATGCACCCAACTCGCGTCAGATACTGGGGCTTGTAACCCTACTGGCGATAGGTGGTTTGCTGCTGTTGTTGGGAGGGTTGGCCATCACGGGGACTACCGTTACCGCGGTGCTGGCCACTCCCGTCCTCATCTTCTTCAGTCCCATTCTCATTCCGTTGGCCGTGGTGGCCTTCTTCACCATCGCAGGTCTGCTGGGAGCTGGCACCTTCGGCGTGGCCGTGTTGTCCGCCATCTCCTGGGCATATAATTACTACAAGAATCGTCATCCCTTCGGCTCCGAGCAGGTACTGCTTCCAAACACCCATGCATGCATGCATGTTTTGCAAATCTTCTGTTTGTTGTTGTAGATCCACACATGAATGAAACATTAGGAATTTAGGGTTTGATTGTCGATCGCACACACGCATAATTATGCGTGCAGGAGTTGTGATATGAGCTTTTGGAAAACAAAAAAATATTGTACTAATTCTAATGCTCTTGTTGAACAACATGTCATGTCATGGCATGCAGCTGGATGAGGTCCGCCATCGCCTTAGTGAGACTGCAAGCCAAATCAAGGAGAAGGCTCGAGGATACGGATCTGAAGCTAAAGGATTTGTGCAGTCCAAGACGGATACCGGTCTTGCAGCTTGATAAGAGAAGATGATCAAACACCGTTCGTTTGCTAACTACATGCAATATCATTTTCTATGGGTTGATCATCATCATCTTTCATGAGAGCTGATGAGTCGTCATGACCAGAAATTAGGGTTTTGAGACATGGACTTCCGAAAGTTTGCTCCACATTTTTGGTAGGCACGAGAATGTATGGAGTTATAAGAATTTTGTTGATGGGAGTGCAGTTAGCTGAGAGACATGGTACACTACATGTGCGAATTCCTCATGAGACTCTGGTGATGTAAAAGTTTGTGATTCAAGTTATGGTTTCTGTTTCTCTGGTAGAATTTAAACAACAAGCAATCACTTTCTACAACATATGAATGGGGGGATGGGGGGGTCTGCAATATTTTAATGTTGAAAACACTGCAGCAGAGCTTTGGAATTTAGATTGATGAAGGTGGTGAGTTATATATAATGCCTGGTCAACAATTGAGAACACACACACACACACACAATTTGCTCAAGAAGCATTCTACAGAACATGGAATAAATTATGAGCATTTTTGTCAATCCTTGGGATGAAGACATTACATCAGAGAATTTCTAGGAAATAGGTTACACTCAGAAAGTTTTTTAAAATATTTATAAGGAAAACATTTGAATCTTTAAATGATCACTAAAATAATATTTATTTATTTATTTAAATACATTGATCAAGTGCTATAATTTACCACACACATGAATATACATGAAATTGTTGTTTTCTGTGACTATTTTCCCATTCTTGCAACCCCAAAAAGGAAAATATGAGTATTTTGTCACAAATTCCTTTACTTCAAAAAAATGGCCATATTTTCCCAATTTGTGCACAAAAGGGAAATTTCATCACATTTCAGTTGAGTTGGGCAAGTTCTTAACCAGTTTTCTACTATTTGGACAGTTTTTTAAAACCCACCATCAATAATTAATGCTTAATGTCTCTTTGCATGCTCATTACAATGATACGACATTAGATTTTATTTTTCAAAAACACACTGCAGGGAATATGCCAGAACAACCAACCATGCGGGCTTCAAATCCAACACTGGATTTCAAAACAATCTGCTGCTTGCTGCTGCACTGATGTTGCAATTGCATGCTTGTGATTCTGCTTGACTGCATGAAAGTTGCAATAGCCCAACAGCTATTGATACAAACCCAAGAAGCAAAAAATGCTAAGGCAGTGGCATATGGCTTGAAATTGATGCTACCTCCTAGGCTCTCAAGTATCATGGGCAGTGTTTAGACATTGGCAATTTGCATCATTGCAATACACAAATGGAGAAGGGAGACAGAGAGAGAACAGGGACCCTGACAATCAGTATCACTTTACTTGTTACACAACCCCATCAAGTACATGAATTTTTGGCAATCCCCAACACTTTCAAAACAGGTGGTACTAACTACCATCACCCTATTCCAGCTCCCACTTCTCATCTCCTCCACCATTATCTTTTATCACGACCAACAAAATTTCTGAGCTGGTTGGTAGTTGCGCGCATTTCAGTACCATTTAAGGTTTTGCCCTTGCAAATTATCATATTGCAACCAAACCTTTACTAACTTCTGTAACTTACTCCAGCTCAATGACCACCCCTGTACATGTGGTTACAACCAAAAACCCTAAACCCTAAACCCACTTAGAAAGCAATGGCTCGTGTTTACAAAAACACTTGCAACTCTGTTTTGGTCATTTTTGGACAATAACAAGATAATCACCATAATTACCATTGTTTTTTTTTTCTTTTTTCTGGGGGGCATGAGAGTATTTATCAGCATTGGACATTACACAACAAACCTCATTTTTGTCATGGTCTTTTTTGGCTCAGGAAAGTGACCAACCAAGCATCTGTGGCAACAGAAGGAAGGACTTGCGCTTAATCAGGGAAGGAAGGAGAGGAAAGGTGAACTTTTTTTACTTACTAATTTTTTGCTGCTTATTTAAGCGCATCAACTACATGCTCACATAGTGAACTTATGTCTACAGTGGTGATATTGGGTCCCTCACTCGGTGCTACATCAGACCTGTCATAATTGCCAGGTACCCTCAACTTATGCTCAGAGCCACCATCTTGCACCGCATCTTTCACAATAATTGTCTTGTGTGTCCCTGACAATAATTCCTCGTAATCAGTGTCACCCGTTTCCCCAACAACCACAAACATATTTGCCACGTCCACATTCCATCGTGCAAAAAAGTACCTGCAACCATAGATATTTTTCTTATTTCCACTCTTTGATAAAAAATCTTCACATACATGGAGCAACATAACATTGAGGGTTCTTATGAAAGTTGCCTTGAGCCTGACTTCTGACTTCAAATCAGACAAAAAAGAGTTGTAGGGCAAGAAGAGAGTGTGCATAGTGAATCTTTCTTAGTACCTGAGAGCTTGGGAACGGGAAGCCAACAATGGCAGTGCATGAAGGCGAGTACCATTGTGGGTGTACATAACATGGGATCGCAACCCTCTCATGCGCAGGCGCTGTCTGAGCTGATCCACTGGCAGTGCCTGTAACCATCATCATCATCATCAGCATCTCCCATCTCATCAGTTCATGAGCAGCATTACTCCAACTGAAGAGAGTTTTGAAAACATAGATTTCACACTTGGCAACAAGAGAAGAGGTTGAGTGAGTGAGTGTGCACTTACAGCATCAGGCTTTGTGACCCGGTAAGCAAGGCAATGAGGATTACATGCTGTCTCATCCTCAACATAAATTGGGTTTTTGTTCTCAGTTTCCCCATCAGGTGATGTTAAACGGGGCATCGTTTTGCGAAGCCCATTGTAACCCCAGCGGTAGTCAATGTGGGATTGATAGTCAGCATCAGCTTGCAACTCTGTGTCAACACTGGAGTCTGCTGGATAGTAGAGCTCACTTCCACTGCTACAGACAAGTGCATCGAAATCATGGGGCGACAGTCCATTTGATGTCAATGCCGTCACAATTTCTGATACAGTGAGGGCAGAAGATAGGATTAAGCCCATGGATCGCCCACCTGCCTCTGTGCGAATGGTCATCACAATATCTTGAATGATTTTCACCAGCATCTCACTAGGTTTCTGTGAAGAGGAATCATAACTGTCGACTGCAATCACCAAGAGACGCCGCCGCCTTTTCAGCATGTGGGCCTTTGACAGTGGTCCTGTTGTGACGGGTCTACGAGCAGCAGCATCAAAACTCATATCCTCATTCATGGGCTCCAATCGACCACTCTGGGTACTCTTGCCAGATTCATGTTTCCCTCCTTCACTACCAGCACTGCCAATAGAGTTTTCGCCATTTGTGTAGTTGTTTTCAGCACGCAAAGCTCGCTCCAATTCATCAGGGTTGGAGAGTGAAATAAGTCCAAGTTTATCACCATCCACAGAAAGGCGGAGTGATACATCCTGGGCATCACGTAAGGAATCCCCCTGGGATTCATCATCATCTTTTGAATCTTCCAAAGACATGTCAGTCTGCCATTGTGGCTGTCGCATGCGGCATTGAGCAACACGAGTTAGATATGTGCGACAGTGTTCAGGCCATGAGTACTGGTGAATATTTCGAAGCCCATTCTTACGGCACAGAGTCCACAGATTCCTGTCTGACACCAGCTTCAGTAAAGCTCTGGCAATCTCATTGTGATCATGTGGGTCTACCAATAAGCCATTGCTGAGTGTCTGCAAAAGGGAAATAAAAACCACCAGAACCCAATGTTCAAGCCCTAAAAACATCCCATAACATTTTCTTCTCAACAACAACACTTGCAGAAGAAAGAAGGATCATGATGCCATGATCCCCAACAGTGGAGAATCCAGACTTGGTATCCATTTACCCTAAGAGCGTAGTGCCAAAATGCTGGATTTGAAAATTTACGAAACATTTGCAAGAAGAAGGTCACCAAGTTGCAATTGCCATTGACCTAATGCTTTGAGATTTTGTGAGTAAATTTAGTCAACAAAGTATGAAAAAGTTCACAAAAAAAACTCCACAAAACTTTTTTGTCAGCTTGCCAGCAAAATGCAATTAGGGCTTCAGTTCCTATTAGTCCCATAGACTAATGTTGCAAAGAAAGAAAGAAAGAAAGAAAGAAAACCTTATGAATGTCAACAGGACCTCCATTCTTTGTGGCCACCATTGGCAAACCATGTGCTGCTGCCTGTCCACCACCAGACACACACACCCAAAAAATTTCACCATTTCAGAAGCTTACTATTCCCCACGCCCATCCTATCAATTCTTGTGGGTTAAGTGCAAAACCTGTGAAACACCAGTCCATCATAACAGCAGTGCCAGTGCAACTTTTTCCTCAAACACTTCATAATCAAACTCTAAAACTGTTGAAGAGAGCAAAAAACAGCCCCTTTCCTTTCGATGTCTGAGGAATCACAAATCCTAATTGGAAAATCATAAGTCTTGTAAATGGCCGATCCACAAGTGTACCTCAATAAGTGTGAGACCAAATGGCTCCACCAAAGCAGGGTTGATAAAGACACCCTGCACATATATACGACCATGCATGCATGGCCCACATTCAAAAGACAGATTTGGAAAACCCTAATTAGGAAATTGAAAAAAGACAACTGTGCTCTATATATATGCACAATATACACATACATATATACTAGAAACAGAGTGCTGTTTTTTGTTTCAACACAAATGAAACAAACCTTTGTTTTTGCAGCCAGTCGGTAAATTTCAGGTACATCAAACTGCTTGTGGTGCTTTGGATATGCCACTTGCCCATACAGATCATACTTATCAATCAACTTCAATGCCGTGGTTAGAACCATTCCATTGGAACCAGACATTTGGTCGATGTCATCACGATTGCCCATGATTAGTGTCTGCAAGTGGGAAAAATAAAGAGTATATGGAAAAGCGTTATATTGTTTCTACAAAGCTCCTCTCGCTGCAGAATAAATAATGGTTTTGAAACCAGAGAAACCCACTCTTGTACATAAAGGGGCATCATGAGTTTATTGCAGGAGGAAATCTTTGAGGAAAAAAAAATTTGTTTGCTCATAGCTCCATCTTCAGTTCTAATGACAGCAATAGGAGGACGAACTGAAAGTGGGGGGGGGTGTGGTTAGGGTTTACCAGATTTGCCAACTCACGCAAGGGAGCACACTCCCCAAATGCCTTCAGCAATGTTGTGATATTCTTTTTGGGGTCAGGACGTGCAAGCGCCAAAATCATGGGCTTGTGAGGGTTGGTGAAGAATCGCATTATCTGTTTTTCCCACAAAAACAAAACCAAACATACAAACAGAAAACAATTTTTAAAAAATTGCACATACCATCATATTCCCTTTCTCAAGCTTGCAAAACCCCAACTTCTTTCTTCCACAACAACCAAGACAATTTTATACTTACAAATCCTGGGGTCTTTGAAGGACAATCCTATGGCATGGCACAATATGTGGCAGGGAGGTCAAAATGGCACACACCTCATCCCAAATTGGAGGTTTCACACGGGGTGAGACAGGTACAACATTAGTAGCATCACCCGTGAATGCAACCATGTCAATGTCGCCTTCTACGACATCACCCGCATCAGCAACCACCACAGTGCTAAAGTCCATCCCAGGTGGTATCACCTGCAGCCACAATTGCAGTACATCCCAGTGTGTTTTAGCACAACAAGTGATTGCCCAGGAACAAACAACAAGCAAGTTTCTCTACAAGTGGACTGGTGCATGGTCCAGTCCAAATTAGGAGCTTCAGGGGAAAAACTTGATAGTATCTGGAGAATGTTTGCAACTAAATTTAGTTGTCTTGAGCTCAATATGGAAATCCTAAAACAGGAGAGAAGAAATTACATACCACCATTCGGGGCATGTAGCGTCCATGGCAACTGACACCACGTCTGGCCCTTGCTCGTAGCACACGTTTCAACTTGACATCAAATCCATCATACAAGCCCCATTGCTCCTCAATCTCCTGTTTGGTACTGGTGATGACTAACTCAGCTGCATCCAGTGACAACTCCTCAGCTTCAATGCGCCGCATGATTTTGTAGAAAGAGTTGATATCTTCTCTGGACTGACGCCCTTGCTTCAGCAGCTGCTCCAGCTTATTCCTCCCCAATGAATGACCTGTGAGCACCATGGGCACATTCAGAGCCCCCGAAAGCAGTGCCGCTGTGTCCCCAGCATCTGCGTAGTGACCATGGATCACATGTGGCCAAATGGGCTCTCCACCTGGAATCTGCTCACCCAGAACTCGTGCCATGTTCAGGACATGTGCAAGTGCACCATCCACAAACTCTTGAATGTGGGGCCACAGCAATTCCTTCCGCAGGTATTGGTCCCTGTGCAAAATCCCATCAGGTGAAAACCCCACTTTCTGTTATGCAACAAGACTTGTCAATAGAGATATTACATGTATTAGCATGGGTGTGACAACGCCTTGCATGGGTATATGTGAACCGTCACCTGCTTGCCAGAGAGAGAGAGAGAGAGAGAGAGGCTACTGCAAGCTATATATTAATTAGCTCTTGATTCAGAGTAGTATCAAACCTGGGTCCACAAGGAATGCGGACAATGTAAGCACCGCTGCTCTCACCACCATCACTATCATAATTTGATCCAGAACTCAACATTTCAGTGGGCTCTCCGTAACTCCAGTCCACTTCAGGGTCACAAATCTGGCGTGTCAGTAGGTCAACCCGGTAGACTTCTGGCATCAGCGCCAGTGCCCTTGCAAACTCCACCACATACTTCACCTAGTGTCACCACCATAATAGCAGCACCAACCACCCCTTGAGAAGTTTCTTCTAGAAATTACAATCTCTCATAATATCATGCACAAAAAAACAACAAAGTGCTTAAACTTTTGTTGTTCTTTTGCACCTTCAATGTGTGTTCTGGATTTGAAAAAAATTGCAAGGCGGCTATTGAGCCTAGTTGAGCCACTACACCATTTGGTGTATTATTGACAACAAGCATACTGCACCTGTACTTCTAGACAAAATAGAGCTGCTGAGACAACCAACAAAAAAATCAACCAACCTGTCCTCCTGTGTCAGAGTCACGACCAAGCTCCATGTTTTCTCCACGCACCAGACCATGTAAGCTGCAGTAATAAACATGGGACCTGAGTTGTGAGCAAAAATGATTGAACTTGTTATAACATCGTCAACCCTGGATCAACATTGTTTCTTCAAGGGTTAAGGACTTGATCTTGACCACTCTTATCCTCAATTTCCTTCACACAATCTAGGATGCTCTTGAGCTTTCAAACCTAAAAATATTCCATAACTTAGCTATAACACTGACTGATGGACGCTCATCAGGCTTATGATGAAGAGCAACTAGAGAGACCCATCCATCCATCTAGCTGAATTCACAGTGGTAAATTTTTCTAGCATCAAAGTCCAAACCTGCACAAAAGAGATTTCAATTTGCAGATTTTTGGAAGATTTTTGACTTCGTAGGAGACTAATAGCACCTCATTCATCGAGTTACACTTTCTTGCTGAAATAAACTTTACTGAAAAGCATAAAAAGAAAACTTGTCAAAAACATGGAAACATGCAATTTTTTCTGTAATTGGTCTGGATCTTCTTATTATTATTCCATTCTTGCTTATGAGGTAGCACAGCAGCTACCTAACATGTTGTGCTTTTTCTCAACTTTAAAAAACAATTTTCTTTTTCAGAGTTGGGTTTGGCAGTTCAGTTTCAGCAGAAGTATAGACCTGATCAATACAATGTACAAGCGTTTCACCGAAGCTGCTGCTGGCTCTCGATTCACCTTCTCAAGCTTCTTATGCTCCTCCCCATCAGCAGCCAATAAGAGAGGGGCACCATTCACTGCTTTAGGTATACTAGATTCCAAAGCTGTGGTGTCCTTGTTCTCGCCTTCTGACAAGTAATCCCACATCTCCTCAGTGGCAACTTTGCGACCTTGCTCCCGCTCCATGTGTCGCTGTGCCAACCTATGCGCATCTTGCCATTCAATCTGCAAACATTCTCAACAACAACCCCAATTTTGTCCAACTATTGAGTACTATACTAAAATTTGGGACATGGTGCCAACTTTGAAATGTGGGAGAAGGAAAAAAAACACCATATAATCCACAAAGACATTTTGAAGCTCAAGCATTCACTCAAATCAATTTGTCATGTGAGATCCTACAAACCAAGTGTCAGATCCTTCAATGTACACCATCTAGTTTCAACTTCAATGATCACGGAACAATAGACACAGCATACTTAATTCTCAACACCTGAAGAAGAAAGATATGCTTCTTCTCACTCACCCCAAGACAAATACAAAAACAAAAACCAGGAATTAATTCAACAAAGAAGGTAAAAAAACAAAATGGGTTCAGAGTCTTTCAAGAGCAGGAACAAACAAGCTTTCTTTCTTTCACTTACCAATCTCTTCTTCCTTGCAATGTGCCAAATTCGCCAGCACAAGGACTCCATTCGGAGACTCCTCTCCTGTGAACTTCGCACAGATGAGGCCTGTGAAAAATGCCAGCAAATTGTCAGAAGATTCAATAACACCTTGCTTACTTGCTTGCCCACAGGATTGTGCAACTGGAAGTAGGAAAGCCCAGAATTTCTTTCAAGCATGACCAAAAAACCCAGAGAGAAAAATAAAAATAGAAGGGGAGAACAAAAAAAGCATAAATGTCCATAATCCATCCATTGGACATCATACAACATCATGGCCCCTGCATTGCAATGCCAGAGAAAGATGAGGCCCTGTTAAGCTTGCTCGTCACTCTCACCCATCATCAATCAGGTTTTTCCCTGGTTTATTACTCAAGGAAAGTAACCTGCATCCTGCAGAGTTAAATCTCAATACCCAACTGTGACTCTCTCAACTTCATTCCAGAAATTGCAAAACACAATTGTTCACGTTGAACTCATCCCAAGTCACTCCGCACAGAAGAAAATCCAAGCAATTGTGCAGCAGCCACAGACTTCCCTAATTCATTTTTTGCCTAGAGAATTCAGCAGTTTCTAAATCCCCCTTTGCAACACCCATCCTTGCACACATACCCATGCTAGTTCAAATCTGTGAAATTGAGCCAATTGATTTCAGTGTCTACTGTTTTACAGAGACGAAATTTGCCTGGCCACTGAAGAAGAAGAAGATGAAAAACAGAAGGAAAGAGGTAAATCACCCATCATGAAATCCATCTCCCCCACACATGAATTTCCTTCATGTGACCTTTGCACCAATTCTTTTTTTTTTTCATCAAGGGGGCCTTCCCATTTGCATCCAAGAAGGAGAGAACGAGAAGAGAGAGGAAGAAGAAAAGGTAGCATAGAAGAAGGGCAAAGTGTGGAAGGGCAAACAGCAACAACAACAAAAACAACAATTGTTGCAACAACCTTGATCCAAGTCCTGTAGAGTGAGGACTCATCAAAGCCAGTGACTTCATCTACAAAGTACTTGGCAGCTTTGAAGCTATCTTTCTCCCCAACAGATTGTCTCCTGCTGTCATTGATCCTCTCCCCAGTGTCCAGTATGGCTTCCAAGTAGCCATAAATCCACTCATTCCCTGCTGCCATGATGATGATCCCTGCACTGCAACTGCAACCCACAAAACAAACAACCCAACACCACAACACAACACAAACAAATAACACAATCCAACAAACACAACAACAACCCACCACCACCCCCTCTCTTCCTCTTCCTCTTCCTCTTCCTCCCCTCACCAAGCCTTCTTCACAAAACAACAATCTTTCCCCCAAAATTACACAAAAACAAAACAATCTTTCAGCCCAGAATTGCCCAAAAGCAAGACAATTTTTTTTGCCCAAAATTGCACACAAACAAGACAATCGTTTTTCCCCAAAGTTGCACAAAAACAACAACCTTTTCCCCGAATTTTATGTGATGTCCAGCACCCACTCACTCACCCACACAAACACCCAATTCACTCAATCCTTCTTCTTCACCCACACACACCCATTTTCTGGGTTGTACTTAGTTTTGTACCCCACAGTGTTGTTGGTGCTGTATGTATATAAGCAAGCTTCTTTTTTTCCTCTTCTCTCTCTCTCTTTCTCATGCCTCTCTCTCTCCCCCTCTCTCTTGCTGCACAACCCACCTCCTCCTCTTCCCTTCCATTCCCTTCCCCTCCCTTGTGAGTTTTGCCACCCTTCCAAACTAAAATCTAGTTTTTACTACTGTAGCATAATATTGTAGGTAGGTAGCTAGGCTCTCCTCTGAATCTCTTCACAAGGCATACAAAGAAAAAGGTCCGTGCTTGTACCGCATTCTAGGGCAGGAATTGGGTGGGTTGGTAGCCCACCAGGTGTCAAGCAGAAGGAGGTTCATTCCCCACCCAGACAGACCCAGCAGCAACTTGTGGAATATTCCAAGCTGCTGTGGTGGTTTCTTCTTTCTTCCCAGTGACAGAAATTTGGGCAGTTCTTCACTCTCGTGAAGAACCTCCAGTTCCGATTCTAAAAGATAAATTGGAATGGCTCTGGTTCCAGTTCCACACACAATGAAATTGGCAATAGTGGCTCGGGTTCTGAAGAAAGATAAATTCCAGTTTCCATTCGGGTTCCAGTTCTGAAAATGGTTCGAGGTAACATAGATCAGAACTGGTTGTTAACTGCCCATTAGCCCTTTGATTCTAATTTTCTTTTGTTTTTTTCAAAAATTCTAGTCTCAGTTCTGATTCCAATTCCACACATGGATGAATGGGTCCAAGAACCCAGTTCCAGATCTGATTCTTAAAATATTCTGATTCCAGTTCCAGTTCCAAAACTGGCTGTTTGAAAAATCAGAACCAGTTCTGGTTTTGGTTAAAACCCAAACTAGAAACCAATCATGAATGCAGTTCTAAGTTCAAACTCATCAAACCAGGTACCCACCAACCAACATTCATTTCTTCTTCCAGTTTGGCTCATTTTCTTCTCTTCCTCCTCTTCCACCATTTCTTCATCCTCTTTTTTGCAAATGACTTGGGAACACTCTTTTCCATCTTCTAAATGTGAACAACCCTTTTTAATTTGGTGTGCCGATCATTTTCAATTGCTTGCTGGATGATGGAAATCATTTAAAAATTCATGAGGAAAAAAAAACATTTCTACTTTTTTCCAAGAACCATGTTTCATTTCAAGAACCTTCTTCTTCTTCATCATACCCTATTTGTGACTATGGTGAACACTCCTCTTCATCATCAGCTTTTTTTTTTGATGATGGTGTAACACTTTTGTTTATCGTCTTCTTCATTACTTCACAATGGTGTACAACTTTCTTCTTCATCATCATGTTCTTTTCTTGACATGAAGAAGAAGGCTCTTCTTCTTCAATTGTCATCTTTTTTGGACACCCTCCCTTCCCTATCATCATCTTCTTCCTTTGCTTGAAAATGGTGGACACCCAAGGTTGGTTTGTTCAAGTTGCTTCTATTGATTTGCACATGAAATTAGTTGAAAATGCACCCATTGTCAATTATGACTTTCTTCAAGTATAGTCTTACACAAAACAAAGGTCAAAAGAAAAATGTGATGAATAAAATAAGTTTTATTGTTATCATGAGGTGGTTTATCTTGGTATTGTTGTTGGGAAGATGATGATATGGAGGCATGGTCTTCCCAATGTGCATGTAAAAATGTCATCATCTATAACAAGCACTTGAAAAAACAAACATATTTGTTGGATTCAATTATTCACATAATCTAGAAGAATAAGAAGAGGTGAGAGGGGAGGAGGTGAGTAAACCTCATTCTAAATCTATCTTTCCAAAAGCAATGGTAATGCTAGTAAAATGTTTGGGGTTTATTATGGGCTTTGGATGTAAGAACCTAGTCTAGGTTTATTGGGTGTGGGTGAAAGAGTTGTAGGGAGGATGAAAGTGTTGTTGTTTGGTTGGTATTTTATGTGTATTTTATCATCAAGCTAATCACTTGCAAGTGTCCTATTCTTAACACCACTTCAAAACCTTGTGTTTCTTCTTTAGTTTCAATGATAAATCTCAAATTACATATACTTTACATGTATGTGTATACATATACATGCATGCACCTCTATATATGTGAGCACGTAAGCAAGATTGATTAGTTAGGTAATGGATTCACATGTTTGGGACCCATGTGATTTGAGTGTATGTGATATCATCATGGCAAGCTCCTCCCCCTTACATTTTTTCTAATCAATATGTGTGGGGTTCAATATTGGCCAATTTAAGGCTACCTTAGTAGTAGCCTAGCAAGTTAAGCACTTTGATGGCAAATATTCATTTTCTCTTAAGTTTTCGTCATAACATTAAAATTTTATTAACATGTACTTTTAATACTTGTGAAATGCACCTCAATAACAATTTCTCAAAAGTTCTCGACCATTTTTTTTTTCTCCTAATTATTTAGTGCCAAACCTACTAGTAGGTTACTACGGTATTGTCTAAGTCTTGGGCCCTCTTGAGCCCCATTGGAAACTATTTGGAATATTAATTTCCGGGGTACGTTGGTATCTGTGAACTTCCTTTTTCGAACATGTGTGTCTCAATATGCTCTGCAAACCACGGTTTCAGAACATAGTGAATATTTCATAGAATTTTTTTCATCCGTCCGGGATATATGTAGGAGATATATTCTAGGTTTTGGCCACAAGTGAGAGTATTTTTGTGGGCTGAAAAAGGGGGGAAAAAAAGGGAAATCTGGGTGACGAAAAACTTGGTAACAGATTCCAAAGTTTCCATCCCATTGTACATGGAAATGGAAAAAAAGATTTTTATTTTATTTTTAATTCTCAATAAATATGTGAGTTTTTTTTTTCTCCCTTTTTTGCAATTTTCTGACATGAAGAAAGGGTTGGCAAATATACCCATTACTTCTGTGTTGCAATAAAGGGAGTGGAAAAAAATATTTTATTTTATTTTATTTATTTATTTATTTATTTATTTTGCACATAGAAAAAGCCTGTGTGAATATGCTGAATATGAAAAAATATTATAAGTGGGATGTACTAATGGTGGCAACAAAAAAAACATCAACAACAAAAATTTGGAGGCTAAAAAAAGCACCATGTTTGCCCTAATTTTCAAATTAAAAAAAATTCATCTAGGTTTTGGGGTGCCTTACCCAAAACACCAAAATCCTATAATGACTTAATCCCTGGTGAATTTAGGGTAAAACACACACACACACACACTTGGTGCTTTTGTAGGTAGCTCATTGTCAGGTAGGGAGGTAGGAGTGTAGGGCTTCCTTAATGGCAGGTAGAACCAGAGGTAGAAATTAGTGTTTCCAGCCAACCCTCCTTTTTTGTTTGTCTTTCTCATGCTTTTCAATTTGCTTTTTGGGTTTGGCCTTTTGCATAGCCCTTCTTCCTTCAGATGTTTCATGATTACACCTAGTGGCAAAGGAGAGTCACATATTCCCCAATTGGATGATAAGGTCTCCAGGTTCAAGTCTCCTTGGTCTAAAGGGGAGGGGACTTACCACTCAGATGGATTTGGGCATGATCCATTTGCATTGGACACCCAACCACCCTAAAAGTTGCATTGTGACCAAATCATGCTTCTTATACAAAATGATGCAATTTTAAGAAATTTTTTAGTGTATTTGGAGGGCACCTTCTAGGCATAAGATTCCTCTCTCTCTCTCTCTTAAAGAGTAAGCATAATATCTTTCATTTTAATCTAGGAGTTGTTAGATCCATCCCACTCCTAATGAAGGAGTAGGCACAAGAAACCTCAAACTTCTTATGTCTCATGATTTACATATGTTTAGCTTTGTGATAACCTTCACATTGAGCTATACCATTTGTAAAGCTCAAGGGTTTGGGATGTGGGATGCTCCTTAGATGCAAGGCTCAACTTTGCTATCACCTTGTCCTAGGCCCCTTATTTTGGGAATGCCCTCTCCTTGGGGCTTTATCTTGCACATGACCCACCATTTATGAGATTTTGATGACACAAAGCATCCTCATTGGATCCAGGCATCTTGTTATGAAGGGTTACCCATGACCCTCTTGCTTAGGGTTTGTAACGGATGAGGTTAATAACCTACACTTAATGAGGTCTCGATATCCCAAATTGCCAATCCATGAAAGGTATCAATGACCTCTTGCTAATTATCTAGTCCTTGTCAAAGTTGATGAACTCTCATTGATGTTTCGAGGCGGAGATAATTTTATAAGTAACTTAGATGGGGTCAACATTGTTGATTATCATTCTTGCTACTACGAGCAAATTGTGATTTTATCCTCCTTCCTACGGGACCTGGTGCAAAGCAAATTGCATTTCAGGTCAAGGTTATCAAGATGAGCATCTTCCTTCTTTTGTTGATGTGCTTGATAGAAAGTAGATGGAACCTCTATATAACCAAACCAACCACGTGTGCGTTGCATATTGTCTCATGCAACACCTTTTCACATACAACATGGTCATGGGATCTTTAAGATACTAGGTAGCGTTTATCATGTTGTGCTTCAACAACAATCAAGTATCAAATGAATTCAAGCTGATTGACGTGCTTAGGAAAATCAAGCTGATTGATGTGCTTAGGAAAATCAAGCTGCTGATTGAATAAAATCACCCAGATTGAATAGTTAGGAAAACTGCTGATTGCTGGTTTCTTTGTCAGTCATGTCTAAAAAAAGTCTTGCACATTGTTTGTAATAATATGAGGATTGTTGGGCAGAAGAAATGGGCAATGAATTTAGAGGTTAACCTCTAAATAGGTTAACCTCCCTTGAATTTTGACATTTCAAACATATAAGTTCTAAAAAATTCAGCATTTCCAAAAATCATTTAATTACCACCAACCTGAGAAGGTACTGTGATGATAGGGAAAAAATTAGGTTGAATGAAGAAGAATGAAGACCATCAATAAAATTTCCTTACTTTGCAGATACACAGTCTTTGAGGGTGAAACAAGAGCCCAAAAACATGATTACTTTGCTGATAACTCTATTATGTATTGGGTTTTTTTCTTTTCTTTTCTTTAAAGACACTGAAAAGGGCTGGCTCGGTTTTCTTATCATGATTACCAAATGTGGGAATCCTCTCATTTGGGATGCACATCTTCTAAAAGAAGAGGTGATGAAATCAGATCACTTCCTAGTAGAATCAATTGAAAGCCAAACCAATCACTTTTGGTCACCACCCTCATCTTCCTAAGCTTTGGAGTCCACATGGCCTCTCCCACTGCCAAAAGAATCTTCTGTGAACGCTTGGGGGGGGGGGGGGCCAGGCAACTTGAAGGAAAAAAAGGGACCCCC
>Ga0116231_10006683_pt1 | contig 21759 bp, 21 predicted proteins | sample S1TSphgellanicum_2_FD_89695 | JGI IMG/M metagenome (GOLD analysis project Ga0116231, IMG submission 89695) | Host-associated microbial communities from peat moss isolated from Minnesota, USA - S1T2_Fd - Sphagnum magellanicum MG | ecosystem: Host-associated > Plants > Peat moss > Unclassified...
TGCCGTCCCGCCGCGTTGGGTTGCTTTTCTTTTTTCTTTTTTTTTTTTTTTTTTTTTTGGCCTTTCCTTTTTTCTGTGTTCTCTCTGTGAACTTGTACCTTTTCTCCCGAACTTGTAACTCTTTTTTTTTTTTCCCTCGTAGAATTTTTCTTAAAATCGTTTTGAGTTCTGGTCTCCTCTCTGGTCGCTTGCTTCTTTCACCCTCTGCTTTTCACTGCATATTTCCCTCTCTGTCTCTGTCTCTGTCTCTCTCTCGGTGCGGTTGTCTGTGTCTTTTCTCTTTCTCTGTGTCTGTATTTTTGGTAGTTTTGGTGACTATTGTCCGAGTTTTCTCTAATATCTCGTCTTCAGGTTTATGGTTCTCGGAGATCAGCAGCAGCGCGTGCGTGGAATTTGGTGTGAAGGCTTCCTTTTCCTAGAGTTGCCGATTGGTTTGTACATCTTCCTGCTCACTTACATGTGAGTAGATTGTCGTGGTTTCGCTGCAACGCTGTGTTTGAGGAGCTGCTGGTGTTGCTGCAGCTGTATAGTTTTTGAGAACATTGCTTATAGGCGCTCTGCACGCGGCCTCTCGTTCGTTACTGGATTGCTTATTATATATGGCGCCGTTGCTGTTGCTGTTGTTGTTGCGTACTTCCATTTGATCGTAAAGGAAAGGAAGACAGTTGTAGTTGAGTACTCGCCATTACGGATTTCTTTCCCCCTCGCGGCAGACTTCGGTGGTCGTAAGAATCTCATGTAATAATATTATATTGCTGGTTTGTTTCCTCCTCTTCAACGCTTCTATCCTGCCATATATCTTCTTCTTCTTCTTCTGAAGAAGATATCAGCGGTACCGAGCTTCAGCGTGAACATCTCGTAGGTGCCGAGCTTATCGACGGTATTGTGTCCTCGGGTATGTTCTGCACTCTTTGGTTTCAGTCGATCTCCATCTTTGTCCAACAATGTTTGCTTGAAGAATCTATCATCATCATGATAGAACTCCTGGTGGCAGCAGCAGCATCAGCAGTAGAGAAAGTACTTTTACCAGTGTAGTAAGTAAGTTTTAAGCTGCTGCTATCCATGGAAAGCACAAGATGTCCAAGTATAACAACACAGGAGAAGTACTGAAGATGTGTACCTTCTCTTACAGACTAGACTGGGAGTTTAGGCATCTCTCTCTCTCTTTCCTGCTCCATATTCCTCCCCCCATGCCGCAAGCAACTGACATCCGTGCTTCTCTTTGGCAGGCATGTCTGGACTCTCAAAAACAGTCTCTTAGAACTCTGTGAATGAGTTTCTTGCCACAAAAGCAAAACACAGACAGATCCAGGAACAGGTTCATAACCTTGTGAAGCTCTTTATGATAATCCTTCTGCGCTAGTGTGCAATCTTGTGCAGCTTCAATTGGATTGACACATGGTCTCCTGTTATAATCAAATCCAAGGTTCACTTGAGATGAGAAATCTGAGGGTTGTATATTCTGTGGATTGAAAGTATTGCTGCTGCTGGAGTCATTGGGTATGTAATCACAGATGATGCTGGAAAGCAACACCATTCTGTGAATTCTTGTTGGGAGTGCTATGGCTTGGCTATTATGGCCAGGTGTGGTTTAGAGGAAAAATCTTTGGAGCAGAAGTAACTTGGTTGTTCTTCGATTCAGAAGAAGGCTTTGTTGGACAGAGACTACTACTACTACAACAACAACAACAACAACAATATTCTCTTCTGAGGTTGGTTGGCGGTGGGTTCTGTGAGAGAGAAAAAGAAGAAACAATGGCTTCACATGACTTGTACAAGACAAAGCTCTGCAATTTGTTCCAGCGTGGCAACTGTCCACGCCAAAGCTGCTCATTCGCACATGGTGATTTTGAGCTTCGGAGGTTCTCAAATCCGATGGGTGGTGGTAGCAGGTCTCCCTTCAATGGTATGCGCCTGCCCACTCTGCAGAAGCCAAAAATTTCCTGTCTCCATTTTCTCTGTCTAAAAGACAGTGGCTTATACCTAGTTTTGTCGAGCCTGGTTTATCAAGCAAGCCTTAAACCTGGTAAAAACGTTTTTTTTCAGCAAAATTTGCATCTTGAGTTACGTCTCAATATGAAAGGGAAAAAACCAAGAATGTTGAGTGGGTGACTCTGGGTTGTTGCTCTGTATCCAAGAACCCTGTCTGGAATTGCTATATTCCCACTTCCAGCCTTTATGGATTCTGCATCATCTGACATTATTATATTCAGCAATGACATGAATCTGTGGTATACTTAATTGCCTGGTATATTCTATTTTCTCATCGTTTGACCGGTAATGCCTTCTTGTGCGTTGTCTTAGAGCTAACATACAGCCCAACTGCTTTTATCCACACATATATAATCTCTATATCACACTGGTGTTCCCAGACTTGAAACAAGCTTTTGAGGCACCATAGAGGTCAAGCTTTGTCATAATCTGTATATAAGAAGATTTCCAGGGGTTCAGAGCAGCCTCATAAGGAAGATCGATTTCAGTCGAATCTATTATGTTAGAAAATAAACAGCTTTCCGGTGGTCCTCAGTCCCACTGAAGAGGTGAGGATGGATCTACAGTGAAGGGAGAGTCTTGTGGCAATGGAAATTATGCCTTGGGATTATTTTATGGCAGCAGATCAACATGGTGCTGTTATAAGATCACTTGACAATTGGGTTTGTACTTGTATATATATCTCTGGTCTTGGGAAGCTTTTATGTTTAATGTTTGAAGACAAATTGCTGAAGCATTTGGGTACAACGCCCACAGCTCTTATTCCTTCTCTATGAACTAGGGGACTGATGTACTACTTGTTATTGTGGAACGGAAAGAGGTGCAAGGAGCATTTGCTTTCTCCATGATGTTGCAGGGCACTGCTTATTACAGAGCAGATGCAAAAGTTTTTGCGCCAAAAAACACTCAGTAGTATGGTCTCCTATCTCTGAGAAGGATGTCTATATTGCCACTTCATGGTCATGACAGCACTGATAAGTGCTGAAACGCTAAAAACCAGTGCACAATACCTGTCCAGCAATACTGTAGGCATTTAAATGGAAAGATGGGAAAATAAAGTGACTGTCTCTTCAGGCTATATTTTCCAGAGGTGGTAAGCTATTGCAAGCTGAGTCATTGGCTTGAAACTTGGAAAGAAGTATTAGTGAGTTTTAAACATGGGACAGATGATTCGATACTTTTTGATGGGCTTCTGGCATTTCCTATGCCTTCAAATGTCCAGGTCGACTTGATTCAGGATATCATAATGGTGATCTGAGGGACAGGCTAGAACGACGACGCTCACCTCCCTTGCGTCGGCGTTCTCCCATCAGAGGACGACCTGCTCATTATGATCGCATGTTATCACCTCAAGACAGAGGTAACTGGGCAAGTAAAGCTCCTCTAGCCTTGCTACCTCTTCTTGCTGTATTTGTTTCTCCAAAGATGAGCAATATTATTGGCATGTCTCTGGAATTGGCAATGTTTTTTTTTGTTGCTAAACCCCTTTGACTTGAGTGTAGGAGGGCGTAGCCGCACCAGGACACCACCAATCAGACCTAGGCCTAGCAGGTCTCTCTCTCCTCGAAGATCACCTCCAGGGAAAAGGTATGAACCATGAGCTGTGTTGTTTGAAGAAGCCTCAAAGGGGGGTCTGTTACCAATATTGGGTATCAAATAGATATGAAATAGAGAGAAGATGCTGATTGTAACCAGCTAACTGGGAATCTTTGGTCTATTGTTGAAGAGAACCAAATATTGTACACTTGTCTACACCCACTGTTGGGAGCTGGTGATGTCAGTGGGTACTGATGGCAGCTAGTCTCTGCTATTCATGATGAAGATGACAGTCTGTTACTTTGTTATGACAATACACATTCTTGTTGTGTTTATTTTGTTTTGGCCACATCTTACACAATGGTTACCTTCAAGGTGTAGTTTTCTCTGCAATCTCATAGAGATGTTTTGGGTGATTTGATTTATATCAGTTGTGCTGGGAGAGTTTGTCATTGCTGCTTCAACTGTGCTATCTATATATTGGTGATTAACATAGATTGGAAGCAATTTGCAACCTTAATGTCTGACAGTAGTGGTCAGCATGCAGTTAGGCAGCATGAAAGGTGTCTTAGAGGGTTTACTGTAACATCTTGACTGTGAAAGCTTGATTCATGTGGCATTAATGCTTGACAAGTGGCAGAAGGGAGATCAAGATGGCACGAACTGTGGCTCCAGATCGTCAATTTAGTGATGTGTCAGGGGAAGCTTGTGGAGCTGAAGATGTCACTGGTGATGGTGACTTCAACCCTGGACTGGAGAGACAAATTTCTCCCAACCCCCGCAGCCTACACACTCCCCATGACACCCTTGAGGATCAGGTAACTCATTCATCTTTCTTGCCATGCAACTGCTTTGTGGGCTCCTGGTTACAGCAGCCCTTTAAGGTTCTCCAGTCCATATGATTTTGGTTCTCCATGATCATGAAGCTTTCCTCCATCTTCTAGTTTTTTTCCCTTCAATAGTGGGTTCTGCTGTTACCTTTGGTCCTCTATCTCTTAAACCCAGGTCTGAGTTAAGGCTTCCTGCTTTGGTTTTCATCTGGATACCTTTTTCAGCTCTTCTCTGACCCTTCCTTTTCTAACCCTTTGCAACCTCTTCATCAAAGGCATTTTATTATTTTGGTAGATTCATGTTTAGTTAACCATTGTGCTGCTCTACTATCTATAATGGTTGTAAAACAGCTTAACAGGTGGTGGATCAAGAACACTATTTTCAGGTGATATTCTTCAGTATAGCAACTCATATGTTTTGAGCCTTAAGTATCTCTTTTGGAAGCGACCATGGTTCATGGAATTCTAGTAGTGTCCTGTTATTTGCTAGGTATTTCAACTTAATTTACTTCAAAACCTATGTTGGTTGTGCAGCTGCAGCAGGTTCAAGCACACAACAATGAATTGACAGACCAAAAGTCTAAGCTTGAGGTATTTGAAAATCCATAGAGAAAATTCAAGCATTTTTGTGCTGCAGTCTAGTTTCCTAATGTGCTGTTGATGTGGGTTTGAGGCATCTTTTACACAAAGGTCTCATTCCATGTGCAACTAAGAGACTCTTAACAGTGATTAAGGGCATATTTAACTGTTGTCATCTCACCAGACCAGGTTCTAATGATACCTAGGAGACTGTACATTGATTTTTGGAAGATGATAATGAGTATATTTGACTAATGTTGCATTCTAACATCTATTTTGTGCAGCTTTCACTTGACAAGAAAATACGTGAGACGTCAGATTTGTTAACTCAAAACCAGAAGCTTGAATCCAGATTAGCTGGGGCAGATGAGGACTACAGAAGGTACACCATTCCCCCCTGGCACCTCTTGAGGTGCCAGGCTCCTATAGAAATGCCATGTATATCCCTTATCCTGGAAATGCACTTTTATTGATGTTTTGTTTGGAGACTGTTTCCATTTCTTGGGTTAACACTTGAGTTATGTCTAGCTGTCTATCTGGATTTCCTTCTAACAATGTCTTGTTTCTGTATGAAGAACATTTTAAAGCTTTTGTTGTCTGGACTCACAAGCTTGTTGAGCTTACTTTGTGAAGTTTAACCCTTGTCCTTGAGCTCTTTCTTGGTCTGTCCTCTTAACTTCAGCTTTGAGAAAGGATTTGCAGGGTTGTAGGTTGTTTACCTGAGGAATTTGGCTGACATTTCTGCCATGTTCTTTCTGACCTCCCTGCTATCAATGTTTCCTGTAATTCTTGTTTCTCTTTTCTACATCTGTTCTACATATTGCAGGGGGTTGTTTTGATGTATTATTTTCTAATACCTTTTTCTCTGTCTAATTCAAACCACATGCATGATTTGTTTCACTTTTTTGGCAGGTTGGGTTCAAAATTTAAATTGTTTGTGAAGATCTATGCACGTTACGTTCGTGCTCAAGATGTTGTACAAAAGTAAGAAATGGCTTTCTATTCTGTGCAAAAACCTTCCTTTTGCTTTGATCCAATTAACAAACTGCATTGCAAATGTTGGAAGTAAGAACTAATGAGTATCTGTGTCATGTCAGAATGAAGAATTGTGATCATGGTAGAGAACTTGATTTAGTGCTTGATCCAGCACTTGTGTTCAGAGTTTCTGTTTGATGCAATGTTCAAAGGCATTGTTTTTTCCAGAGTCCTTGAATAGACACTGTTGGTAGCAGGACACAGTCAAAGTTGCAACAGCTGGTTCAGGAGCTGGCAATTGAGGGGGGTGAGGAACTGGATATTCAAGTTCAGGATTCTGATGGCTTGAGCGAAGGTGATCTTCAGCAGCCTTCCTGCACTGGTGCCGAGCCAGAAAATCCTACAACAGGCCAGGAATGTCTGGTGGTGACTGATCATATGTCTCTGCCAGCTGCTGTGGTTCATGATGAAGGCCATGACAAGGGGGCTGCCCCTACAAGAATTGGTAATTTGTTCATTGAAACCTGTTGTGTTTTGAGAGAGCTCTGAAGTCTTTGTGGATTTGTGGCCAAGTCTTTCCTGTAATCTGCAAAGTTCCTGTCAGGAAACCTGCAGTTTGAAAATCACTGGCACAAACCAATGAAGTGACTTTGGGAGTGACTGAAGGCAGGTTGGTCCTGCTGGACAGGATGAAGATGAAGGTGTGATACTTTGTAAGAGAGGGTCACAGGCTTAGGGCTTTGTTCTGTCTTCTTATGTTTAGTTTAAGGATCTATATCAACACACCAGGTATTTTGGTTATTATTTGAATAAGTATGTCTCTGCATTTTCATATATTTTGTGACTGACTGTCCACTGAGCAATGCAGTTTTTAACAACCTTATTTGCATTTGTAGCAAGTTGTAGTTATAATGACTTTTTGCTTCATTTCTGTTGGCTCTTTGGCCATGAAAATCCTTTCTCCTTTTTTCTAAGATTTGCAGAGGTTTTATTCTGTTGATGCAGTTCCCACAAGAGTTGCAGGAACTTCGAGAGAAAGTGAGGGTTACAGTGATACTCACGGAGATGAAACTGCTCACAGTGACCCTAAATTGGTCTCTCCATCTTCAATGCATTTGGTTCAAAGGGTCTCGAATCACTCTGGTGCTCATGAAAATGGATTCAGGAGTTGTGAAGTGGAGGAGGAGGATTGGCCTTCTGGGCCTAGACCAAGTGTTCACCTCACCCTTGCTGGTGCAACTGATAAGTCTGATAAAATTGACGCACGGGAGTTTTTTGTTCCTTTGGATATGAAACCCAGTCATTGCATTGAAGCTGACATTGCGAAATCCTCAAGAAGTCCTGTTGATGAGGTAGAAAGCAATTCCCAGCTCCTGATCTGGGAGCAGTGTTGGCTGAGTTGTGGAACATCAATGACATCTGTGTAGATTTTTTTCACTTTATCTGCCAGATGATCTCTGAACAAAAGAACTTGGATTACTGTCAATTCACTTTCAGATCATCATCCATCTAGATCAGATGTTGAAGAATGCATGTGTTTTCTCTCTTTGCACTGGTAGGCCAAGAGGTGAGGAAGTTTGGCCTCAGCTCACCAGCATAACTGTCATGACCTCAACAGGATTTTGAGCTACAGAGAAAGGATCATAATCTCCAAGGAGCAGTGGAATTGCATTCTCAGCATGGTGAAGGAGTGAATGTGAGCCTGAGCCTTGCAAGTCAGGCTTACTGCCAGAATGGTGAGTAACCATCCATTGGGTAATTTCTTGCCTACCTCACTCTTTGTTGTAATGAATTCTTATGGATATGTATTCCTATGCATTGCACTGTTTTCATCTTGAGAAACAGTCTTCATATCTCTAGAGGCAGGTTCACTCAAAGTTCAGTGGGCAGTGATGAAGGCTCATTGCTGCCATTCATGATGGTCTGACACATGGCATGATGGTCTGACACATTGTGTCCGACCCTCATAAGGTTATGTGTGCCCTCTTTGTCATGTAGCCTTCAGATTGTTGTTGTGGAGATTTTTCTGCAATTTTGTAAATGCACCTATACTTTATATTGTCATGAGTGAATCTGGCATTTGGTGCCAAGGAAGTGTATAATGGGGTGACGATTATTTGGTCCAGATTGATTGTTGGGTCTGCCATGAGACTCAAGATCTGATACCGTAGATATGGATCCGTTGAGTTGTGCTACTTTAGTATCCCATTCCTATATTTTCCCTGAACTCTAAAACTATCAGCACATTCTTCCTTGCAAGCAACTATGAAAATCACTTGCACCTGATTCAGCTCCATTCTATGCTAGTAGCAGATTACACGAACCTGCAAAACTACAGTCACATGCATTCACTATTTGTTTTGAAAGTGGGAATATTAGATCACTGTATGTGTGGTTTCAAAAGTGTTGCATTTGAGTTGTCTCACCTTCAGTCTGGTTTTTATACCCTAATCCTGGATATTTATGGTTTGTACAGTAACAGAGCGAGATTGGTGAGATGGAGGTTTGCTGGTTCATCCCATGGCAAGTAAATTATACCCTTTGCATGGAGGAGGATTGCTTGGTTCCAGCTGTTGCAAAACTGGAGCAGCACATACTTTTGTACCTGCTTCATTACAATAGGTCTAAGATAGGTAGACAAGTAGTAGAATCGTCCTTCTAGTGTTTACTGAGTGATGTTTCTTTTCCGGGTGGAGATTGTTTGCCTGTTGTATTGCTGTTGTGTGTTTGTAATTTGTGTCTCTTTTGCCTTCCATGTGTGATGAGCATTTCTTTTCAAATAGAAAAATTACAAGTAGATGTCCTCATAGGGTGGGGTGGCAAGTGCTGTGTTTTTTCCATTAGAGTTGAATGTTCCTCCACTTCGGTGTGTCATATAACCAAAGCCAAGACCAGCGAGAGAGGCTCTATCTATTTGTGTATTGAGGACCATACCAACAGTTTGTGTTTTGAGAAACTGTAATGGTGAAGCCCATTCTCCCTTGTTGTGCAAGCTACGTTTTCCTGAGCTCAATGTCAACTGTACCCAACTCTTCCTTGCAAGGGCATTGTGTGTTCTAGGCAGTTCTGTTTTCTTGTGTTTTCTTTATATCTGCCAGTTGTGATACAAAGTGTTGGTTCTCTTTGCAAGTTTGGTTGTTTATTTAGTTTTATTATCCAGGGTTTGGTTTTGGGGGTTGGACATTTCAAATATTTCAGATGATGGAAGCTCTGAAGTTCATGAAGTTCCCACCATGTGACCCCAAGTCTGTTGTCCGAGAACAATTCTGCTTTTTCCCTTTGCTCCCAAGTCTATTTAGGGTAACCAGGTCCATCATGGGAAAGCAGGGGCACCCAAAGAAAATGGGCATGTTTGGTCTAAGTGGGTGTGGTGTCGCAATTTGAGGCATCCAAATGAGCATAAAGCTGAGCATTTCTAGTGTGTAAAAACATCAACTCCTATCAGTAAATGGAGGATGTTTTAACACAGTAGGATCTTTGGATATGCGATAAATATATTTGTTATCACCAAAGCATGGGAGCACAATTCAAGGATTTGCCTAAATCTACAAGAGGGGTTTGCATTTCCTTTCAAATATCATCTTTGTGCACAAGTTACTTAATCAAAGGAAAATCCATTTAAACAAAAAGCATGTCTCACAAACTCCTTTCCATCATCCTCTTTAGCTATGAGCATTAATGTAAATCAAAAGCTGCAAAGATTTTTAGAGTTGCTAATTCGACTTTCTTTTGGTAGACCAATAACCAAATTTGCAAAGGAGGGCAAGTCGAATGTACAGATTTAACACAAATTGTAAATGAGGACTTGCATCAAGAAAAAATAAATCTAAGGTTGAAGCATGTGAAACAAAATCAAGGTAATTTTGAGAATAGAGCTAGAACAACAAAATGCAAATCTCGAATTGAAGCAAGTGAAGCTACGACAAAAGGATTTGAGGTAGAGCACCATCAACAAAATCTAGATCTAATAAGCATGCAAAGTTAAAAGCACAAACAACAAATTGCAGATCTGAAATTTAAGCATGTGAAGCTAAAAAGACTAGATGTTGATGTAATAGAACGTGTGGAAGCACAACAATTAGATCTAAATGCATTAATCAAATCTTGAATCAAATCTACAAGTGTCACAACCAACAAAGGAAATAGGGACTGAAATTATAGATAGGTTTTACAATGAGAGGTTCAAGCAGTACTTGTAATACTGATGGCATATGAAGTCGAAAGGTTCAAGCAGTACTTGTAATACTGATGGCATATGAAGTTGAGAGGTTCAAGTAGTCCTTGTATTATTGATGGCATATGAAGTTCATTCCAAGCCCGCAAGCACCAAAGAAGGGCACATTTAGTAGACTTAAGCACATTGCAAATGGCTATTTACCCCAATAGCTTGCACAAAGTTGTCATATGTGGATTTAGAATGGGAGGACTTTTCTAGTTTTTGGAACTTGATGCTCAATGATTGGAAGCTAGAAGAATATGTAAATGATTATTATCTGGACCTAGGTGATTTCTTGTATTCTTGGTGGGAGCATAGGAAAAACAACAACATACTTTTGGTGGGTAAAGAACACACCCCATCTATGTGTTGGAGGCCAAGGCTTGCGATGGGGGGGAACAAGTGACAATGAACACCAATGTCCTTTGGAGGCAGCGAACATGCTTCTTGGATTAGCCAACATTAGACAAAGAAAATGTGCATCTTCAATTGCACTGGCAACAAGGCATAGAGTTAATCAAGCCCCTACTACAAGTGAAAGGGGAAAATGGATCGATTAGGCCTTGGAGGATGCCATGGAGTTGTAGAAAGCAGAACAAGTTCATTAAAAGGGGCAACAAAATCATGGTATATATCTTTTAACAACATTTCAAACCACTTGAACAAGAAAACAAGGTCAACGAAAGTTAGACCATAGGGCATGTTGATGGAGGATGAAAATGTAGCAATTGTTGCTTGGACATTAGCAAAGCAAACATGTGGTTAATCAATTACCATGCACCAATTGAAAATGAAAGTTGTTGAATTGACATAAACAAGGCCCACACCATTTTGGCATGGAATCTTAAGGGACTTTTGGTGGTACTAGTTCAAGAATAGGAACCCAAAACTAAGCATTCAACAAGTAAAAGGTTTGGAAGTTAATTATAGAGCAATGGGGTTGACTACTGAATTATGTAAGTCTTTCTACAACCTGCAAACATTATATACACAATAATTATGGTGCAAGCCACATATGGAACTTGGATCAAACTGATATTTGAGTAGGACAGTAATCAGGTGTGCAAGTTTTGGCTATGAAGGGTTTATTGTAATTTATAACACCATTCCCAAATCTTGGGAATGGTTAATTGTCAATTGTGCAGTGAATACAATAGGGGCAACATTGTTAAGATTTTACATTTTTAGAGGAAAATGATTGTTGGGTAATTACATTGAAAATTAAAAATTAGGGACATGCATGGCATCACAAAAAAAAACTCAAATGACTTGTTTATTGTTCAAGAAATCCTTAGCCTTCTTCAAATAATCAATTTCGGGCGAAATTTTTAGCACTAATCACCATCTAATATTGATTTGGAATGGACACGATTCCCATGTCATGTTGGAATCAATAGAGCAAGCTCAAGTGTTCAAATTAAACATGGTCATGTTACCTTCTCACACTTCACACACACTCTAACCTTTGGACGTGTTTTGTTTCAAACCATTCAAAACATAATTCAAAGAGTGAAATGGGATTAGATGGCTAAAAGGAATTACTAAAAGCTAGACAAAAAGACCCTTGCTAGATGGGTCAATAAAGCATTAGACAAAACTTTCGCATCACAAAACATAAAATTAGGTTTTAAAGGTTGTGGGATCTTGTTGTTCAACTTTAAAGCAATGGAGGACAAGGTTGCACCCAGTACCATCTACATAGGACCATCATATCATCACAACCATGAAAAGGAGGAAAATGAAAGAGAGGAAGGTGAAAAACATCATTCATCAAAACCATATGTTGATTATATTCAAGAAGGGGAGGAGCATTTTGTTAATATTGATTTGTTAAATAGGTGTAAAACCATCTATGACACATCCACCATAGGTAACCTTATAGAACCTCATTATTTTGAGAAGTTCCTTAAAGCCCTACTAGGGTTATGGTTGATGGAATAATGGTATTATATGAATTTGTAGTCAAACTAACTAACTTTAATGAACAACAACAAAAAGGAAACCAAACCTACTTAAGCTTGGCCAAAAATGCTTTAAGCATGCATAATTTACTTGCCTTGCTTTAACTACATGCAAGACATATTAGGGACAATGAGCCATTAGTGAATTATTCTTGCTTTAATGTTGTGAACTCTAATGAATATTTAATAATCCTAAGGAAAAAAACATTGGACAAGGCAACAATGGAAAAGGCCAAGAAAGAAAGGCAAAAGGAAAGGGAGGAAAAGTGAGCTAAAAAAGTAACAAATTTGTTGATAGCCATTGAACAAGCAAAGTGCAACATAGCAAACAAATGGGTAAGGACACAATTTTTGGCATCATGGTCTAGCACAACAATAAGGGAAGTTGGAGATCATTTTCACCAAAATTATCAATTAGGTTCTAAGGCACATTCACTAGGGTAAAGAGCTGTGAACATGGGCTATACAATAATAATTCAAACAATGGCAAAGTAACAGGCAAAGGAGAGGATAGTAATAAAGGGTCACACTACATCAAGGTTGCAACATTTGGAAGACCAATTGGAAAGATTTGGGGGGGGTAGAAGAGGGATGAACATGAGTTTGATGTGCAATAGAGGACAAAACATGGCAAACATGATGTTGATGAACAAGGATGGTAGCGAAGGATCACATTACAAGGTTATAACATTTTGCAACGTTTGGAAGATTAATTAGGAAGATTTGGTGGGGTGAAAGGGGAGGGGGGGGGAAGATGAACTTGATTTGCAATAAAAGACAAAACATGGCAAACATGATGTCAATGAACAAGGATGGTAGCAAAAGGTCACACTATAACAAAGTTGTAATGTTATGCAACGTTTAAAGGATTAGATAAAAAGATTTAAAAAGGGCGCAAAGGGGGGGGAGAGGATGAGCTTGAGTTACAATAGAAGACAAAACATGAAAAACATGATGTTAATGAATAAAGATGACAATGAAAGGTCACATTGTAGCAAAACTGTAACATTTGGAAAATTAATTGGAAATATTTGGGAGGGTAGAGGGGTGGAAGGATGAATTCAACCTATAGTAAAAGAAAAACATGGCAAACATGATGTTGATGAACACTTATAAAAAATAAAAACATGACAAGCATCAAGGCAATGAACACTAACAAAATACCACAATGAGAATTAGGGCAATTAACACCAACAAAGGACCGTGATGAACATTAAAGTGATGAACATCAAGGTGATGAGCACAATAAAATAACATGATGAACATAAAGGTGATGAACACTAGCAAAATATCCCAACATACATCAGAACAATGAACACCAACAAAGGACCACTATGAACATTGGCAAAGGATAGAACACGAACATTAAGATGATGAACAAAACAAAGGACCACAATAAACATCGAGGTGATGAGCACTAACAAAAGACCGCAATGAACACAGATGCAATGAACATTTCAACAACATTTGGACTCGTTCAACAACAATGGATTAGAAGATCATGAAGAGCATTGCACCATAGAGAGTTGACGAAAATATTGGAGCTATTTAATAAGGTCAACCATTGGAGCTTTTGATAGGCATCATGGGGTGAAATGGGTCAACCTTTTGTGAGCACAGAACATCCACACCCACAAAGACACGACAATGCCTTTTATTGTTTTCAAACTAATAATTTTTGGAACAACAACAATCCCACCACTATTGATCTACAAGCCTTATTTCTAGTCAAAACCTTGGCCATTTTATATATTAAAACTACAGTGGTGTCTGTCTGTCTGTCTGTCCGGGCAATGATTGGAAAAATTTTCCAGGCACTGCCCGTGACAGTTATTACCCAACTGACAGGGGGGGGCTAGCACGGGCGGGGGGGGGGACGGGCGGGGAAGGACCGGGCGGGGGGGGGCCAGCACGGGCCAAGGGGGCGGCACGAGCGAGGAAGGACCGGGCGGAATGGGGGGCACGAGCGAGGAAGGACCGGGTGAAGGGAAGCTCGACGAGTGCATTATGCACCAAATTCACACTAGTTTAAAGTGAATTCTATTATTTGATTTATGTGTGTGTGAACAACAATAGTTGTAGGCATTAATATCAAAGCACATGACATCTTTGCCACACAAACTTGAAATCCATAGTTTACAAAAAAATTGTTTGATGTTAATAAGAAATGTTAATTTGGCATTGACATTAACAACAGTCCATTGAAGTAATACCACCGGCTTGGAAATAAAAACATAATTTATTTTTTTGGACAAAAAGGCCATATGCCTTTTCTCATTCAAGCAATATTGTTCATGATTACTTATAATTTTCTAGTTACAATAATTCGAAAAGAAAATTGATCCTCCTCAAATTAACCTCGTTTGTCCCAATACATACATTTTCATGGTGGCATCTTAACATGTTGTCTTTGATTGTTGCCATAACTGTCCAAAAAAATTCCAAAATAAGGGGTGTTAATCTATAATAGAAAAAAAGAATCATGATTGATCTCAATGTTGTAGCAAAGGTATTCAAGTTCTAGCCCTCCTTCATGTTTTACATAAACAAAATCTTATTTGTGAGTTGATTTCAACCAACAAATTTGCTTGCAAGTCTATAATAACATTTGATATTTTTGGGGCCTCAAAATGGGCAACAACAACATGGTGAAGGACCCATCCTTCATCAATTACATTTATGAATAAAACAAATATGATAGCTAACTAGTTTTGAACATCCATACATTGAAGAATGATATTATTGTTACACGTTTTGTAATAATATTTCATTTCCATAGTCTTTGCCAACATTGTGGTTGACAAAATTTCATTCAATAATTATTTTTGGAATGAAAAGATACATATATAACCGCAATGCATCATCAATGTTGTTAAAAAGAATCATCAATCCCTTCTTATCAACATATTAATGTCTTCCCAAAACATTTGTTAATTTAAGCCATTTTTACAATTAATTTTTTTTGAGAACTAAAGAAGGTGGAAATAGTTGTTGAAGGGATTTTTTTTTTCCTTTTTGTGCCTTCTTGTGAACATTCATCTACACAATTCCTTTTTGTTTTGTATGATTGCAAATAAGGTCAACATGTCATTTTCCACTTGTTTTTCTATGCTATTAGGTAGATATTTAAGGTCATTAAGCTAATGAGTGAACATTTAAGCCCTTATAAAGACATGTGTTCACTTTCTCATCACTTTCAACCTTGGATGTTCAAAGGCCCTAGGTAGCCCTTCACCTAACACCCATGTAGATGTTTACAAACCTCCATTTGGGTTTGAAACAAGGAAGATAAAATTTCCCAAAATAGAGGGATTGACAAAATAATCCAACTTCTTGTGAACATATATGTTTCCACATGCAACTAAAGTGCATGCTATAATTAGACATGTAAGACTTCATACACAAACATTAGCCCTCCTAATACCAATAGTCATGGACATTATTCCAAATAATTAATTTTGTAAAGTTTTGTAGTTCTGAACCTTCATAAGTTTTTGGTTTTGACAAACCCCATTTGTGACCAAATAGATGTTGTAAATGCCCAACAATCAATATTTTTTACTATGAAAAGTGGTTACCAATTACCAAACATAAAAGTGACTTCAATGGAAGATTTAAAAACACCAATCATAAGTTTTAAGAAGAAATCATTCAATTTTAGGGAATCATTAAATAATTATTAACTTAATGTTGTTAATAAGTTATTTTTTGAACTACCTAGGTGTTCACTAGTGGCATGTGTGTGTTTGGTGATGGATGTTTCTAACTTAATACAATTATTTAGATTTTTTATGGTTTTTATAAAACAATTGTTTTGATGGCACCTTCATATCTTTGAATCCTTCCATATGGGTGGCACATTATACATCTCATGGCCTTAAACCATGCACATCATTAGTAAATTCAATTTTTTTAATAACAAAAAATGTCGATGCAACATGTTCCACTGAGATTGAAATCATAATTTATGGTTAAATTGCCAAGCAACATGTTTTATCTTTATTTCTATAAAAACATTATTTTATTTTAAGGTTACATTAAACTACAATATTCAATATCATACCTAAAATTAACAATTGATAAACATTGCCAATAATAAAAAATGGGATTTGGCAACCCCATTTTGATTATTTTTAGGATTTTGACATTTGGCAATATTATGTTAGTGTTTTTGCGATTTATGAGTGTAGTGTGCCAACCCAATGTTTTGGACAATTGTAGATACTATGTCAATTCAACAACAAGGTGCTTAATTAAATATATATACTTTTGATGATGAAAATAATTATTATTATATAATGAAACGTTATACTAAGTAACATAGTTAATATGCTTGAAAATTTCTTTAGATTTTTAACATTGCAAGTGGGTATCTTTCAAAAAAATTAACAAATCTAGAATTAATGAATTAATGCCCAAATGGCCTAGGTACTACAATATTACATATAACAAATTTCAAATTCAAAATCATTTCAATGGTATAACAACACCATTACACAATAAATTTTCCCCCTCCAAAAGTATAAGCAAACACAAAACCTATAAAACTAGACATAACAAAAAAAAATTTAATTCTAGAAAACTTTGATTGCCACCAAAGTTTAAATTTGATATGTTTTGAAATTGACATTTAAGAAAAAAAATATTTTATCATGTATATTATTCAAGTTCAATTGCCCCATAGGAAGAAGGCACAATATAGCATATACATACATAGGGTAAACATTGATGAATGAACATTTAATTTATTAAGCGATAAAATAATTTGTTAGTCTTCACTTATTTGGTCTTGAACTCCAAAGGAAAAAATTAAATTGTCTATGGGCACACTTATACATTTAAAAATCATCCATTCATCACAATTTTTCAATATCACCAAATTTTAATAAGATCTATGCAAAAATTGTAGAACAATATGTCCATGCAAAATTCATGGGCTTCAAATTGTAAAAATGACATGATATATATATAATGATGTTTTTTTTGTATTTATGATGTTTTGATGTGAAGTACATATGATTTACATTTTAACTAAATTCATGCAATTACTATGATATAATTTAAAATAAAATTAAGAGATTTTTGTGTATTAAACATGAACATTCATGTATGTCATTCAAAAATAATGTTTCATCCATTTGAATATTTAAGACATTGAATAGATACAAATATTGTTCATATTAACATAACATAATTTTTTTTCCACATAATTTGTACAAACCTATGAAGCTTGGTAAGTTTGTGATAAAGTTTTTTTCTTATTGTTTACAAATTTATGGTCAATTGTACACATGTTTATGTTCACCCCCTACCACCAAACATCAATTGCCAATAAAGGTGGAAAACTTACACCCTTAACCAAACATGAAATATATCATTTTGATCTTGTGTTTTAAAAAAACCAAACACATTGTTTCCATGTAGGACATTTAGTCATAGGTGTTAATTTGAATGTTGGCCAAATCATGAACATTCGGTTATATGTTTTTTAGTTTTCACAATAGGGGCATTTGATTGTATGCCTCTATTTGGTGACGGGCATGTTTATGGATTGATGAATACCATCATAATAATCTTCCCAAAATTTTGAGCAAATAATTTAAAAAGTTGCCAAATGACAAATTCAATACAAGTTGACAAACCAAATGAAATTCAAATACATGCAAGTCCATTCACCAACCATATTTTAATGGTTCAATATCATACCCATGGATTGCAAACACATTAGCTATATATGCACTATAATAGGCCATGTGATTGGAATACATATATAGTAAAAATGCTTCAAACGTGGGCGTTCAAACTTGGGGTTTCAATTTTGGCATGTACAATATGATTTCATACCCTTTTCATGAATATATATTACAAGGTTTATAAAAAATTTCAATTATTTTAATCAAATTGGAAATGTATTTTCCTTTTTCAATACGTTTTTATATGCATTATAGTTGCACAAATATATTATGACATCACATAATATGAAAAAAAAAAAAATTCATTAAACACTTGATTTATTTTCATTTTGGACTATAATAATATGTAAAATTATTGTCAAATCCTTTCGATTGTAAGAAACGTGGATGTAATTCATTAACCCAATTCACTATCATCACAAACTTTCAGTATCACAAAATATCAATAAAATTTGTGTGAAAATCATAAAACAATATGTTTGTGCAAAATTCGTGGGGTGTTTCAAAATGTAAAAATGACACAAAAAATAATAATATAACTTTTATATAAACGATGTGTTTTTATTTACTTATGATTTTTGATATGAAGTATGTAAATTTTATATTTAAAATAAATCTGTGTAATTATCATGATGTAATTTTGCATAAAACTAATTTTGTGTGTTTAATACACAAAAATACACAATGTGTATCAAATTAATTACAACATTTGATAAAAAAATGTTGATGGATTCACCATGTCCATAACAATTAGTTTTGCTCATTACAAAATATGGTGAATTCATTAAAAATCTATTTTTAATGAATTTGACTCAATTTCACAAAAATATTAATGAAATTGTTAATGAAGTAAGCACCATCCTATATTAGTGCTTTTTGATATTAACATGGTTAAAATTTAAATGTCACATCACACTTTGATATACAATACTTAATACTACCCTTTTTGATAAGTTTTTTTTCACCTTGAACCAAAGTTCATGTCATCTAAACAAATGTATATCATGTCTCATGTCAACAATTATTCATACCATTTGCACAAGGACAAAAAAAAAAGGACCAAGTAGGAAAAAAAAAAAAAAAAATTATGGAACTTACTTTCCAAATTTCTAGGTTCATGTGCAAGGTCGTGGGGTTCATGTTTTAGTGGCCATGATCTTTTTCAAAGGATTATTGTGTCTCCTTTTTGGTTTATGCAAACAAAAGATTCACATTCTTAGACTTGCAACATAGTTGCATTAATTAAAAAATCCTCCAAACAAAAATTATGGTTTTGTAACATTGATTTATGAAAAAAAATTAAATTGTAAACAAAGAATTATTTTTAAAAAATTTAGACTCAATTAACAAGTCAAAGTTGAGGAATCAAAATAACAATTACCTTCACATTACATAGAAAACAAATTTATTAAAGAAGGTGAAGTTTTGATAAAAACACAAAAAAAACCAATAAAAGAACAATGGCTAGAACCATCCCAAGGGAGATAAAAATGGGGAGGCCAAAGAAAAGCCAAAATATGCATAACCTGAAAGGCCCAAAAAGAAGGAGAGAATTAACCTCTTTCATGCTAGGAAATTATTTCACCCACAACCTTTTTAATGTCACCAACATGCAAATTGTGAGATTAATAGTAGTGAGAGGTTTAGAACAAGCATCACCTGCCAAATGGGACTCCCGCGATTTTGGAGCCCCATAACTTTGCGAGTAGACCTCGGATCGCAATGCGTTCTGAAGCAAAGTTGTAGCTCTCGTTGAGAGCTTTCTAACGATATGTGGCACGACCCCTGCACTAAATTGGGTCGATTCCTGACTTTTTGTGGTCGGGAGTCAAATTGGCAGTTCGACTCCCGGCCCTTCTTTTGGCCATAACTTGTGTTTCAGATGTCCGAATGAGCAATGCGAGCCTATTTTAGACATTTATGCTTCAAGAGCTTTTCAATGATATAAAGAATGTCACAAGACATTGAGGTTTGACCCCTGCAATTGTTCTCTGAAGTTTCAGGAGTCCACCGGGACTCCATCTCCCAAAGTGGGAGTTGCTTTGGGAGTGTGAGGGTTCACTCCCTCATACTCCCTCACACTTTCTAACACTCCTGGGAGTATTTGATGTGACTCCCCGGGATCCTCTTCGCCTGCACCCTTGCAATGTCTTTGCCTTGATTCCCGGGCTTCCTCTTGGTTCACACCCTTGCAAGCCCTTTGCCTTGGTCGCGAGCCCAAGGCTAGGGTTGCGACAAACACATTAAAGAAAGTTGTGTGTTTATTTCATTTGTCATATTGAAATCCTCCAAACCACGGTGCGTCCGATTGTGTTTTTAGTAAATTAAAAAACCCTCAATGAATAGAGGTGCACCCAAATGTTTTGATAATGTTTAAACTTATAGTGTAAGAGTTGTTGAATGTTAAACAATTATTTCATTAGCAATTCAATATAATCAAATCTGCAACTTTTAGAGAAGTTGGGACAAGATCAAGTGGTAATGCCAACAAGCCCTTCTCCCAAGGGATTATTTGGAAGCGATTTCACAATTTGTAGACCCAAGGTGGGGGAGCTATTGAATTTTAAGTAATTTCAGTCACAAGAAATTAATCTAAAATTTAAAATTAGACTTAAACTCTTGATTTGTGTGAATTTTGTTTTATAAGTAATGTTTTACCTACTCATAGACCACCCCAAAATTGAAGTAGTAGGTTTGACAATGAAAATGCATGCAATATGATAAAGTTATCTGTAAAAAAACACAGCATCAAAACCATGAGTTTGGTCATACACAGGGTGAGATTTTTAAAAATCTATAGAAAATAGATTAGCATTCAAAGCTAGGTGAAACTCAGAAAACCATTAATTTTGGTGGTAAACTGAGTTTCATCCTCTCTTTCCTTTCTCTTGAGCGCTTCCACTCCTACTACACATATTTTCACTGCTCCTATCTGTACAGCTTCCATATTAGTCTCAAACCTTGTGCGTTAAATGCTGAGTTTCAGCATTTCATCTTGAGATAATAAAATTTCCTTACTCTGCGGATACCACGGCAAGAGGGGATAATGGGTGAGAGCAGGCTGAAAGACAAGGTGAAAACAGAGTGACTTTTTACACGGATAACTCTAATATTCATATTTTGAGAATCTTGCCTTCTCACTTAGGACTCCTTGCTCATGAGAAGAGTGTTTCACGAAAGTTCATATATTCCTTTTGATGATGAACGAGAATGATGTTTTAAAGTTTGGTCAAGTTCATGCAAGACGACAATAAAGGATGACAAGGCCAAGAGAACAAAAAGGAAAAAGAATAATGAAAATGATAGTTGTTTCATTGCTTTGTGAGTCTTCGTCAAGGGAAAGACAAAACCAACAATTCTAAAGGAAGGCGAGCGAGTACTAAACTCAACATAGGAACAACAATAAAGAGAAAACAAAGAATTTAAAGTAGAGAGATTCAACATATCTTGATATAGGCATGTGTTGGAGCTTTGTTGTTGAAAAGCAAAAGAATAAAAATTCTCAAATCTTTCCCCATAATTCATGCCTACTAACCAATAAATCCTAAACAACATATTTATCTCTCTCTCTCTCTCTATATATAGATAAATATGTTGTATATAAATAAATAAATAAATAAATAAGGACATAGGTAAAAGCTATTGTACCCAAATATGATATGTCTTGCTTCTCATGTATTACCCTACACATAAACCGCATAGTACATCCATACCAGCCTAACCTCATCTCCGAGGAGATGAAAACTAGAACTTTATCAAAAATTAATTTTGTAATTTGGAAAAATTTGGAATTTTTTTTATAGTGTAAATTTGACTAATTTTGCTAATTCAAAAAAAAAATTCCCAAAAAATTTTCGATACTAAAAATTTATAAAAAAAATAAAAAAAACACTGGAATCGGACCCGTAAAATGGAATTGTTTGGTCCATACTGCTGATTCTGCCACCATAATAATATAATAATAACCCCAGTCACAA
>Ga0116231_10006684_pt1 | contig 21758 bp, 18 predicted proteins | sample S1TSphgellanicum_2_FD_89695 | JGI IMG/M metagenome (GOLD analysis project Ga0116231, IMG submission 89695) | Host-associated microbial communities from peat moss isolated from Minnesota, USA - S1T2_Fd - Sphagnum magellanicum MG | ecosystem: Host-associated > Plants > Peat moss > Unclassified...
CCCCCCAAACAAAAAAGAACTTGGGAGGCACCTCATCTAATTAATAGGAGAGGTATAATAAGAGACTCACTATATGGTTTAGATAATTTGCAGGCAAAATGAAATTTGAGTAAAACTAAAGTAGTTTAGAGGATACAACTTCTGTTCCCAACTGTCACTCACAAATTTGGTTCCAAATTGAAGGCCAAAAAAAAAAAATTTTAATCCCAAATTGCTACACTCATGCAAAGTCTTCCAAGTTCCAACTTTCAATGTATGCAATTTGTTTTAATTTGGGACAAAGTGAAAAGATGAAAAAATCAAGCTTGAAAACACTTGGTCTCAAGTCTCATTTATATGTTGTTACAATAGGGTTTTGCACCTCAAGGTAGTAGGCTTAGCCCTAGTAGCAAGCTGAAGCAGAAGAAAATTAATTGAGCCTTTTAATTATTTTGTCATATTTTTATTACTTACACAATGGCTCAATTTTTAATCCATTAATGTTGAGTCTAGACTCTAGAGTATGAAGTCTGGACCTCTGGACTCTGACCATGTGCATGTGGGGGAGAGAGGGCCAAGGATTTTGCATGTACCTTTAAAACCATATTTAATTACGTGACACACAAGTTGCAATCACAAGCTTAGGAAGTAGTAAATGGGTCAGACTTTGGGTAATGTAATTAACATCTTTTGGTCTAGGACTTAATAATTTAATTTTTTTGTCTTTAAAGGTTAAAACCATACTTATTTATTACTGGAGAAATAAAAATTAATTTAGCTTCTTAAAATAATTGACACCCATATCAACATAAGAAGAGTTATAAGTACTTGTGAATGAACTTGCTTCCCATAAGATTACTTATTATTATATATATGGAGGGGCATTGGAGGCTCCAAAATGCTTCCATTCTTGCCAATTTTAATAATATACATTACTCTTGTCAACCCAACAAGGATGATTGCATGGTGCCCCATGGTCTTTGAAGTTTGGACCTGCTTAATAGCAAACCCTAACTTCTTAAACGTCCCACTTTCCTAAATGCTCTTAACTACTTAAATGATCCTATCATAAGTCCAACATTGTTGAACGTTGACCATTTAGATCCCTTGTTTTAAGGTTCCTAAATGGCCATACCACCAATTAAGTGCTTCCATGATGATGATGAGTCCAAACATTATTGAGCTTTGACAATTACAAATTTAGAGAGGCAAATTAAAAACATTTAGAACAAAACTTTCAAGTGGGTTGTGTATAGTTCAATAGCATGGAAATCATATAATATGATTGTTGACTTATGAATAAAATTAACATTACCCATTAGCAAATTAAATGTCTAGGTATATATGTTTATAGAGAGCCCCATCTCAATTTAAAGCATAAAACTAACATGAATTCATTGGTTATTTAGAAAACCATTGCAAAAAAAACATAGTCTAACAACATCTAACGGTTAGTTTTGGATTAGCTTTTGCCAAAACTTAAAGTATGTATTTTTCTTTTTCTTTTTTTATCACTTATATGTTATCTACAATGTTATTAAGGTGGTTTGACCACCACCCTAGGCTTCATGATATCAATAAACATAACTAGTTTTTAAACCTACAATTCACATTTCAATCATGTTAGGAGTTGTTGATCTAAAACAAAGGCACCTACACAACACAAAAATTGAGGTTAACATATGACTACTTCTTTCACCAAGGAAAAAGCTTGAAAAACAATGCTTGAATAATCCACTAAAACTAGGTATGTAATAATTTTCAACTTTAAATAAAACACTCCCAAAAAAATAATAGAGCATCTACTTCCACTAATCCAATACTCAAAGGACCCTAAACCCTAAACTCTCCACCCATCAGTTTCCTTTAAGAAATCAATGAGCTTAAAACAACAACAACAACACACACAAAAAAAACAAGGTGTAACCATGGTTATAGTAACAATGGTTATAGTAACAATATCACTATGCTTAAGTAACATTAAGCATAGTGATAGTTAAGCGATACAAGTTGATTAGTGCTAAATAATGCTAATATTTAATAATACAAGTTGGTGATAGGTAAGGATTTGTCCATGCATTCTTTTCTCTTTTTTTTTCCCAAGAAGGTTAGGAGGAATGGAGTAAGGTTTGTAAGAGGTAAGGGTAGGTTTACAGGTGGGTATGTAAAAGAGTTACATAGATAGGTATATGAAAGCTTCACACAAACAAACACCATTTATTTCTACTATATAAAAATCATTAAATTCTAATATATATATATATGGAAAACTAAAAAGCTTTAGCATATATGGCAATTTGAACCGAAAAACTATAGCAAAAAAAACCAATGTTGGGCAGCTTTTTTATTTTATGAGGAACCATGAACTGATTTTCATAACTAGAATCAAAATTTAATTTGTTTGAAGAACTAGAAGTAGAACTATATTCCCAGTTCCATTTATGTGTGGAACCGGAGGTTGTTCATACCCGGGGGGGGGGTATCTGCCCAACACCCGTTTCAAACTACTAGGCTAGGCTTATATGTAAGGCAGGTTGAATTTAATTACCACGTGGTAAATTTCCAACAGCAAGAAGTTAAACCGGGCAGTCAGCAGCAGCAGCAGCAAAGAGTGAAAATTTAATTATTAGTGGGGCAGTAAAATGGGGCGTCGTTATTCGCTTGTTTTCTTCCGTGTGAATTTTTCCTTTTGCCTGTGTGTTGTCGCTATGTCATTAGTACTTACACTGCCCCCTTTTTCTACACTGCCCGGATTTGTTTTTTTCACTGTTCAAACTTCAGTGTACGTGTGTTCAGCCTTTTCTTATTGGCGGAATTTCGCCCAAAATTGAAATTTTAAAAATTTGAAAATGAAGTGATTTTGAAGGTTTCTTAATCGCCAAAACTGAGAAAATTAGTCAAAATCGTCAAATAGCCATATTTTGGCTAAATCTACCTAGGGACGATTACCACTTTAGCTATAAATAAAAATTTCTAAAACAAGAAACACTGCTATAACACAGGTCAACCTTTTTTTTTCACTGGCGAAATTTCGCCAAAAAGAGAAATTTAAAATTTAAAATTCGAAAAAGAAGTAATTCGTAGGTTTTGACTTGCCTAAAGGAAGGGGGAAATGCTAAAATCGCCATATTTTAATATTCTGTAGCCAAAAAATAGAATGGATGCTCAACAATTTCTCTACATCTTCGGATGGTTGCCACTTTGACTACAAACAATTTATTTTATTTTTTAAAAAACACTGCTAAAACAGTTCACCCTCTATTTAACTGGCGAAAATCCGCAAAAAAGAGAAATAAAAATTTTCTCAATTCGAAAAAGAAGTAATTTTCGGGGTTCTCAGTTGCCCTAAGCGAGAAAAAAATGCAAAAATCGCCATATTCGTATATTTGCTATTCATTCAGTAGCCAAAAAATAAAAAGGATTCTCGCCACTTTGGCTACAAACAAGAAATCCCGAGAGAAAACACTGCTTGTTGCTGAGGCTGGCTGCGCGCTTGGCGGGTGGACGACGACGGCGAGAAGTGGGGAAGAAGACAAGAAGACGATGCCGGCCTGCCTGCAGCGGCCCTTTCACAAGGAACGTGGGATTGCCAGCCAGCCAGCAAGAGAGCGAGACAACGCTCTTGGAAAATCTGTCGATGCGCATTTTAATTACAAGTAAGAAATTGTGACAAGTTCTTAAGAAAAAGACTTAATATTATAACGATACTTGGACATTTCTCATTCTCAAGGTAGTTGTTGCACTGTAAGCAAATGACCGCAACAATCACCTTGTTTTCTCTCTCTCTCTCTTCTTTTCTCTGATTTTCTTCTCTTTTTTTTCTGTTTTTTTGGTCCAGCGACGTTGTTGTGTTAAGCATCTGCAGGATGGCTTATGATCTGTGTTCTTTTGTTTTTTCAAGAGGGATGTTGTGTATTTCGGGATCATGAGATGAAGTGCATGCTGTGGTGATCTTATCCGCTTTTCTTTCTTTCTTCTCCTCCTCCTCAAGTATTATTATTATCAACATGTTTCCACCTTCGACTTGTTTTCTGGATCTTCAGTATCGACCGACGGCAGTGTAGCTTTTTTCTTTAATGTTTGGAACAACCTTTTTTGTTTACTGCAGACTAAGTTTGCTTCAATTGCTGTCGACATTGTTGCTGCTGCAAGTGTGAAGGCTCCGAGTCATAATAGCCTTGTTCCTGCCTCAGTTATACTCCACGAACTTGTCGAACTTCTTACTGCAATTTGTTTCAATTTGTTGCAGTCATTGTTGCTGCTGCAAGTGTGAAGCCGCTATTGTAATAGCCTGCCTGCTGTTCCTGTCTCCGTTGTTGTACAACAAGCTTGTTGATCTTGGTTCCTCGTGGATCTATCTTCGTTACCGTTTGTTGACAGTCCTTCCTTCTTCGTAGAGAACAGATCGTGTGACTAGTTTCTATATTCGGTAAAAACCGTAGTCGCTTTATTCTTTTGCAGTTTGGAAAGGCTTTTGTTGCTGCAAACTTTGCTCCAATTGCTGCCATTGTTGTTGCTGCTGCGGCAAGTTGTGTCAACTTGCCGCTATTATAATTGCCCTGCTGCTCCTGTCTGCATTGTAGTACTCCAAGGACTTGTCGATCTTGGTTGAACATCGTGGAAATTGTTCGTTGAACCGATTGCTGAGAGTCGACCTTCTTCTTCGTAGAGAATCTTGACGACCGAGTCTGAGCGTCCGTGTGTGTCTCCGGGCCCCGAAGACAAAGACGATGCAGACTTTACCAGCATTTGTCACAGTTATGAAACTCCTGTCATAGCTGCAAATTTTCCGTTGGTTTCTGCAGTTGTGCACTGCCATCAGAAGAAGATCGTGTTTCTTTTGGTTGCAGGCTGCAACTTCTTAGGTGCGAATCGCCTTGTTCACTGCTGTGCAGTATGATGCATACACAAAGCCTCTCTGATTCTCTTCACAGTTGTTCTTGCAGCACGCACTGCAGCCACCAGATATTATAGGCATTATTGTGCCAAGGCACAGTGTATGCACAGTACTACTGTATAAGGGAAACGGCTACTTTTAGGTTCAGTTGAAACCGTGCTGCTGATCTGCAGTCTTCTAAGCGGCTGCACTGTGCCGAGGTCCCACCTCTATATTCGCTATCCGATCTCAGATTCTCCAGCAGCAGCAGCTCGGGGGATCCCGGGCGACGAGCATAAAGGTCTTCTTGTGGGTTGGAATTTTGATGAATCTTCTGCGACTGCATTTTGAGAGCTTTGATATGCTTGGTGCAGATGTTGCAAACCAGGTGGTGGTGCACAGTGTATCTTGATTCTTCATCAAAAGCCACAGGCAGGCAGCTGTGCAACAATGGGCTGTAATGTGTTGCCAAGTTTCTAAAACTTGTGCTCCGCACCTGCAAGAAGGCCCTACAGTGCAACTGTGCAAAAGGGCTCCACAGAAAGAGAGGCGGGCCATGGATCGTAGCACGCCTTTGCCAAATTTTGCATTAGGTCTGGTGCTGGTGCTGATGCTACTGATCATGTGTGAAAGGACATCATGGCACTGTATCCAAGCCCTCAGTACAGATGTGGGAGCTCTTCTGGCATTCAAGGCAGCAGTGGTGCCCCAAGGCTCAGGGGCTGATCCGCTTTCCAACTGGGTGGGAACGGATTCAAGCCCATGCGGCTGGACGGGTGTGACTTGCAACAGCAACACTGAAGTGACCATGCTTGAATTGTCAGATATTGGAATCAGTGGAACCCTGCCTACGCAGCTTTTCACCATACTGACTTTGGAGCATCTGGACTTGAGCTCCAATTCTCTCTCTGGCAGCATACCCGCAGACATTGGAAATCTCACCAGCTTGAACTACCTGAATCTGACCTGGAATGAAATGTTTTCTGGTCCCATCCCTTCATCCCTCTTTGGTCTTTTGAGTTTGCAAATCCTGGATCTAAGTTACAACAGTATTTCAGGCATCCTTTCTGCAGATATTGGACGTCTTGTCAACCTGCAGGAGCTGGTTTTGGGCAGCAATTCCTTTTCAGGTCTCATTCCCCCACAGATTGGAACACTTTCATCATTACAGTATCTTGACCTTTCCAGTAATACTTTCTCTGGCACTGTGCCTCTGCAACTTGGCAACCTTGTCAACTTGCAACACCTTGATCTGAGTAGCAACGCTCTCTCTGGTGATATACCTGCATTCGAGACCATGTCAAACCTTGAGCTCGTAGATGTGAGCAGCAACTTCTTCTCTGGTGCCATTTCCCCACAGTTGGCAACTCTTGTCAATTTGACCTACATTGACTTCAGCAACAACTCTCTTTCCGGGCCGATACCTGCTCAAATCTGGAGCATGACATCTTTGACAGAGCTTGATCTTGGGACTAATGCATTGACAGGCACTCTTCCACCCGAGCTTGGTAATTTGATAAACTTGCAGAGCTTTTATCTTGGGAGCAGTCATCTTACAGGTTCCATCCCTGAAGAGATCTCCTTATTAAGGAGCTTGAGGAAACTTGACCTGGGTGGCAATTCTTTTGTTGGGTCCATCCCTGACTCTATTGGCAACTTGAGGAATCTACAAACACTGAATCTGCCAAGTGCACATCTGAATGGCTCCATTCCAGCTTCTCTCGGCAACTGCAGCAGCTTACAGGTTGGGATTTTTTTTCCTTTGAGCCTTGCCTTTTGTTTTGTGGTGTGTACTTTGGTCTGAAAACCTGCCTGTGTTTGGGGTTTGCATCTTATGCATCAGTTCAAATCTACATTCCCAAAGTCCAAGTCTCTTCATGTTTGTCCCCCCCTTCTAAATTGCCAATGTGACCATGTGACTGGGTTCATGCAGGTCATAGATCTTGCTTTTAATGGCCTAAGTGGGCCCATTCCACCTCAGCTTGCTGCACTCCAAGATGTCATCTCTTTCTCAGTGGAGGGAAACAGTCTCTCTGGCCCCATACCAACCTGGTTTGGTAATTGGCAGAATTTGTCTAACCTTCTACTTTCGATCAACAAGTTTAGTGGCAGCATCCCTCCAGAGCTGGGGAACTGCTCCAGGCTCACAGACCTTGCTCTCGACAACAACCAGTTGACTGGCTCAATTCCACCAGAGCTTTGCAATGCTGCCATGTTGAATCAGGTGACATTGAATGCAAACAATCTTACAGGGGACATAATTGATACCTTCCAGAGATGCATCAGTCTAACTGAAATTGACTTGACTGACAATCTTCTGTCAGGACCTATACCACCATATCTGGCTGACCTCCCTAACCTTGTAATTCTATCCCTGGGGGACAATAACTTCTCAGGAAGTGTGCCAGATGCACTCTGGACCTCCACATCGTTGCTCGAGATCCTGTTGGATTCCAACAAGCTTACTGGCAGTCTATCCCCACTGCTTGGAAATGTCACAACATTGCAGTACCTAGTCCTTGCCAACAACAACCTAGAGGGGCCCATTCCCCCTGAAATTGGGAAACTTTCCAACTTGACTGTATTCTCGGTGGCAAACAACAACCTGGTTGGTGAGATCCCAGTTGAGTTATGCAACTGTATCCGGCTCACAACTCTTCATCTAGGCAATAACTTGCTCACCGGATCAATCCCTCTGCAAATTGGGCAGCTCATCAATCTGGATTACATGGTCCTTTCACATAACAGTCTCACTGGGAAAATTCCAAGCACAATATGTGCAGACTTCCAGGTTTGTTGCCAAATGTGCATAATCTCCTCTTTGATTGTACATTATCTCTGTTTATAATTTCTGCTTTACTGGTATATGCAGACCAACTAGACACGACAGCCTCCAGGGTTGAATCTCTGTTCCGTAGTTGACAGGCTTTGATGGGGCTGGTTTGGTTTGGATTATGGCAACCCAGAATCAATGCAAAGCATTAGTCTAGTGTGCATATGCTACACAGAAATAATTCATTTCAACCATGTTAACATTCCTTGATCTACAGATTCTACTGTCCATATCGAAAAGTCCAGTCTTGCTTATGAGTTGTTGTTTTCCAGGTGATTGCCATGCCCACTTCAAGCTTTGTGCAGCATCATGGAACACTGGACTTGTCATGGAATAATCTCAGTGGCAGTATTCCACCAGAGATGGGCGAATGCTCGGTTCTTGTGGAGCTGTTATTGACAGGCAATCAACTAACGGGTTCAATCCCTCCTGAACTTGCACAGCTTACAAACTTGACCACTTTAGATCTTTCGTGCAACATGCTAAATGGGTCTATCCCAGCTGAGATCGGAGAAGTGGGCAAGCTCCAAGGCTTGAATCTGGCCTACAACAGCCTCACAGGGCAAATCCCCCCGCAACTAGGTGACATTGCGAGCCTTACAAAGCTCAATTTGAGTGGAAACATGCTTTCTGGATCAATTCCCGACACTCTAGGCAATCTGACAGGTCTGTCTCGCTTGGATGTCAGCAACAATCAGCTCAGTGGGGGTCTACCATCCTCCTTGGCCACTCTGGAGTCTATTGTGGGACTAAATCTGGAGAAGAATCAACTGACAGGTAACATTGCTCAATTGCTATCTGAGAGTTCAGTCTGGCATCAAGCACAAACCATCAATCTGAGCCACAATGCATTTTCCGGAAGCATTCCAGCCACCATTGGCAATGCCACAGGGCTATCATATCTAGATCTTGGTGGAAATCAGTTCTCAGGGCCTGTTCCAAATGAGCTTTCAAACCTTGTGCAGCTCATCTATTTGGATCTTTCAAACAACCACCTTAGTGGGATGTTCCCTCCTGAGCTGTGTGAACTTAGATATCTGACCTTCCTCAACATGTCATATAATGACTTGGAAGGGCAAATCCCTTCCACAGGCATGTGTGCAAAGTTGGGTGCCTCTTCATTCATTGCAGATCCAGGACTTTGTGGAGGCATACTTGGAACAGAGTGCACTTCCAACTACATGACCATGACTCCTACCAACTTGCTGAGTACAGGGGCAATACTAGGTATCACAGTTGGTTGCACCATTGCATTTCTCAGTCTGCTGTTTGTAGTCCTGAGGTGGCGCTTGCTGAAGAGAGAGGCAGTGATGAAAACCAAGGATTTGGAGAAGAAGTTTAGCATGATGCTTGACAGTAGCACATGTTTGACCATGGCAAAATCTAAGGAGCCCTTAAGTATCAATGTAGCCATGTTTGAGCAGCCATTGCTGCGGCTCACTCTGGCTGACATACTCCTTGCCACCAATAACTTCTGCAAGACTAACATCATAGGTGATGGAGGATTTGGAACAGTTTACAAGGCCATTTTACCAGATGGCAAAACTGTGGCCATAAAAAAACTTGGTGCAGCACGAACACAAGGCAACAGAGAATTTCTTGCAGAAATGGAAACTTTGGGAAAGGTGAAACATCGAAACTTGGTGCCATTACTTGGATACTGCTCATTTGGGGAGGAAAAACTGCTTGTGTATGAGTACATGGTGAACGGGAGCCTTGACCTGTGGCTTCGGAACCGCGCAGATGCAGTTGAGGTTCTGGATTGGAACAAACGATTCAAGATTGCCATGGGCTCTGCGAGAGGTCTCAACTTCCTTCACCATGGCTTCATACCCCATATCATCCACAGGGATGTGAAGACCAGCAACATTTTGCTGGATGCTGATTTTGAGCCCCGAGTTGCAGATTTTGGTCTTGCACGGCTCATCAGTGCTTATGAGACCCATGTGAGCACTGATATTGCAGGCACCTTTGGATACATCCCTCCTGAATATGGGCAGAGCTGGCGATCCACTACTCGAGGAGATGTGTATAGCTATGGCGTGATACTCCTAGAACTGCTTACTGGCAAGGAGCCAACAGGTGTGGAGTTCAAGGAAATGGAAGGAGGTAATCTGGTTGTATGGGTCCGGCAGATGATAAAGCAGGGAGCAGCCCAAGACGTACTTGATCCCACTGTCTCAAATGGGTCATGTAAGATGAGCATGCTCAAAGTGTTGCACATTGCCAACTTGTGTACAGCTGAAGACCCACTCATGCGACCAACAATGCTGCAGGTAGTGAAGTACCTCAAGGATGTTGAAGCTGCACCCCAACTGCCCATCTACGATAGTAGTCGCCAAATAACTGCATAGGTATGACTTGAAACATCTTTAGCTCTGCACTTGTTTGCTAACTTAAAAGAGAATCAGAGTTGCAAAGTTGGTGTTTTCTATGTGACACTTTCAATTGCAGTCTAACCTGACAAATGGAACACTGGTCTGAAACATTCTATCTTGATTTGCAGGAAGTTTCAGCTACACACATAGAAGTAGAAGAAGTTTTCACTAATTATGTCACCAGAATTTTTGCTGTTTGCATCCTTATTGCACGGCATTTATCACGCAATTCTGGAGATTCAGGCATGGTTGTGGAGGTGATGAGGCTCCACCATCATCAAGGTAAACATCCTGTGAAGCCCAATCACCTACCCTCTTAGCAAGGTTTCAATTCAGTCAATCCATTAAGCCACCAAGTGTGCGGAGTTTGTTTCACGTGTATGCTCATTGAAACTGGTACACACTGATCATGGTGTCTACCAGGGGCTTCCACATTCTGAAGAGACTGTAATGTAGAGAGAACTAGAAGATCAAGCTGTATTAAACCAGAGACCTAAGTTAGAATCTATAACCAAATTATCTTAGATGTAAGACTTTACCTGAAGCAGACTGACAATGCTAGATGCAGACACCCACCTAGTAAACAATCTTCATACTTATGTACAAATAAAATTACTCTTGGTGAAGAGTAGAATCCAATACAGTAGTAAGCTCTGGTTTTCTTTACCTGCAAGCTGTTGCTGTTGTGACTTGTTCCATAATATATAGAAAAATCTAATTCCAATATAGTTCTTAGCAAATTGTCTCCAAGTTTGCTGTTCATTACTACCAGTCACTAATTTGCCAATGCCAGAGATCCATATCAGGTTAGAGAGGTCCTTCTCCATCTTGTCTTCTTAAGTTCATGTGAGGAATTATAGTACAATTCTTCCAGTTCATGCAAGGAATTATATTTGTAATTCCTCAGGCGAGCATTTGTACTATTTATGCATCTGCCCCAGTTCTTGAAGACATGCACAATTGAGGTGGAAACTGCAGCCATGGAAGGGTTTTGGATTACCTAGTATTGTTTCTTTTCAGTTCTTTTGCCTGGGTTAAAAGCCAGTGAAAGGAGATCTAAGTCTGTTTTTGGGTCTCCTTGTGTTTGTCATGAGTATACTTAACATGTTTTCAAAGCTAATTTTCATTTGGTTTCTGGAGGTGGTTGTAAGCAAGACAAACTTCAATCTGCCCCAACAGGGACATTGGAGATGTATTAGAAATCCATACAAGCTTGAATATAAGGTCTCATTCATGTTTGTGAGGTAAAAATCACAGTATTATTAGTCTGCATGTAGGGACCAGAGTTTTTTTTTTGGGGGCAAAAATTTGCCACTTGGTGCAAAAACAAATCCAGGGTAACTCATACAAATGAATTTTGTGAAAAAAACCACAAAAGTTGCCAGATTTTGAGGAATTTTTGTTCTGAAAATCGTTATATTTAGGCAATAGATTCCAACAACAGGTCGCCAAAATATAGCAAGATTCTTAACTCTTTTTGCTTTCCTTTGTGACTTGTAGCCAAATTTGCCTAGTTCCACTTGCGGATGATTGCCAATATTGTCTACATTACAAAATGGAAAGAAACAAACAAACAAAAAAAACCCCAATAGGGACCACGTAAATTTCAATTAGAGTTTATAATTATCATAAGGTATTATTATCTTGCCTGACATCGTAGTTTTTTATTAGAAATTATGCAGGATAGGTAAAGAAGTTTAATACTTTGTGTAAGTTGAAGGTTCTAAAAAGGCTTAGTCTTGTATAATGACATGCCCAAACTTTTAAAACATTGAGAATTTGTTTTTTGTCAATGCTTGATTCCTTGTTTTAGTTGATTCAAATAAGGTTATATGTTTAGGATGCCAATGAGCATCCAAAAAGTTAACCTCAAGCACAAACACATCATGTGCCTCCTTTGGAAATTCACAAGTTGAAACTTGTTATGACATAATATACTCATATTGTCAATAATATTTGGTAACACTTCTTGACATTATTGTTTTCTCGAAGGGGAAAATAACACATGGACATAATTAAAGTGTTAATCTTTTGAATTAAATACCATAGCCTAAGGTCAGCTTCCACATTGACAAAAACAACTTTTTTTTTTCTCCAAAAATCGATTCTATTTTTTTTTAATTGAAGAAAACTTTCTCATAATCTTCAATTGTCACATAAATATTGAAATTGTAGCCTGTAATAATGATGAAGATTTTCAATGCCTCGGTTTCATATTTTTTTTTTTAAAAAAAAAGTTTCAAATATTTAAAAGGATTATTAAAATGACCAAATTATCCAAAATTTTAAGTTCAACTCTCCATTTTGAATTAGTTGATGGAAGGGGACCTTCATGATTTTTCAATGGTCACAACATTCATTTGATAGGGCTTTGCTCTACTCTCCCTTGTTGTTATTGACAAATTATCATTTGAATCAGCTGTTCAGCACAGGTGCCAATTCTGTAGACCTAATCGGTAGGCCTTGCTTATTATGCGAGACCCAACAACTATTAGCGTGTGTCTTATTGGTCTCATTATTTCTCTTTAATTGTGCAGAATCTACTTGGGTGGCCAATTCCAGCACAATCTAATTAGTGCAAATCCCCAGTGTTTACGTACTATGGAATGTTCAAGCTCCTACCCATTATGTTAGGTAAAGGTGCTAGGTGAGCCCATTAGGGCGAGCTAGGCGACATGCCCATACATAATGGGGCAAGGGCAAGGCGATTCCGTGACATTAAGGCCTGAGGTGGAAAACTCAATGATTTTTTTTTAACTTCATTTTCAACATCCATTTTTGGTCACTATTAGGAGTGCATGATCATCACGGGAAGATTATGTCGTATATTAGTGTGATCTAGGAAATGACATGTAATCTGCCACCCCGGACCTTAATGTTGAGGTGGGCAGTCGACCACTGGTTCCGGCTCCTAGTGAGAGGTCCAGAGGGTTAGCCTGGGGCTAATCTGGAGCCAGAATCTGCAGTAACCTGCCCATTCTCTCTATCACATGTAACTACACCCAAACCCTAAAAAACAATCACTATTCCACTTAAATGGCAGGGGCAAAAAGGAAGAATAACAGCTAAACTGTCAATGAGAGCTTCCTATTCACATGAAGGTGGGGTGCTAGACTAACTTCCATTAACTACTCCTCCATGCCAGAGCTTCCCTCAGCATTGCAAATCTTGACACAAAACATGAGTGTACACAAATAATGAATTCAATGTAAGGCAGCTTCATGCAAGTCTAAGTCTCATTTTGCATGGTGGAATCCAAGTTCTTCTTATTGCAGAGAATCAAAGCTTGGCTTCTTCAGATTGTGGAAATTATTATTTCTTTTGCAAATTTCTCGGTTTCTTCAGATTGTGGAAATTATTATTTCTTTTACAAATTTCTTGGTTTAAATGTCAAGTAATCAGTCAATACCTTGCAGGATCCATCCTTTGTTTTCTATTATGATTAACATGAAACCCCACAAAAGAGATTTCTGAGCAATTAATTGTTCACAAGGAAATTTTTCAGAGACTTTTAGAAGAGATAGATAATTTATTTGAAGTTTCATGTAGAACATTCATCATGGGATCTTAATTATTGGCTACAAACAATATGACAACATTGGAGGAGGAGATCAAACTGAAACATAAAGAGAACATTTTTAATCCGGAGATCTATCACTGGTCCCTTGTTTTTTGATAGGGTATGAATGTCCAGATCCGTTCATGTACTTTCTTCTTGTCATAAAAGTCTTCAACTCACTTGGGTCATGTTTAATTTGCAGGTCTGTTGACATTGTTGATCACCCAAAATAAGAATGAATTAAACTTGGATTGGAATAATCTTGAAATGTAATTTGGCCTTGAATTTGGGTATTCAACCAACTTATAAAGGATTGATGATCAATAGAAAGCCATCAATTGTTTTATACTCATCAAATAGAATCTAGCACATTGAAATGAGAGACAAACAGACATTGTTATGTCAAAGAATTAGAAGTGACTGGAAGTTTGGTTTCTCTGAAAAGTCAGTCGGCTCTCTATATTTGCTTTTCTGGCACAGTTCCATGAAACATAACAAAAACTGATGATGTGTTTCTGACGACTAGAAGAGATTCTTCGAGCTCTGAAAAGTTCAAAACCTTTAGCAAATTTAACCATGCCATCAAAGCTAACTTTTGCCCCAAAAAAAAAAAACCTTTATTAGAAAGACTAGGTTAATAAGCATGGCAAACTTGTGGCAACACCCATCATCACAATTCACAAACCAAACCTAAATTTGTGAATTTTAGCTTCACCCAACACTAAATCCACTTCAGAAAACACAGGGGGGACACAAGTATCACAAGTTCAAAGCTCCACAGCTGGGTTCATTTGAATGAAAGACATCATGGCTACAATTTGGGTACAAAGGATCCAAATATGGTGGCAAAAGCTTCAATCTTCCCCCTGGATGTACGATGGCCTTGTGCTGGGTGCAACAGTTGCCGCAATTTCTTCCACCTCTGTTTTGGCCTTCTCTTCAGCTCTCATGAAGTTCCCAAGACTGATCATCCATGCTAACTCTGCATTTACCAATTCCATGGTGCAAGAAGCTATGCTCAAGACCGCATGTCATGAATGCCATGCATTAAGATTGTTTGGTGCCAATCCCAAAACTGCAATCGCAGCTGCAAGTTCATCATCAATATCCTCCCTAGCCTGGGCACCACCCCATGCTACTACAACCATTACCACTTTGGTGCAACAACAGGCCACTGGTCTTCTTCCCACAGACTCTCTTATGACAGAAATCTTAATTGCTTTACTCATGTCGTTCCTCATTGTAACTTTCTCTGTCTTCTTGGTTAGAGAACTTAGATAGTAGTATAAATCAAGGTGTACATTGGCAATTAGTAGGAAAATATAATTCCAAAAAAATGTAAAAATGATTTAATGAAGTATTCCAAAAAGAATGAAAAAAAAGCGGAATAGTAAGAAGTTAGATCTATGAGCTTAGGGGAGGAAAAAAATTAAACAGAAAATTCGAGTTTTTCATTACTATAGGAACCATGCCTAAACAAGTTTTAGCTTTGTATCTCTAAAGGGATCTGCTCCAAACTTCAAATAATATTGACTATTTTTGTAACCCTTATTATTATCAATAGTTGTGATTTTTGAAGCTTGATACCAGACAATACCCATAAATAGGGAGTTTCTTCTCTACAATACTAGTTTCAAAAACATTAGTTTGAAATAAAATAGGGGTCTGAAAATCACTTTGAGTTACATGTGTATTATAATAAATAGTAATGTACTCTAAATATATTATATGTACATTAAAAAATAAAGTAATAACTGGATACCAAAGATTTTTAAATCCTCAAAGTAATGCCCTGCAAACCAATTAGTCTTTTTGACACACGTATCATAAATTAATACGGAGTGTATCCTTGGGCCAATTTGGCTACCTAGATATACGATTGTCCAACAATATCAACCTCCTTGACCAATCCTTGGATGACTTCATTTTCACTACTGGACATGTGTTTCATTCCCTGGGTGCATCAATTTGAATTCATCATCTCCAACATGTATGTATGTATATATACATGTATGTATGTATGAATGTATGTATGAATGTATGCATGTATGTATGTATGTATGTATGCATGTTTGTTTGTTTGTTTGTTTGTTTGTTTGTTTGTTTCGAGCCATTGATGAGACTTTGCGGAATCCACGAGCCCTTTATAAAGCAACCCTGACTATCCATTTTGCTCATTGCCATGCTCAGAAGATGCCAGAAGCGATCCATTGCTAAAGCCCTACGGTGAGGGCATTCCCAAAATAAGGGTCCCGAGACCAATTGGTACAAGACTCAGGCCCTGCATTTTTGTGATATGTCCCTCACCTTTAAGCTCTACTCATCACAAAGCACGAAACGAATGTTTTATCATGAACTTAAGCATCCATAGATCATGAGGCATATGAAGGGGAGGGTTCTTGTGCCTACTCCTTAAGAGTTGGAGGGATCTTACACCTATAAGTAGGCATAATTTCCCTCTCACTCTTTAAGGATTAGGTATAAGATCCCCGCCCCCCCCCGCTCCTTTCTATGCTTGGAGGAATATTTATGGGTGTAAGGGTATCTCCAAAAATACAATAGGAATGTTGAAATTAAAGAAAATAATGATCTAATGCAAAATCCAATAATGAAACAACATACCTATGGACACATGCAGTTGTAGAGGTGAAGACGGGAGAGAATTTGGTGTGCAGACTTCAATAAAGGTTTTTATGGTTTGGTTTGAGACAAGCTTCATGTGCTTGGAACATCGAATTCAACCAATTTCTCATTCAATACGATTTGAAACCTTCAACTACAGATCCTTATGAAGGTTGCTAAAATTCGATTTTAGTGAGACATGTGTTGTGGCCACACCATTGGATTCTAATGTTCAATTCCAACTTGCAAATGAAGGTTTAACAACGAGGGACATGATTTTCATTATTTGGAAATGGTGGGTAGCATCATGTTTGTTATCTTGGGAACACATTCAGAACTTGCTTTTGTAGTTGGAATTGTAGCCAAGTTTTCATCAGGACCAAAGCATGTTCATTGTAATGTTGTCCTGAGAATCCTGAAGTATCTGAAAGCTACAATGCACTACAAGCTTTGTTACTATGGTGGAAACAACAACCACGCTCTCACTGCTCTTGTAGATGCAAACTATAAGAGTGACTTGTATGAGAGAAAGTCTGATAGCAGCTGCCTTGTCTTCTCAACAACATACCAGTAACTTAGATGAGCGGTGAGCAATAGTGTGTCGCTAGCTCCACAATAGAAGAAAATATGTCTTGTGCGCAAGGAAGTAAACTCAAGTTGTAACCATGCTTGCAAAAGCCCTACTAGCAGATTAGCTTTAAATGTTTTTGATCAATACTCTCTTTTGTTTTAGACTAATTAGTACGGGGAATTATGTTCCTTATCTAGCTCTTAATAGTTGCTGTGCATCTCCTTACCAATAAGCATGGAACATCTTCATTGCTGTCGTTGTGACTTCTTGTCCTTGTTTAGCTTTTTCTGTAATAAAAGATCTATTCTCTAACCTCATAATGTGAGACCCAGTTGTCTCTTACAATAAAGAGAAATTCTCCTAGTCTATCTCAAAGAACAAAACCTGGGCAAAGAGAGATAGAGAGAGAGAATTGTATGAGGAAACAAAAGACTAGAATGACTTTGCTAGTTGAATTTGTGGACAAGGATGAACAACAATGCTCGTGGACTGATGTAAAATTATTTGGGCCCAATTCAGGGGATTGAAGAAGCAAATTGTGACTGGCATCAAAAAAAAAAGGTAGAATTTCAGAATGGTTGAGATTCGAGGCCCAAATCTCAAATTTCTGGCAATTACACTGAACAAGAGAATGCCAACACTCTTACAGGTCATCTTCTTTAAAAAGCATGAGGAAAAAAAGCAAGCTGGATTTTAAGAACAAGTGCAGCAATTTGCTACTCACAGCATGACAAAATGCAGCAATTTCTGCAGAGTTGATACTCACAGCATGACAAACATGCATTACAATACTCGAGTAACAAGCTAGAGAAGGTTAAACAAATGGAAGGCCACAGCACAATCCACAGGACTTGAAACTCCAAACAAAAGAAAAAAGTATTAAAGAGCTCTTTTTCCTAACAAAGAGCAGAAGACAGTGGTCTTCAGCTGAAGACAGGAACTTCTAAACCCTAAACCCAATAACTGTTTGAGGAGCTCAGGAGCAACAGACATGATAGGGACAAATCATATGGCAATGATGGGGAAAGAACCCAGGCATACCCACCGATCAAGGAAATCCTGGGCAGTGCCATGGAGATGATGAAGAAGCTGCTTCACATTCAATTGACTACAAAATTTACTTGTAGTAGATGAATCTTTGATCTTTCAAGGTCACAATGGCAAACAAGAAATCTTCATTTGGATAGCAAATGAAGGCTGAAGGTTTTTACAGAACCTTCCAAAGGAGGTCAGTTGTATCCATGCGTCTAGATCTTTTCCAACTATCCTTGATCCCAGATGGGAGGTTAGATGGAATGATCTTAACAGAGGGTATAAAAAATATGTCAATGTCTCTAGTCTCTACAGATGGAAATGGAAACTGGAAAATCAATAAATGCAGCAAAACAATGGAATCCAATCATGGATAGAGAGGAGAGAAAACAAATCATTTAACTTCTTTTGGAACTTTTGGGCACCCCTGAACTTGGAACTCCTAAAACAACAAACAAAATGTAGAGTGTAGTAGTATAGCCAACACACATCATCAAATTTTGCATTACTGTCAGAGACTACAAAGATGGGTTTCTTTCTGTACAAGGTCCTGTCTTTCAACAGTACTCTTGGAAGTTGGTATGTTGGGTGGCCTTCGCATGCTCTACTGCCTCCTGCACAATGAATTTTTCAATGGAGATATATCAGTGATAGATAGGTAATCAGCTTGAATGAGAAATAAAAGGTAGAGGAAGAAGAGCACTACTAGCCTTGAATAGGAAGAAGATTTTGTTACCTTTTCACCCACCACTCCTTTCTGGCAGACACTGCATCGCAGTGTAAATTTGCCTGTATCTGTATATTTTCTTGCCCTGCATTCCCAACATGCATCTATCAAGTTTTTTTTAGTAAATCCTAGCTCAATTCCACTGTGATCAAATGCTGATCCTTGTGGCCTGATTCATTCATTTCATAAGCAGAGTGCAGAAATTTCAAAATGGTGAAACATGCACCCTTAGATGTCAGATTTCATTTCTCAGTCAAAAGACAGACCTGATGGGAGCTCAGCATGAAAATGACAGACAACAAATACATGAAGAAATTCTCTTGAAACAACCAGCTCAAATCACACACGTGCTTGCTGGAAAACCTTGGGAAAAGGATTTCATGATGAGAGCACAACAAACCTGTGAGCTTCTTGGACAAAATTCGCTGCCAAAGCAGCCGTGCTGCCAATGCTACCCGACTTATCAACATTGAAGATTGTCTGATCCACCTCTTCGGGTGCATCAGCAAAAGGTGCTACCTGTACTGTTTTGCTATTAGTAGTATTCAGGAAAAAATGGAATGCACATGAGCAACATTTTTTCCTGCTGGTCACACAGCAACGTCTTCAAAAAAGACAACTTGTAGAGATAAGTTGAAGAAGATGGAGGTGGAAAATGAAGGGAAATTGCATCAGGCTGGAGGGAGCCAGCAAGAGAAACCTGTTCCTTCATGATTGCCTGGCTTGATCAACAACCCTAAATGTCTTGACTCAAATTGAAGGCACACCTAATACACTTGAACACACATAATGGCAAGACCCATTGCACATGGAACATAAGGCATAAGGCACATGGGTCACTTACTGCAAGTACATCATAATGTAAGCCATCATACAAAAGCATCACACGCTCAGTGAGACCTTTTCCCTGGTTCCAAATTACAGCATTTCAGTTTCTACATGTGGGCAATGCAAAACAAAAAGATAGCTTTGCATAACAAGGTTAAATGCTGTTGTGCAGATGATAAAATGAAAAAAAACTGAAGTTACAGATTCTTTTACCTGACCATAAAGATCGCAGCGCATTGTCTGGATGTCATATGCTGCAATCTCACGGGCATAATGGTCACATAAGATTGACAGTTCTATCGCACCTGCACAAAATCAAAAGAGCCCAAAATGCCCAAAAAAACTCAGATTATTACAAATAACTCCTAGAAATTCAAAACAGAAAAAAACCAATGCAGTGTTGTCTGCAACCACAATCAAGCATCTCTGTGCCCTCGGGTCATTGCATCATCATCATCATCATCATCATCATCAGTGGACAATTTATGAACAATCATAACTGGGATAGTAATGTACGTTGCCCAGATTTGCCTTCAGGGTAGGGGCAGTGCCAATTGTGGGAAGCCTCCGGAATCTCTATCATAGCTTTCTGTTACTAGGGTTGATGCACCTAATGAGCTCTGAATCAACAAATCATCTGCAGAGCTGGAAACAGCATTGGTATCTAGGCTTTGTGATCAATCACCTAGGGTTCATGGTCGTCTAGGGTGGATCAGAAGCAAGGGTGTAGGGTGGCAAGAAATATTGTGCCATCAAAGAATTACCCACCTCCCCATTTCTCAGGATTGAGAATCCACTGCACATACTCCTCGTTCAACTTGCCAAGAAATGCCTCATTGTAGGTCACAGGATCACTCTTCACAGTGGCTGCAATCACCTAACATAAACACTTCCAATACACAGCCACCACATCCCACTAAGTACATGTTGTTGTCAAAAGAAAAAAAAAATCAAGGTGATGATGATGATGATGATGATGATGTAATCAGAGATGCAATCAGTTTGGACAAGAGTTGTTGATTTGACATAGTGACAGAGTTACAAGGAACTACAAAACAAAACAAAAGACCTTCATCAACATCATCTATACGTTTTGCTGAAATTCTACTACAAATTGACAGCAGCAAAATTCCTGTGATCATCATACACGGTGGGACCTGCAATGTGTAAAATCTCTCAGGAACAAAGGAAAGAAATCGGAAAAGGAAGAAGAAGAAGAAGAAGAAAGCTCACCGATCTCAACTCGGATGCCTTCTCCTTGTTATGCTCCATTGCATATCTGTAATCCACCAGAGCACCCGAACCCAAACTTGAAACCAGGCTAAAAAATCAACATGGGTGAATCAAAGCATACAATAGGAAAGGGTTTGCCCCTCCTCCTGCTGCTGCTGCTACACAGAGCAACAAACCAGCAACAACGATGACGGAACATGGAGGTGATTTCGTCGTTAGTTTATAGTGACTGTCTCTTGTTGTCAGCCTTCAACCATGTGCAAGATACTGATACAAATCTCCAGCAAAAACAAATAATAATAATAATCGCACACAAAGCTCGATATGTTTCCTACCACCCAGCAGATCTTGGTGTTTTTCTTCCCATGTTGCAGGATCCGCTGCGGGAAGCAAAGCGAAAGACAAGACAAAAGACAAAAACAAAAGATGCTACCAAAAAAACATGGGTACCCGACTGCGTTGAAGAGGCAGCTGTTATCAGCAGGGATGACTCTTCGCACAAGCACTCCACCGTCCTCCATATTTATAGCCTTCTCGTCCTCTGCCCTCGCAGTTTTCTCTATCTCCTTTGTGCTCCTCGCTTACAGAAAATCTATTTTGAAGAAAATCACAGATTGGGCTATCCAACAACAACAACAATCCCTTGAGCTATGCAACAACAGCAGCAATCATTTGGGCTATATATGCAACAACAACAAGAGCAATCCCTTCTTTTTTTCCTTCTTCTTCTTCTTCTTCTGCTGCTGCTGCTTTATCGTTCTTCTTCTTTTCTGTTTCTGTTTGGAACAATGAATGATTTGACGTAATCAAGGAGCTTTCCAACAATTCCTGAGGAAATCAAAAACAAACCCACCAGCAGCATCAATCTCTCGCTCCTTCTGGATTCCTGAATCCCTGTTCCGGAATCCCCCTTTCCGAATCCCCAGCGCTTTGCCCCCCAGAAAGGAAAGAAGGAATCGAACGAGCGAGCGAGGGGCTGCTGCAGCTGCTGCTGCGGCCTTCCAAGATGGTCGGGCTGGATGAAGCGAAACAGACAGTATTCATCCACGGGTCGGGAACATGGTCGGGTTGGAAGAAGCGAAACAGACAGTATTCATCCACGGGTCGGGAACATGGTCGG
>Ga0116231_10006686_pt1 | contig 21755 bp, 23 predicted proteins | sample S1TSphgellanicum_2_FD_89695 | JGI IMG/M metagenome (GOLD analysis project Ga0116231, IMG submission 89695) | Host-associated microbial communities from peat moss isolated from Minnesota, USA - S1T2_Fd - Sphagnum magellanicum MG | ecosystem: Host-associated > Plants > Peat moss > Unclassified...
GGCCACACTTTTCTGTTTTTCATCAATTTTTTATCCCATGTAATCGTCAGGAACACGGATTTTGTCGCCGAACAAAATCTAGATTGACAGATCTTTCTATATGTTGTACGCCATCTCTATTACACACCAAGTCATGAGTCATCAATGATCAGGCATGATGTGCAACTGTCTGCAACGACTGATTCTCTGTTGTGGCCATGAGGTAGACGACTCCTCCATATTGCGTCTGGATTCGATCAGCCTCTAGCTAGATTATAGTTCTGCTGCTTTTAGATCATTAGATCCGTAACAACTTTGCTTTAAATTTAGTACTAAATCTACTTTAGAATTATCCATAAAGTAAGAAAAACACAGCACCACCAGAACCCTGAGTTTGGTCATACACAGGGTGAGATTTTTAAAATACCTGCAAAAAAGTACATTTAGCATTCAATTAGGGATGAAATTGAGAAAACCATCAACTTTGGTGGTAAACTGAGTTTCATCCTGTCCTTCCTTTTTTCTTGAGCGCCTCCACTGCTACTACATATATTTTGACCTTTATGCATAAAAAAAAATCCAAGTAAATTAGTAACCAGGGGTATTATTTTGACAATGTAATTGTTAACTCATGACTCTAAATTTTTCAAAAAAATTGATACCTTATGTGATCCAAATTTTACAATAGTATTACTATTTACTAATTTTCCCTTCAAAAACACTTTTTTTTCAATCTTTCAATTTTTAATTCCACTTTTTTGCGAAAAAGTTGACCGTGTTTTCGTGTTATTGATGTGGGCCAGGATGAGGCTATCCGTGGAGATATATTTGGATAAGTTTGACTCAGTTTCTATGGTCACACCATAAGGGGTGTTTTGTGTAAACAAGGGGGAGACTGATCGTAACAGGGTGAGTTTGAAGCCAAAAAAAACAAACAATCTGGCTAACAGGCATGGCAACAAATACACCATAAAAGGTATACATACACACACAACACCAGCAGACAAGAGTGCAAGAGAGACCCCCTCCCCCCCCCCTAAAATTTTGATATCAATATCAACAACAAATTTAACATATATTCTGCACAAAGTCTGAAGATATACAAGAACGTATGTGTGCACTGATTGTGCAGCATGGTAGTGCTTTGGCTGCTTTGGCAACCCTTCAACAGCACCTAGAAGCTCAACAGAATGACGAGCAAATTAACTCTTTGGAAAATCCTGTTCCACATATTGATGTTCCAGCAGAATTCAATCAAGACACGTAAGAATCTGCACATGAATGCCGCAATCGCCTACAAAGAAAACAGCGCACCAAGCAACATACAAAGTTGATCGAACCATCTAAAACATCGCAAGAGCGAAGTAATCGTCTATGTCAAGAACAACGAACCATACAACAAGCAGCATCACGTGCACAACCTTCTCTTGGCAATGATGCATTACAATTATTTGGAGACGAAAACGCGTCAACCTTGGGACGATGGGATTGTGGAGAAATGGACACAATATGTGGATTTTGCAACGCGAAAATGTGGATCAAAGAACGATTGGCAAAGTTGAGCTACAACAACCCACAATTTTTTCTATGTTGCAAGATTGGCAAAGTTCTGTTGCCAAGTCTTCCTGTAACACCACAAGAGCTAGAAGTTCTTTTAACCAGCAAAGATGCCAGTGCCATCAAATTTCGAGATCAGATTCACATGTACAATTCGATGTTGGCATTCACTTCACTCGGTGCCAAAGTTGATGAGTCGGTAACAAGAAGCCCTGGACCGTACTCCTTTCGCATCTAAGGTGAGCTTTATCACAAAATCGGATCCTTATGTCCTGCCGAAGGACAACGTCCACAATTTGCACAATTGTACATTCATGATACGAAATGCGAACATCAAAACCGCCATGCCGTTATGCCATCGCTTGATCCAACGACATTGGATCGGTTGTTAACCATGATGTATAATATCAATCCTTATGTTGAAGTGTTCAAAATGGCAAGGGATATGATAACAACAGAAGGTGCTCCCATGGATCTGAAATTGCGTCTCATTGCCTCTTGAACAAAGGATGCCCGTCGATATAATGTGTCAACGGCCGATGAAGTTGCTGCATTGATGGTAGGGGATGGTTATGAAGCTGTAGACAAACGTGACGTCGTCATTGCTTAACAAGCTGGCCCGTGTCAACGCATTTCCAAACTACATGTGGGATACATGGCTCTACATTATCCGTTTCTATTTCTTTATGGTGAGGATGGATGGCATCCGAATATTTCGCTCAATGGTGTTATTACTGATGCAGATTTGGATGAAGACCATGCGGAAAAAGCTGAGCTTCAAAGAAAGCATTACAATGTGACAATGGCCAAATTTTACGGTTATCAACTTCAACATCGAGACACTAATGGCATTGCGTTGCTTCGAGGTGATCGATTGAGGCATTAATACATTATGGACGCTTATGTAGCTATCGAACAAAACCACTTGAAATATCTACGCCTGAATAAAAAAAAATTTCGTGCGGATCTTTATCAAGGCCTTTAGGACACCATCACTACAGGTGACAATAACACTACTGCCATCGGACAAATAATCATTGTGCCATCTTCTTTCACAGTAGGTCCATGTCACATGGTTCAGAATTACCAAGATGCCATGGCAATATGTAGATGGGCCCGCTGCCCAGATGCGTTTGTTACATTCACTTGCAATCCCCAATGGCTTGAGATCAAGAGAGCGTTATTTCTCGGATAGCAGCCTCAAGATCGACCGGATTTGGTAACCCAAGTGTTCAAAATCAAGTTGAAGGAGTTGATCAATGACATTCACAAGAAGCATATTTTGGGACGCACGATTGTGGGAATCTATGTCATTGAATTTCAAAAATGTGGGCTGCCACATGCACACATTTTCATCTTCTTTGCCGAAGACTACAAGCCACACATGGTCGAGGATGTAAATCGCATGATTAGTGTTGAACTTTCGAATCTAGAAACAAACAGGTTGGCCCACGAAACGGTTGCCAAATGCATGATGCATGGTCCATGTGGAGCTACGTTTCCAAATGCCCCCTGCATGGAAGAAGGCAAATGCAAAAAACAATATCCACGCAAGTTCCAATCCGAGACGGTGATGGATGTACACGGATATCCTATTTATCGGCGCAGAGATATGAGGCACACACTTTTGGTTCATGGCATTGAATTGGACAATTGTTGGGTGGTACCACATAATGTCTATTTATCAACCAAGTACGATGTGCACATCAACGTTGAGGTCTGCAACAACATTCGTGCAATGAAGTATCTATTTAAGTACGTATATAAAGGACATGATCGTGCAACTGTTGAAATCTCGTGCCAGAACGATAATGCCACTAAAGGGAATGTGGTTGAAGCTGACGAAATCAAAAAATATCTCGACTGTTACTATGTATCTGCATCTGAAGTAGCGTGGCGCATCTTCAAGTTTGATATGCATGAGTGGTTTCCTGCCGTTGAACGTTTGCAATACCATTTGCCCAATCAGCAAATGGTGTTGTTTGACGATGACGATGATGTGCAGGAAGTGGTAGCACGGTCAGCCATTTCCAAAACGATGCTCACATAATGGTTCAAAACAAACCAAAAATTAGAAGCTACACGAAGCCTTATGTTCGATCAATTCCCTCAGCAATGGGTGTGGAATCGAAAGTTAAAGCGATGGACAATGCGCAAGAAAGGCTTTGCCATTGGTCGCATGTATTATGCACTACCAACATCGGGTGAACGTTATTATTTGCGAATGCTACTAAACTGTGTCAAAGGTGCCACATCCTACGAGCATTTGCGAACAATGGATGGCACAACGCATGACACATTCAAAGATGCATGCATTGCAATGGGTTTGCTTGCAAACGACAATGAATGGCATCAAGCCTTGGAAGAAGCCAGTGTTTGGGCCTCAGGACGACAATTACATGACATGTTTGCCTCGATGTTGATGTTTTGTGAGGTCACGAATCCCAGACAACTATGGGATGCACATTGGGAGTCTTTGAACGATGACATTGAAGCAATGACACGTTACGAGCGTGATGATCCAAGTGTTACGCTTTCTGAGGATGTGTTAAAGGATCGTGCATTATATGAGATCGATTAGGTTCTCATGTGCAACGGACACCGCCTAGAAGATTTTCCAACATTTCCCAAGTCTAATTACATCCCTCTGTTCATGGAGGAAACCGATTGGTTCAAGAAAAGCTGGCTTATGATTAACATTCATTGACCATAGATGCAGACAATGTAGAAGATAGGCTCAATGATGATCAACACACCGCATATAAAACTATTTTGAATGTCGTGACAAACAAAGAAGGCAAACTATTCTTTGTGTATGGCAGTGGTGGAACCGGCAAAACATTTGTTTGGACAACACTTTTGTCCCATCTACAAGGGCAAGGCAAAATCGTGCTTGCAGTTGCCTCATCAGGAATTGCATCTTTGCTACTTCTGGGCGGCAAAACCGCCCATTCAAGATTCAAGATTCCAATTGATTTGCATGATGAATCAACTTGCAACATCACACAACAAATGAAAGTGGCCGAGTTGGTGCATAAAGCTGATCTGATCATTTGGGATGAGGCACCGATGATGCATCGCCGAGCTTTCGAAGCTATTGATCGGACCCTGCGTGATTTGATGCAATTGGATGATGCAAAGGTAACCAAGAAAATCTTTGGTGGGAAAACCGTGGTCCTTGGTGGGGATTTTTGACAGATTTTGCCTATTGTTCCCAAGGGAAGACGAGAAGACATTATTAGTGCTTCGTTGCCTCGATCACATCTTTGGCAGCATGTTATAATTCTTCGTCTTCATATCAACATGCGAATCATGGCAACCAATTCTGAAGAACAGTGAAAGTTTGCGAAATGGGTGTTGAATGTTGGAAACAATAGTCTTCCTGCCATTGTAGAAGAAGGTGTCAATCCAGATTGGATCAAGATTCCATCCCATATGAGGCTGCCAGCAGAAGATTGTAGCTTAAGAGGATTAATCCGAACCATCTATTCGAATCACTAGTGCCACTCTGGAGATGCCATGTATCTTATGCAACGCAACATTCTAGCCCCCAAAAATACTGACGTTTATGAAGTCAACAATGCAATTCTAGAATCACTATATGAAGAGTTGCACACATACCTGAGCGCAAATTCTTTGATTCTAACAGAAAAAGGTGCAAGTGCTACTGTAGGAGTTTCAATGGATTCATTGTATCCGGTGGAATTTCTAAACACTTTGCAATTCAGCGATATCGCAAATCATAAACTCGAACTCAAAGTGGGCGTGCCAATCCTTTTGTTGCGCAATCTCAATCAATCAATAGGATTGTGTAATGGTACAAGGTTGATTGTCAAGAGATTGGGTCAGCGTGTCATTGAAGCAGAGATCATCACAAGGAATAATGTCGGCAAATGTGTGTTCATACCCCGCATCATCATGTCCCCCTCCGGGACTGATTGGCCATTTGTTTTGCGTCGTCGTCAATTTCCTGTTCGAGTGGCATTTGCAATCACAATCAACAAGAGTCAAGGTCAGACATTGGACAACGTTGGGGTATATTTGCAGTCTCTAGTCTATTCCCATGGTCAACTGTATGTTGCTATTTCACGAGTTACAAGTAGTGCAAACATCAAGATTTTCAATGGCCAGGGTCCCGATGGATACATGCGAAATGTCGTATATAAAGAGGTTTTGGAAATGTAGTTTGTAGTTGTAATTTTGTAATATGTACCATCAAATACACACACACCTGTGCATTAGGCACAGGGTTCATACTAGTGTAGATATAAGAGGCCTCTTGTGAGCTTAATGATTTAATCTCATCACAACCGTTCATCTTGTGTTTTTGGATCAGTAAGGTTTGCGGGTGAGGGACATTCCCAAAATCAAAGGTTAGACTCAACTAGAGAGCCTTCCAAATGGGGAAGTACTACATGTTCACAAAGAAACTTCTATTTTTTGGGGAATTTCTAAAATTTTAGATTTTTATTTACATATTTATGTTTTTTTTTGGGTGATGGGCCAATGGCTCATTGCAAAAGGGAAAAAAGGGGTTGGGGGGGAGGGTTAAAGGAGGGAGGCACCTCATCTAACTACCAATAGAAAAGCATGTATAGATGCTCATAGAGCCAATTAGGTAGGTAGATAAATAGGTAGCTAGCTACCCAAATAGACCTTTTTTCTCCTTCCTTGCTGGACAAGTCCAGTGGTCATGAGACAACACCAATCGTCAACTGCCACGTGGAACGGCCTCTGGTTATGGCCCCAGGCTGAGAGCTCCAGAACCCCGGCTTCTCTTCCCCGCTGTGCAGTCTTGTGCTCGCGTTGTCGCCGCTTCTCCTGTTCCCTTCTTTTCTCTTCTCTTTTGCAGCAGATCATCATATTCTTCTTCTTCTTCCTCCTCTCTTGTGCGTCTGTGTTTACCTAGCTCGTCGGCGTCCATGAGGAGCACACGAGGGATTAGCCGCATTGCAGCCGGACTCAAAAGATGGGCAACTGAAGCAGCAGAAGGGAGGCAACGGCAATGGAGCTCCACTCCGCTATTGTTTGGTGGTGAACGGGGCTTGTCCACTGTGCCGGCTGTTTTTGTAGACAAGAACACAAGGGTGATATGCCAGGGGATTACTGGCAAGAATGGGACCTTCCACACGGAGCAAGCCATCGATTACGGTACCAAGATGGTAGGAGGAGTCACACCTAAGAAGGGAGGAACGGAGCATCTAGGGTTGCCGGTGTTCAATACTGTGGCTGAAGCCAAGGAGGAGACGAAAGCTAACGCGACGGTGATCTACGTCCCAGCCAAGATGGCCGCTAACGCAATCCTGGAAGCCCTGGAAGCGGAGCTAGAACTGATCGTTTGCATCACGGAAGGCATCCCACAACACGATATGGTGATGGTGAAGTCGGCATTGTTGTCGCAGAGCAAGTCACGGCTGATCGGCCCCAACTGTCCGGGTATCATCAAGCCCGGAGAGTGCAAGATCGGCATCATGCCTGGCTACATCCACAAGCCGGGTCGCATCGGAATCGTGTCCAGGTCGGGTACTCTCACTTACGAAGCTGTTTTCCAGACCACTGCTGTAGGATTAGGGCAATCCACAGTGGTGGGGATTGGCGGGGATCCTTTCAATGGCACCAATTTTGTGGATTGTCTGGAGAAGTTTGTGGCTGATCCACAAACGGAGGGCATCATCTTGATTGGAGAAATCGGTGGATCTGCGGAAGAAGAAGCTGCTCAGTTTATCAAAGACAGTGGCACACACAAGCCTGTTGTTTCTTTCATTGCAGGGTTAACTGCTCCACCAGGTCGACGAATGGGTCATGCTGGAGCTATCATCTCTGGAGGAAAAGGGACAGCTCAAGATAAAATTGCAGCTTTGAAAGCAGCAGGTGTCTCTGTAGTAGAATCTCCTGCACAAATTGGATCCTCCATGCTTTCTGTGTTCAAGGAGAAAACCCTAATTTGACCTAGAAATTGAAAACCCTAGTTTACAAAACTGGATTGTTTTGGCAAGGAACCCACCTGACTGACTGATTGAGCTTCTTCTTCTTCCCCTAGTCACTTGGTCACATATTATTGTTTAACATTCTTTGACCACAATTCGAGAGCAGGGTGGTTTAGGGTTTTTCTACATCCCGCTGCTATTTGTAGCGCAAGGTGCATATTGGGTGGAGGGAGAAACTTCAGTCTTTTTGGAAGCAAGAGAAGCATATTGCTAGGGTTTGCAGAATGGGACATAGATGAACTCTGATATTCAAGGAACTGGGGCCCTTTAGACTGAACCCATTTTGAGCAGCTTCCAGTAATTAATGAGTCCTCTTTATCCTTAGCAAGCATACTTTTGTTGGCAGAGCAGATTGACCTGGTGTTTGATGCACAACAATTGCTCTGCAGCATGTTTTGCATGCAAGAAGCACTGGGTGCATGCAGATTGATGTTTGCAGGATCCCATAATTGAGGGTATGTCAAACTAACGGTTTCCTTGAAGAGTACCTGAGATGCCATTATTATGTTGCTTGATGGTATCTCAAAAGTTTGCTTACTGAAGCACATCAATAGGCTCATAAAAGGGTTGAGGATGTCTCTTTGATGGCAGTGTTAAGGTGCTGCTGATGCGAGGGAAGACACAATGTTCTTACTCATGAGCTTCCTTAGTGTGGTTTGTTGTGGTTGTTGTAAAGGGAGGTCAAATGAGCTAGAAGCATCACTGGGTCATGGGCCAGACTGGTTGGAACAGATAATTCCTTACTCTTGTAACTCTGGTGTCACTGAATGCTGCAACAGTTTTGGCTTAGAGTGATGAATGGCATTTAGTGCTTTGTGTCTGGAGTGCTAGCCAACATCATGATGGAGTATTCCCCCTTCGCTTCTAGAAATTTGAGAGAAACTCAGGATTGTTAATGATTTTGGGTCATGTCACTGAAGGTCATGGTCTGCTACTTTGGGTTGTTACTTGTTACCCTTTTGAACATATCAGCCTGGTCCTCGTGCTAGGTAGAAGACTGATTTTTTGCTTGGTATGGTTTGAGGCACTTATAAACTTGATATTGAAATTGGTAATATGGCAAGTATATACTAAATACTGAGTTTTCTTTGTTTAATCGTTTTTGTTTAGGAGGGGTAAATATTTGAACCTCTTTTTACCATATTAGAGTTCAATTTTTTTTACAAGATACTCAATTTTAGTTTGTCTTTTGAGTTTTAGCATTTTGAGCTCTTTGATTTTTTGGGCTTTTAATTTTATGAGTGTAGAGCTTGCAATAAGTTTTAATTATTCTCATTTGAATTTCATACTTGGTGTTTGCAATGAATTCAATGGCATTTGACAAAGTGTTAATAGTGTTTTATTTTATTTTATTGTGTTGAGATTTTGAGAATTAATTGTTGCATAATGAGGAGATTGGGTCAAGTGAAGAATCTATTCTTAGAGTTTGAGTAATCATTCATCTTCCATGTAATGTGGATTAATTTTATTCAAATTTAATTTAAATACATATGTAACATGTACATGTACAAAGATTGTGAAATAGAAAAAAAAAACATCAAAAAACAGATTAAGAACCTTAATTTTATATTAAAAATACACTTATATTTTACATCATACAAAGACAAATTCAAGAAAGTCAAAACAGAAAATCACTTCAAAAACAACCTTAATGTGTACACAAACACAAAGATTAAAAATCACAAAAAAAAATTCTAAAAATTGATAAAAACAACTTCAATCCTCAATACATACATGTGTAAGAAACATCACCGGAGCTCCAAAATGTTGTAAAATATAATGATTTTCTTAAATTTGGAGACCTTTTAATATTGCCATGGAGAGTTGGTAAAGTATTTTAATGTGGTAAAATTTATAAGAAAAATGTTTTTAACCCATGTTTCCAAATTTTTTAACCTAGGGCGTAGTTGTTGTAGCCTTGTTATGCCTAGTGGTTTCAATTGATTGGAATTGATGCAATGCATGGCTTAAAATAGTTTTAATGGAATTTCTATAAAATCTCATAAATATATCAATGGTAACCTTGTGTTTGGTCTTGATTGCCTTTCAAAGATTAGGTCATTTCAATGCCAAACTTTGAGTTTGCAATTTTTTTTTAAAACAAGTCACTTGGGCTCCACACTATTGTGCATTACTACATATAATCAAATGATGAAAATACCATGTGTTCATTAGATTGTACCAATGGCCATCACCTAGTACATGATTTGGCTATGTAAATGTGTGTTGATTATATTTTGTCTCCACTACTACAGATGTTAAGCTTATTGTGTCTTTTGGTTACAAGATTTTGTCTTTGCATCAATGCCTTGTACTCTCTCTTAGTTTCCATGATTTTGGTAGCCATACTAATAGTCACAACTTGCACACAAAATGGCTATATATTTTTCATAAAACAAGTTTAATTGAGTTATTAGGGTGTCAAGTGTTAGTTCATTTACAACTATTTCGTGTAATTGAGGTGCATCTTTCATCTTACATATACATTCTTCAAAACCTTTACATGGGACATAATGTATAAAGGTTGATTTTAGGATCATTCAAAATCAGGTGTTTTAATCACTTATAAAAGAGTGATCTAAACTACAAGTGAAAACATTGTTGGCCCTCTATCATTGGGCTTGATTTGGGGGTGCCAATGGTTTATTGGTTAGGTCAATTTTTGTGTTTGCACAAAACCAATAAATAAATAAAAATTGCTACACAATTTTAATTATTAAATCAAAGCTCAAAGTCAAGGAAAATGTGAAGAAATGTATGTTAAAGGTAGAAAATTGTTTTGTGTTGGTCAAACATCATGAATTTTAGGAGATGGCAGTACTGTCACTAAATGGTAGTTATCATCAGATGACAAAAAAATCACATAAGAATTTTATGAAATGAATATGGTTTTTGACAATAGTACCATTAGTACAGTGAACTACATTCATGGGGCAAAATAATTAGAAATTAATTTTTAAATGAATTTTAATAAAAGTAATAATAGTTGTTAGAAATAATATTCTAATCTAATTTACTTATAAAGGCATCCTAATAATTATTTAATTATTAATGGTAAATATTCTATTTATCATCTTCTTTTTATTACAAGGTGAAATTATTTAGATTAATTAGTCCAAGTGGATAAGGGATGGATAGATTTCATTTAATTATGATGTGTAGAAGGGATTAGAATAATGAGAAAAAGATAATGAAATTTACGAAGATAAGAACTCAACATTTGTGTGGTGAATATAATTTTTGGGTTCTTTATTTATCATTTGAGGAGGAAGATTGTGCATGGTTCCTTTGTATGATTTTAGATTGCATGCGGCTAAAAAAGTACTCTTGAGGAAGAAGTGTGTATATGACATTGAAAATAAAGGTGAAAAGTATAGAAATATCTTGCACTTTGATTGTTGCAATGAAAAATGGTTAAAATTATATCATTTTTTAAAAAAATTGTGCTACTTGGAAGATGTTAGATAGTGAGGGAAAGTAATACACATTAAGATTACATAATGTTTTGTTATGTTTTATGTAATAGTTTTTCGTTTTTTCTACAAGAGCAATAGGATATTTTCTTTTTATTTTTTATTTTTAGAGTAGAAAGTACCTTCTACCATAGGATGGTAGTTGCTATTATAAAGCAACAACAAGGAGGTAGACATGATATTTACATGGAAGGTAATGTTGCTATAGATAGTAAGCAACAATTACACAGGGTTTGCAAGTGTTACAATGATAGGTGGGAACTACAAGAGGTTTGCAAGCAATTATGGGTCTTTTTTCAAGTATATAAATAATGATAGGTGTAGGATAGTAGCTACTACATGGCAGTACCTATTGCAAAACAATAACTACTACAAAACGAAATGTGTTACAAGACGGTAGGCAAATGATAAACAAGTCTTACTCTGATGCGTTTCATATTTTTCCTTATTCTTTTCTTTATTTGGCAACCATTTTCCTTGATGGTAACTATGTTGCCAAATTCCACAATTTTACAATGTAATTTGACCTTTTGAGTCATTTAATTTAATTCCACATAATACTTCAATAATACTAGAACACATTGATATATATGTGTGTGTACTTGCGCATCTTAATATTGGAAATAAATGGGCTATGTCCCAATAACATTTTCCAACACATTTTTATTAATCAAGTGTGCCATGGGGGAACTTGTTTTTTTTCAAATGTAGATGTATCACATTGAAAAATATATAAATGACAACTTTTCACATATGTTTCCTACAAAAAAATTACTTTTAAAATCATAAACCTTGTATGTAACATCAAGGCATGGTATGTTGAGTGAAATGGTGATGTTTCATTGAAGAAATTGCATTTAAATTTTTATAAGATTGATTATATCACTCATGTAACCATTGAAAGGCAAACCCATCTTTTCGTGGTGCCAATAGGAATGTCATTTTTCAAATTTTAAACCCATCTAATTTTAGGACAACATAAGATTCAATTAAAAAAAACTTTTCATTTCAAAATTTATATCAAAAGATTACTCAAGTCATGTAAAATTTGAAAATTCAAAAAATTAAAAAAAAAATCCAAACAAGTGATCAAAGAAAATGTTTTAATAAATAACACTTGACATTTCTTTGTTCAAGAACACAAAAGGCACATTTTTTTTTAATGCTTTTAGTCTTTAGGAGGGCTTTAAATAATCTTCTTTATTATTTATTTGATGAATGATGGATTGAAACAACCACAAAATTTTGAACAATTTTCAAAAGTCAAAACTAGGAGGTTTTGAAAGGCTATTGCATTCATGTTTACAAATATGTAATGATACTCACTTTCTTTTGTTTGAATAACAATTTGGGTCATGCCCTAATGACTATAGTTGATAAACCCAAAAAAAAAAAGTTTACAATAGTGCAATTTCACATTTAATGATAAAAGGCCAAAAATATCAAAAACACAAATCTCTTATTTATGTAACCTATGTAGGTGTCTACAATTTTTACACAATTTATACATAAGTGGAAAACACAAAGCCCACGAAATGAAAATAAATAATAAAAAACACAATTTGAAAAGATTTTTAAAAAAAAAATTAAATTAGATGCACCTTTAATTGAATTTTGGTGAAATTAATGGTACCACCCAAAAGATTGGTTTGCCCTAAAATGAATGCCTTCTTTTGACGTTCTCATCATGCCTCAAACAATCATCTCTACAATCTCCACAAATGCTTAAGAAAAATCTTTTGCACTCTACTTTCTCACCTTTTAAGGTTACTTTTTTTCATCATAAGGGGGGGGTAGTGAGGGGTTGCAAACTTTCAATTTTTGAACTGATAATAGCATGTTGCAAGAAGGCCATTTATTCTGTAACATCACGTATCGCTTTGGAAAACATACTCAGGTATGACAATGAACCTATAAATGTGCCTAAGTAAACAAGGTAAAAACATTTTTAACACTAATGTGGACATGCATTGTGTGTTGTCATTCTAGTCCCTTTGCATGGATAGCATATTCCTATGTCCTATGACCTCAATTTCTCTTAATGAAATTGGAGGGTATATTACCACATGTAATCTTTTCCTCCACTATTTGGAGAGTTTCAAAAAGTGAAATGTATATTGAAGTAGGCATTCCATTGTATTTTCAACAATTGTTTCCCTTTGTTATTAGTTGGTAATTGCTTTTTTAAAATATCAGAGCTAGTTTTTATGCTTGGTAAAGTCCATGGCATCAAGTGAACTACACTAATCTTTGTGACCTCATCTAAAGAACCATAGATTCATAATGTACAGATGAACTTATTTATGCAATTGACATAGCCACCCACAATAATAATGTGCAAAATACACATGATTTTTTATCATGTACAAAAGAATCCGAGTAGCTTTGGTTCATCATTAGTCTGTGCTCTGCATCTGTGTTGGAAGCTTCTAGTTTCAGGTCAAAAATGAAAGTAGAAAAATCTAAACATCTTTGCTCTACTTCAGGGGTTTGTAGTTCTTTACTCATTTTCAAACTCATCATCATTTAGGCACTTGCTCTTCTTTGTGGGTTTTCTACCATGCATTAGAGATATCTGTTAAGTCAGGAAAAGACAGCCCCAGAACCCTGAGTTTGGTCATACACTGGGTGAGATTCAAAAAGAGTGCTTTAGCATTCATTTGGGGGGGGGAGACCGGGGGTTAAACTCAAAAACCATCAAAAACTTAGAAAACCATCAATTTTGATGGTTCCTGAGCTTCACCGTCTTTCTGTTTTGCCGAGCAGCTCCACTGTGATACATCGATTATAGCGACTATAATTCCTCTCGAACCTTGTGAAGTAAATGCTGACATTTAACATTTTGTAGTGAATTTCAACTTTCATACTGAGATTTAATAAAATTTCCTTACTTTACAGGTACCATTAAAAGAGGGTTTAGGGGGTGAAAGGGAGCCCAAAGAGAGGGCGAAGACAAGGTGAATTTGCGGATCTCTATTGAGTTCTCGTCATCACAACACAAGGAAATAATGAAAGCACATACTTCCTTAATTTCCCAAGAAAATCCTGCATTGCTGCTGATGCTGCAACTTTTGGGTACAACAACTCCAAAAGGTGAGAAAGTGGTGTGCAACCGCTCCTTCTCCTCAAGCACTTTGTTATTACATGTGGAGTTTAAAGTTTCAGGGTATACTCAGGGCATGCAGGTAGGCAAACTTTTCATAGGCAACTTTAAAAAGTTCCAAGGAATCCAGAATATGACAATAAGAAGCTGATCTGATCTTCACAGGAAAGACAAATGCTAATTGAAATTTCAATAGGACACAATCCATGTGCCCAAGGAAAGAAACACCTACCTTAAAAATTTGAAAGACTGCAACCACTACTACCCGAAGAGAACACTCATTTACCTGACAATCCCAATGTAGAATGCAATCCAAGTACCCAACAAGAATAAAATCGATGGAGATCAAAAATACTCACATTCATGTGCAAAGCTTAACTGGCTTGCCCATAACTTCTTCAGATGAGAGCAGGATCTAGGATCATCTCCAGAGACCACATATACAAGGAAAAGACCTACAAAGAAAGCTGATGAATATGGAGTTGTCCTTGAATCCTAATCTCCAATTGATCCACATACAGGGTGCATATTTCTCCAACCAAAAAACCCTTTTTTGCCATGAAATCCTACACCTCATATACAGATTTCTCACGACATTTACAAAAGCAAAAAGGTTTTATATGCCACCATGTCATGCCAACCTTGAAAAAAATGAGTTCGTTCCCAATAAAACACACAAACCCAATGCAAAAGAATTTCACTATAAAGAGAAAGAAATAGCAACAATTTCAACTTGCTACTGTCATGAATATGAAAAGAATGACTGAACGAAAGTAATCATTTAAGAGAGAAAAAACTTGTCTGGTGTCTGTTTAGCAATACCGTGTGACATTAAATATGTAGTTGACTAACAAGTAAAGCAAGAAAAAAAGAAATTATTAAAAAAAACCAAGCAAATTAGAATGGCATTTTTTTGGCTCACAGGATTTATGCGCTGAAGAAAAAAATTCAAAAAGGTTTGATCAACTTTCTATGATCCAACAATCAAAGCACCATGTTTTCTAACACTCAATAAAATCAAACATCATATTCTAGTCAAAATCCATCCTTGGTTTTTCAAAGTACAAACACCATTACAAGAGCCATCACTGTGGTGGTGACACTCCATGCTTGCTGTGGAACTGTCAATCCAGCACCCTACATCATCACAAGAATCCACACAAAGAAAACATTTGACTTGTCAATTCAGGTTGTGTTGTCTAGCAGCACTAATGAATGCAATGGCAAGAAGCGCCTGCAGCCAAGAATTATGGATCTCTTTATTAAACAATCAATCAATCAAAAGAATGAATCCAAGCTTGAAATCTTGTAGCAGTGCAATGGCCAAAAGTTCAACCAAAAATTTAATGAAGAATGTCTCTCAATCCAAAGAATGGTGCAAGCTTCAGCTCTAGCATGAACACAACAATTGGAGTTGAGGCAAAACTTGATCAAGAATGTTGCAATCCATGATGCAAGCCTGAGGGATGATGCAAGCTCCAAATCTAGCAACAGTACATTGTTCAGCACAAAACTCAATGAAGAAGAATATATCTGGATCCACAAGAATTCCAATTCAGTCAAAAAACAATACCTCAATCCAAACAATGATGGAAACTTTAGATCAGCAGTACAATCACAAGAAGCTCAGCCCAAAAAAATCAATCAAGAATATCTCATTCTCAAGAATGATGCAAAGTTTTGAAATCTAGCATCAAAGCAATAATTGGAAAATGTTCAGCTGAAGAAATTTGATCAAGAATGTCTCAATATTCTGAAGAATGATGCAGGCTCTGAATGTAACAGCAGCAGCAATGCCATTGCAGAAAAGATCAGCCAAAAATAGATAAAATGCATGAAAGAGAAAGGATGATAATAATGATGATATTGCAGCAAGCTTCACACGCAGTTGTAGCAGCAGCAAGTCTTGCAGTTGCAAACCAGTGAAAATTTTGATGAGAAGATGAATGAGTTTTACCGATCTGGGTGCCGGGTGTGGAGCTAGTTCAGGTGTGAGAGTTGATGGAGGAGCTGGAGGAGATGGTGGAGCAGAGTTTTCTGCTGGTGCAGGTCCAGAAGATGGCACTATTGATGGCACAGGCGCTGGAACCAGAGAGCTGGGTGCTGGAGTTGGAACAAGCGAAGCAGAAGGAGCTGGAGTTTGTGAAGAAGGAGCAGGAACTGCCGGTTGCAAAAAAAAGACACAAAAACAACAACAGCTGCTTCCGTCAAGCAAGGATTTAGCAACAACAATTGCAGAGAATAGCAAGCGAACAATGCGCACATCGAGATCGATAGCGAAGAAAATATTGGGTCTTTGATTTCACCTGGTGCGGAAACTGGAACGCCTGCCAGAGGAGGCGAGACTGGAGCTGGATTAGCAGGAGCATACGAAGGGACAGAGCTGGAAGCTGGAAGGGCTGGAGCTCCAACGGGAGTCCAGCTCTTGGGCGCATAAGCTGGAACTGTCGAGGGAGCAGGAGCAGTAGGAGGAGGAGGAGGAATAGTGGGTGCCGCTACTGGAGATACCACTGGAGCTTGAACAATGGGAGGAGGATATAGAGGAGATGGAGTCGCTAGAGGAGAACCTGCCGGTGGTGGAGTCGGTCCTCCCGATGCGACCGGAGGCGCAAGAGGAGGAGCTGGTGGCGTGACAATGGGGGAGACTCTCGGACCATATGTTGCCACAGGAGCGTAAGCGGGCGCTACAGTATATCTCTGCGAGTAGAAACGAAGTCCCCCGACGCCGCCGCCGCCGCCACTATAAGACACAGAACAGGAACAAAAACATGGTTGTAGGATGGATCATGCAGAAAACACTAGATACTTGCTCCGCAAATGCGAAGAGAAATAGTCACAAATGCCCATGCAACTCGATTCTGGAGAAGGAGACGATACAACACACCTAGCAGCAACGAAGTCCAGACAAAGAAGAGGACTGATGAGGCACAGGAAAACAGTAGGAAAAGCCAGCGATCTGCGTGAAGAAGCAGCCCAGGTGCAGGACGCTGCCATGTCGAGAACGAACTGCATATACAAAAAGGAAACAGCATTGAAGCTTAGACATGGCAGACAACAACGTCAAGCTCTAACATGCTCCACAATTCACTTGGCGAAGACGTTGCAACAGCACATTGCGGGGACAACTCATGCAGTGAATGGCAGCAGAAGCTCCTGCATGCGTCCTCGCGCACAGTCCCTGTTGCAAAACCTCCGCTGCTGAAAGAGAGGCAAAGCTCCAGCGGAGTCCAAGCCTCTCTCTCTCTCTCTCTCTCTCTCTCTCTCTCTCTCTCTCTCTCTCTCTCTCTCTCTCTGTGGGTTCAAGGTATTTCTCAAGCTAGAAATCAGACCTCAACCAGTGCCCAAACAAATGAACAGGATTGATGTTTGACGATAATGCTCACACTTACTTCTCAGAAACCTTTCTTCTCTTGGAAGCTGGCGATAGAGAATCAGTTGATGAAAACTGCGGATTTTCTTTGTTTGCCAACTGCAAGGACCTCCAGCACCCTGCAGCTGCTAAGGGAGAAAAACCCAACTTCTTGTCTTTAGCAATGGGCTTCTCCTGAAAACAAAAGTTTCAAATGCAGCACGACTAGTAGAGGAAGAAGAAGATGATGAAGCTCTGAACTGCAACAGCAACACTCTTGAAACTCTGCACAACTCTGCAAAGCTTTTGCCAACACATGAACTGTAAAACACTTTGCAAAACTCTGTCTAAGCAAATTTGGCAAAAAATCGACTGCAGGCCTTTTACAACTCTTGAAAGAAACTTCTGCAAACTCTTGAGGAAGCTGTTGAAAACTCTCTTCAAGGAAAAGCTTTGAGTGCAACAACTCTAGACAAGAAACATTTGCAAACCCTCTTAAAGCAACAGCAGTTATTGCAACAACTATTGGAAGCTTTCACAATAAAAAAAAAATTCCAAAAAAAACAGGAAAATCACAGAAAAACAAACTGATGAAAGTACAAATTATGCTTAAGGATAGATAGCTAGATAGATAGTAGTAATAATAAGAGAGAAGAATCAAGAGAGATAGATAGATGGGTAGTGGCAGGGTGGGTTTAGGGTTGCAGTGGGTTTTTTTTAGGGTAAAGAGAGAAGAGAGTATGTGCAGAGCAATTAGGAGCTTTGGAATGGGTGCAATTGAAGAAGCACTAGTACATAAATACAAAACAGTTTCAAAGACTTTCAATGCAAAATGACACTAATAAATGAATACTTTGTGCATGAGACTGTTGGGGGATTTTCAAACTTCTTCTTCTTATTGTTGTTGTTGTACTACTACTACTACTACTACTACTAGGCTACTACTAGTCACCACCTATTTGAATTTTGTGTGTGAGTTTGTGCAAAAGTTTTAATGAACAAACTAACTCCATTTGGAAATTGAAGAGGACCACCACCCCACAACATTAACTATTACATTTATTGTCACTCTCTATCAGAGAGAGAATGCAAGTTTAGGGAACTCCAAATGTGGATGCACATTCAAAGGGGACCTCATAATAATCTCTCTACTACAATCTACATATGTATGTATGTATGTATGTATGTCTCTACTTATCACATATTTGCAGTTTAGAAAACTTCGCTCTTGTAAATTCAAGGGGCACTCCCAATTTGCATATCATTGTAAAAATGTTGTTTTCATTTTGACCATTTGGGAAACTCTACAAAATGCAAACTCAATGTGGATTCACAACAATCACATGAAAGAAAGTGTGCTTAACATGTTTCCATGTTCATACTTTGAATATTTCCAAATTTGGCTAAATATTTGTATGGATGATGAGCACTTCAGCAACATGTAAATTTATATAATTTTTTATGAGATTACAGTCTAGAAAACTTCACAATGTAAATGAAATGGGACCCATAACTACAACTACTGGACATATAAACTTAAATCTCTATCTGATTTGTGGTTCAGAAATCTGGGGAATGGAAAGTGGAACCAAACCCACATGAATTACATTATAAGCTGTGACATTGCAGTTTAGAAAACTCCACAATAGCATTTTAAAGCTAATCACTGTTGCATACCATCTAGGCTACATATATAAATTTCTACTAGAGTAGAAAAATGCCACGGCAGCAACAAACACTTTGAAGCTTTACACTGTTCCAGCAAAAACAGAAAAAAAGCTAACATGACACGAATGAGTGTAGCTAGGAAATCTTCTTATGATTGTCACAGGGAAAGTCATCAGACCAGATCAGATATACCTATAGCTGAATATTCAATCCTTTTACTTTTGTGAGGTCTTCTTTCTTTCTTTTTTTTTGCTTTGGTTTGGATTGCTAGGCAATGGGGACGAAGGAGGAATGGTCCTAAGTAGATTTTATGGGTGGCCCAACTCTCTCAGAAGCAATACTCTAGATCCGTGCAGAGTCTGCCCCCTGTCAAAAACTCGCTTTGTCAGGCAGGCCTGGGGTGAGATCTGGGACAGTAGCTAGCCAGTTTTGCAATATGATATGCAGCAAAATCTGTAAGTAGCAGATTTTGTACATGAATAGTTACTAGTATCTGCAGAGATCAGCCCTGACCCAACAAATTGTTTTACAGAAAGACGTTGAAACAGAGAATGGTATAAAGAATATCACAAAACAAGCAGACACGGAACACATTACAATGATGGCTTGTTTGTGATATTCTGAGAGGGGGAGACATTAGATTCCATGGAAAACTGCCATGTATGCACTTTGAAATCACTATGCGACAAGTTAGAAGATAGGACCCATGAGATTATATGATTTTTTTGTAAATACCCCACATTACAAGAGAATTGTGGTTCTTCTCACACAAAAAAGGGTCACTACATGATGGCTTGGGTGAACAAAGAAACTGGTATCAATGGTTGGTACCATGGTAAAAATCCCAAAAGTCGTTTAAATTATTTTTAAATATTATAAATATTCTATGCTTGGATTAAATCAGGGTCACTGAGGTCAAATTCTAGGATTTTTTTGGGCTTAATATAGCCCACTAAGAGGCCTCAATCAAAAAGGTAAAAGGTACCAATGTTCAGCCTGACCCATGTGAGGTAAACTTTGTGGGTGGTGGTTCATCCATTACAATGTACAATATGTGATGTTTATTGCTTTATCTCACACATGTGAGAAAAGCCACATTCTTTTTAGTAAGGTCAATATGAGGACAAGGCTGGTACAAGAATTTCAAAAACACCCAATAAGAGGATGCAGGTGTATATGTTCAATCAAGTGCACAAGTAGGTATTGTGTTACAACCCTGTCCGCAAATACCAGTTACACATCAATTGTTTCTCCACTCAAGATTAACTATGAAAGCGAATTCAGACCACCTTATCCAACAACCCCATTGGCCTGAAAAAAACCCTTTGGGCCTAGACGTAACCTTAATAGGTATGCTGAACATTTTTTTAAATGATCACATTCTAGGGCTTTCATTTGGTCCTTTAAAATTTTCACAAGCCTATTAAACCCTATTACACATTTAACTATTAGTTCACTCAAGATAACTCGAGAGACGTTGAGACTTGAGACTCTTCGTTTGCAAGTAAGTAGTAGGCTAGAACAGTTTTAGTAGAAGCTCCAAATTATTGAAAGCTGTCAGGTAATAGTAGTACAAAACAAAAAATCACACAATATTGATGTGCAAAATTCATCACAATTAATTTTCTAACAGCTCAATCGAATGTTGAGACACCAAAAATACGGCCCAAAAACATTAGAGTGAGTGTGAGAGAGAGAGAGAGACAGTGAAAGGTCCACCGTAGTACAACACAATGTGAGTACTTAGTGGTAAAACTGAGGACCCTTTCCTTTCCTTTCCTGCAATGGTGGTGATAGTGAAATCCTGCAATAGTAAGGATAGTGCAATTATTCTGGGTGACAATACAACCAAGCCTAGCAATAGGGGGGTTGACAGGCTCCATCACAGGCCTGATACATGACTACTAGGGTACTACATTGAGCTGTTCTCTGTGGTGGTGGTGGTGATTGTGGTGGTACTGTCATAGAGTTGTGAACAGAAGGGTTGTGTAGTAGTGCTACACAACAGCCGAACTGATTGGACTTCACTTCACCCATTTGTAAACTTCACCTGAACTAGCATGGCCTGTGCCGTTGGCCCAAGTGTTTTACCACGTCCTCAACTGATTTTTCCTACCTGGTTTTCTGGAATTTATTTCAATTCTCAGCAGCAGAAATCACTTAAAAATCAATATTTCCCCACATTCTGAATCCAAAAATTATCAAGTAAATTCCATTAAAATTCTGCTCATCAAGATTTTTCTAACAACACCAAAGGCACATTCCAATTCCTCTGAAATTTTCAGCTACAATTTAATTTAATTTTCAGTGAAGAAATAATTTACTATTCAAGCACTTTTGCACCACAAGTCCAAACGTCATGGAACCAAGCCCATGCATCCCTCCTCATAGAGAGCTTTCCAAAGACACCAAGAACATGATCTGAAGCATTCCAGTTCAGTAGATCTCATAGCTACAAAACAAAACAAACAAACAAACTTCATAGATAAATTTGTGTGTGTGTGTTTTGTTTTCTTCTTGAGCTTTTATCTTGTTCTAGGAACATGTTTAAACCCTAAACACTAAGCTTCAAAATGAGTTTTTTTTTTTTTTTTTTTTTTTTTTTTTTTTTTTTTTTTTTTTTTTTTTTTTTTTGGTAA